>Ga0182030_10003593_pt1 | contig 33120 bp, 26 predicted proteins | sample 812S3MmetaG_FD_121299 | JGI IMG/M metagenome (GOLD analysis project Ga0182030, IMG submission 121299) | Permafrost microbial communities from Stordalen Mire, Sweden - 812S3M metaG (Illumina Assembly) | ecosystem: Environmental > Terrestrial > Soil > Wetlands > Permafrost | place: Sweden... | reverse complement strand
TCCTGAAGGTTGCTCTTCAGCAGAGCCTTTTCCGCTTCTCCTGATGAAACAAAGATAAAACTACTTTCTGAATTTCAACTAAGAAAGTGTGGGTAGTGGTACTGAGAATGGGGAGTATTAAAACTCACCTTTTTGCTTTGCCTTCTTTGGGCAAAAATTAATAAAGACTGTTTTCATAATTTTTAATTTTTTTCTTCATATATCCGTAGCCAGAAAAAAAGTTTAAATTATTTTTCATCAGACCTAATATTTTTTGATCCGAATCAAAATATTCAATGAAAAACACACTACAAACCAATCCTGATTTGAAAACTATCGTGTAACCCTATAATAATCATTTGAATTACTGATTATTACATAAAATGAGGCGACCTGCAAAAGTTCCATTTTGGTCAGGTCGCCTGTGGGTATGCTCGGATATTGAGATTTTTTGATACTTATTGAGGGTAGGTTTAAACAAAAAACCGCTAAAATTACTGATTTTAACGGTTTTTGATGGTTTCTAAGGGGTGTTTATGTTGTCCTATCAGGGATCGAACCTGAAGTCTTCTGATCCAGAATCAGACATGTTGCCAATTACACTATAGGACAATAATCGTGTAAAATTATAAAAATTCTTTTATAATCCATGTATGAATTAAAATTATAAATCTCAATCAGTCTGTTAGGTAAAATACGAAGTCTAAAAGTCCCATGTAACACACTTAGTTAAATATTTAGCTAAGCCGTATTAAATTTTAACCAGATTAAGAACCAATTATTTGACTGATTTATTAATTATTTAGTTTATAAAAGGACTCCGTTTTTACTTAAAGGTCAGATAATCTAATAAATAAAAAATTAAAAAAGTTTCATATATTTCAAAAAGATGGTTATTTTTGCATCCTCTAAATAAAATATAATTTATTAAAATAATGGCAAATCATAAATCATCCGAAAAAAGAAACAGGCAGTCTGAAACAAAAAAGGTAAAAAATAAATATTTTTCAACTACAGCCAAAAACGCTTTGAAGAAATTACGATCTACCAAAGATAAAAAAGCTGCAGAAGAGCTTCTACCAAAAGTGTCATCAATGCTTGACAAATTAGCCAAAAAGAAAGTTATTCATAAAAATAAATCTTCTAATTTGAAAAGTGGGTTGACTAAACACGTTCAAAGCCTCTAAATTTTGATATCAACGATATACCCGACCCTCCCTCCCGGAGGGTTTTTTGTTCGGTTTGATCCGATGCAGTAAAATATGAAAACGAATGAAATTTTAACAATACTGAAAGCGCAGGCTAACCCTATCAATCTAAAAGGGATGAGCCGGTTTGGTATTGATGTAACACATGCACTTGGCATTAGTATCCCTTTTCTTCGTAAGCTCGCAAAAAACTATAAAAACGAACATTCCTTAGCTATTGAATTATGGAATTCCGGAGTTCATGAAGCCCGGTTGCTGGCAGCTTTTATTGATGATCCGGCCATGGTTACCGACAGCCAGTTGGAACAATGGGTTTATGAATTTGATTCATGGGATATATGTGATCAGACCTGTAGCTGTCTGTTCGATCAAACATCTTTCGCCTATAAAAAAGCGTTTAAATGGAGTTCTAAAGAAGAAGAATATGTTAAAAGAGCCGGTTTTGTAATGATGGCTGCATTGTCAGTTCATGACAAGGAAGCTGACGATAAGGAATTTATAAAATTTCTTTCTGTTATTGAAAAGAAATCAAATGACGAACGCAATTTTGTTAAAAAAGCCGTTAACTGGGCTTTAAGACAAATCGGAAAAAGAAATATAACGCTGTATAATCATGCAAAAGAAACTGCGCTCAGAATCCGGGAACAGAATTCAAAAAGTGCCAGATGGATTGCAATAGATGCCCTGCGGGAGTTTCAAAATGAAAAGGTAATAGCAAGGATCAAACAAAAAAATTAATGGAAAACAACGATTTCCTTAGCATAAAAAATTGGGCTCCTGATGATCGCCCCAGGGAAAAGCTAATGAATAAAGGTATTAATAGCCTTAGCGATGCTGAACTGATTGCCATTCTTATCGGAAATGGCACTAAAAATGAATCTGCCGTAAATCTGGCTAAGAAAATGCTGTCAGTTGTCAATAATAATCTCAATGAACTGGCAAAGCTGAATCTTTCCGATCTTAAAAAAACCAAAGGGATAGGAGATGCCAAAGCCATCACTATTATGGCAGCCATGGAACTTGGTCGTAGAAGAAAATTATCCGATATCATAGAAAAAAAGAAGATAACTTCAAGCAGAGATATATTTGAATTGTTCAGCGCTAAAATCGGAGACCTTCCTCACGAAGAATTCTGGATCATATTGCTGAACAGATCAAATACAATTATTGATTATCATAAAATCAGTCAGGGGGGAATATCAGGGACAGTCATTGATATACGATTAATCCTGAAAGAAGCCATTGAAAAATTAGCAAGCGCTCTGATCATCTGCCATAACCATCCTTCCGGAAATATTAAACCAAGCGATGCCGATATTCAGATTACTAAAAAACTTAAAGAAGCAGGATTATATATGGAAATAAACTTACTGGACCATGTTGTGGTTTCTGACAACTCCTTCTATAGCTTTGCCGATGAAGGTATTTTTTAGTGTTTGTCCATATTTAGTATAATAATGAAATTAACCTATTTACAACATAAAGAAATTGATATAAACAAATGGGATAAATGCATTGAATATTCTGTGAATGGCAGCTTTCAGGCACTCTCCTGGTTTTTGAATACTATTTGCCAGAGTTGGGATGCCATTATTGATGAAAAATATAATTGTGTCATGCCTTTACCAATTATTACAAAAGGCAGGAAGAAAATCATCTTACAACCAAAATTTGCTAAACATCTTGGAATTTATTCAACTTCCGTTATTAATGATACAATGATTGAAAGCTTTATTAAAGCCATTCCACAATCATTATCCTACGCGAGCATTCAATTCAATAAATATAATAAAATACAAAGTCTACCCGGATATTCAGTAGAGAAAGGGTATTCATATGATATTGATTTAATACTGAGTTATCATAAACTCGTCGAGGCATATTCTGACAATGGTGTTGAAAGTATTAAGAAAGCTCAATCCTATAAGTTTCATATCGTTTATGGAATGCAGGCAAAAGACCTGATAAATTTTTATTCTGATAATAAAACAAATAGTTCTGATACACTTTCGAAAACAGATCTTCAGACTCTTGAACTAATTATTTTATATGCCCTTCGCAATGCTATAGGAGAAGTAATCGGTGTTTATAATACGGGAAATAAACTATGCGCGGTTTTATTTTTTATAGGTTCTCATCAAAAAATCACGCTGCTGTTTTTTGCTCAAAACAAAAGTGCTTTAATAAATAAAGCTTTATACCTGGTGATAGATTCATTTATAAAAAAACACGCTGAAAAAAATATAATTCTTAATTATACAGGTACTATTTTCAATATTAATTTTTGTGATTTTGGCGGTCAGAGATCAGAATATTTTAAGCTTAAGTATAACAGGCTTCCTTTTTATTCTTCCTTATTCCTGAATATCCGGTAAATTTGAATTGATTTTCCAGACTTTTGACTTGTCATTGCATTCGTCATACAATTGATCCATACTTTTATGTAGTTTCGGATGGACAAAGGTTTTCGCTATTTCCCGCATCGGCTCAAGTACAAACCTGCGGTCTGCTATTCCGGGATGAGGAATTACAAGGTTCCCGGATTCCAATATAACATGATCAAAAAACAAAATATCAATATCAATTATTCTTGATGAATATCTTTCTGCTGTCCTTTTCCTACCCATTCTTTCCTCAGTTTTTTTTATTTCATTAAGGACATCATAATGATTCAAGGAAGTATCAATCCGAACCACCTGATTATAAAAATTACAGTTACATATAAATCCCCATGGTTCGGTCTCATAAAGCGAAGAGCTTTGCTGTATTGTGCCGATATCTTTGTTAATAAAATACCTCGCTTTGTAAATATTACTTAACCGGTCATTTTCATTGGCGCCAATGATCAAATACGCTACAGACATTGATTTAACTTTAAAAAAGTAAAAATAAAAAAATAATTCTTTATATCTTATAAATATTTCAGATTCATCTATCTTTGCGATCTTATTGAACAACGAGCATCTGTTATGCAAATGTCAGAAAATACTGGTTTTAGTATTGAAAAACAACGTCAATTTGATATTCGTTATCTTGAAATGGCTAAAATATGGGGACAGAATTCATATTGTAAGCGAAGACAGGTTGGCGCATTAATTGTAAAACAAAGAATGATTATTTCCGATGGATTTAATGGAACTCCTTCCGGTTTTGAAAATGACTGCGAGGACGAAAATTATCTTACAAAACCATACGTTCTCCATGCTGAAGCCAATGCAATAACCAAAGTAGCTAAATCAAACAATAGCAGCGAAGGTTCTACATTGTATATTACCACCTCTCCCTGTTTGGAATGCGCTAAATTAATCATTCAATCCGGTATTAAGAGAATTGTGTTTTCTGATCAATATCGAAACATTGACGGTTTAAAACTTTTAGAAAGAGCAAATATTGAGATTGTACATATAACCATTTAATAATGTCAACAAAAGTTAAGATTCTTATCCCCATATTTCTTGCTTTGATTTTAGCAGGTGGGATATTTATAGGAACAAGACTGTCAACAAAAAATTCAAATTCTACAAGTCTATTTATATATCCCCGGACGGATAAGATTTCTAATATTCTCAGTTATATAGAAAGCGAATATGTTGATTCCGTTTCATTAAAGAAACTTAACGAGGATGCAATTGTTGCCATGCTGAAGGATTTGGATCCTCACACGGTATATATTCCTGCTGAAGAATTGCAGGAAGTTAACGAACCTTTGGAAGGAAATTTTAGCGGGATTGGTGTACAGTTCAATTTAACAAATGATACGGTTGTTATTATTAATACAATCCCCAATGGTCCTTCAGCCAGAATAGGTATATTAGCCGGAGACAGGATTATAAAAGTCAATGACTCAACTGTTTCTGGTCGTAAGTTTTCCAGCGAGGCTATTGTAAAAAAACTGAAAGGACCCCGGGAGACAAAAGTTCAGGTATCCATACTCAGACATGGTGTTAAAGACTTATTAAAATTTACGATCACACGCGATAACATTCCACTTTATAGTATTGACATTGCCTACATGCTAAATGACAATACCGGATATATTAAAATAAATCAATTCTCACGCACCACTTTTGATGAATTTACCAAAGCGATTGGTAAACTTCGGAAAAAGGGTATGAAGAAACTCATTGTTGATCTTCGAGACAATGGCGGTGGTTTTCTTGATGCCGCGACAAACATCGCTGATCAGTTTCTGCCGGCAGGTAAACTCATTGTTTACACCAAAGGAAAATCAAGACGAAAAGAATCCATTTATGCAACAGCTGAAGGGATCTGCGAAAAAGATAAAATCGAAATCCTGATTGACGAATATTCAGCCTCTGCCAGTGAAATTCTTGCAGGAGCCATTCAGGATAATGACAGGGGAAAAATAATCGGTCGTCGCTCCTTTGGAAAAGGATTGGTTCAGGAACAACTTCCTTTATCCGATGGCTCTGCCTTGCGAATAACGGTTGCACGGTACTATACGCCTACCGGTCGCTGCATTCAAAAGCCCTACAACAAAGGAAATGAAAATTATTTTTTGGAATTGAGTACCCGATTCAAACATGGTGAATTCCTTAAAGCCGACAGTATAAAATTTAACGATTCATTGAAATATACTACTCCCGGTGGAAATATTGTATATGGCGGCGGTGGTATAATGCCGGATATTTTCGTGCCTATAGATTCAGTCGGCATCACCGATTATCTGATGGCAGTGCGCAATAAGGGGTTAATTTATAATTATGCTTTTGAATACACCGATTCTAATCGTGACAAACTGAAGAAATTTAAAACCTGGCAGGAAATAAACAAATTCCTTGATCAGGTTAACCTGTTAAATCGATTTATCACCTATGCCGATAAAAATGGAGTTAAGAATAATAAAATCCAGGTTGAGATATCGGAGAAAATAATAATCGTTCAGCTTAAAGCATACATTGCAAGAAATATTTTAGACAATGAAGGTTTTTATCCCATTATACGCGAAATTGATGCTACACTGCAAAAAAGCATAGAAGAAATATCTAAAGATTAACTTATTGTTTTAAAGTTTTAATAATATATTTTGAAGAAACGGCAGTAATATTTGTTTCGCTTAAAAAAGCAATTTTACAAGGATTTAAGCCGGCTTTAAATGAATATTTCTTTTGCCCTTGCTTATTAAAACACACGACATCACCGGTGTTTACAAATCCTCGTGCATCGCATACATATACATTATTTGATTGTTTGTCTACTGTAATTCCATAAATGGTATTAATAACCGTACCATCAGTAATAAAATTATTACTGATCACTGTTTCATTTTTTACATTCACAAGCATTATTTGGGAACCGGAACTGGTATTGTAATCGTAATAATAAACGTATGCTGTATCGCCACTGATAGTCAGGTTTAGAGCCTGTAAACCGGGGAAGGTGTATTTAAGTTCATCGGTTTGACTGTCAATGATTTGCAGGCACATATTTATATTGGAATAATTTCCTATCGAGATCACATATAAATCGCCATAAGCATCGGGAACAATGGTAGAAGGGTTTATGCGTACTGTTATTTGTTTTATCACGGTAAGGGTGGGGATGTCTATCACGGAAATAGTACTGTCATAATTTGGGAAGTTGAGACCTCCTGAATTGGATACATATACTTTATTGTTTGCCACAGCGATGCCATCGGGATTGCTGCCTACCGTAATATATTTTATGATTGTGAGCGTAGCGGTGTCAATGACAGCTACAGTACCATCGAATGAACATACGAAGGCTCGCGATCCGCTGAATGTTATGTTTTGTGGGACACGGGGTTGAACACCATTTAAAAAAGGTATTTGTTTAATAATTTTCCCGTTAAAAGGGTTAACCACATCCACCTGACTGGACACTTCTACGACAATATACATTTTATTTCCATAAATAGCCATATCGTTTCCTGTATCACCAAGTTTGACGCCGTTCTGCATATTAAAATAATCGGTTATTGCCATAGTATCGGTAAAAGATAAATAGGTTAAAGTGGAATTGTTATAATCCATCAAGCCTTGATTTAATACATATAAACCTTTGATGTTATAGGTTGTATCGGCTTTAAGAACCGGATTGATAACAGGTTCTTTCTTACAGAAAGTAGTTGTGAGTAAAATGATGATACATAGGGGAACGATATTTTTTATTATTCTCATTGTAAGAATATTAATATATTAAAGTTATTGTTATAGAATAAGACCTTCCGGGCATTGGAAAACTTTGGATAATCTCATATTGTTTGTTATAAATATTATTTACTTCTCCTTTCAATTTAAGAGCATATGTTTTTTTTTTAAATTCATAAAGGGCGGAAATGTCACTCGTGCACCAGGGAGCTAAAATATTTGTATTAATATTTTGACCCAGGACATAACAATAACCGTTATACAGGAGATTGTAATTTACCGAGAAAGATTTATACAACACTGCTCCCATAGCCGAGAAATTCTCAAAAGGGATGTAAGGAATCTGCTGGTCGTAAGTTGCTGAATTTTTACTGGTAACGTCAAGTGCTTGCTGAAACGTGTAATTGCAGGAAACAACATATCGAATATTCATGATCGGATGTGTTTGTGCCTGTGCCTGTAATTCCAGACCTTTGATACTTACCTCTCCGATATTGCGCATGGACCATACAAAAAGATTTTGAGTGGGAACGGCAACAATTTTATCTTTCACGAAGTTATAAAAAGCATCTGTTTTGAATGAAACATATTCAAAAACCCCAAAATGGTAAAATCCGATAATTCCGAGATTATATTGCCATGCATATTCAGGTTGCAGGTTATTATTACCCACGAGGGTGTAATATAAATCATTGAATGTTGGCATCCGGAATATTTCTTTATATAACATTCGTATCTTAATCGCGGGAGCCCGGGTGAGTTTATATCCCATTGATAACGAAGGAGTAACTATATTGTAAGGCTTCGCGACCGGACCTACCATGGTTTTTTCGCGGATCATGGTACCTAATAAGTTGCCATCTACTTCAATCTCGCGTTTTGAATACTGCAAAGCTAATACCGTAAGCGATGAATAACGGGTTGGTTGAGCAAATTGATATAAATTGGCATTCAGGGTATTGATAAAGTAATCAGAAGCCAGGGACAAAAAAAGAGAATCAATAGGTTTCCATGTCAGTACCTGAGAAATATAATATTCACGCTGCAGGTAGCGGTTATCAAGTACTCCTGCTGTGTTGAGGTATTCCGGGTCTAAATACCGTAGCCAGCTTTGAGAAAATTTTACATTGGTAAACCATTGCAGTCTTTGTTTGGCATCGCTTTTTAATTGGATGTTTGAAAAGAAATCCCGGTTCCACATCCTTTGATCAGAAAACGAGTTGTAATAAATCACGGCTCCTGGCAAACCCCTGTCGGAACCATAATAATAGAGTCTGAATGATAATTTCGAGCGATCGGGTAAACGGGTGATCAATGCTGCATTGAGGTTTATAGATTCAATATCGGAATTATGCCTTGTTTCGACCGTGTCTTTGTTCCCATTTTGCAAAAGAAATGGGTATTCACCGTTGGCTTTTATGTAATTGATTGAAATATCGGAATATGTTTTCTTCCCCAATTTGTTCTGTAAAGAGATAACAGGGTTTATCAATCCGAAAGAACCGATTTTAACTCCTGCTTTTATCAAATACGGTTTAAATTGGAAATCAGGTTCAGCCGATTGGATACTGATGACACTGGCTGAAGCGTAAAATCGGGCCGTCTGGCAAACCGTTGTTGGTTGTCCAATAACCAAAGAAACATTGCTGACGTTGTCTATCGTTATTTTGCCCAGGTCAATCTGACCTGAAGCAGCATCGCTGAATGGTACATCATCCACAAAAACGCCCGTATGGTTCGCTCCCAGGCTGCGTACCATAACAGTTTTTAAACCACCGATACCACCATAATCTTTAAGAACAATCCCTGAAAAGTCTTTAATGGCATCGGCGACTGAATTTCCCGAAAGACGATCTAATTCATCCCCTGACACAGATTGCATGGGAACAACTGACTTGTCTTTTTCGGGAGGTTGTACCCCGGTTACTATTACTTCCTTGAGATTTACCGTGTCTTTGAGTTTTAATGTATCTTTTTCTGTTCTCTGGGCCAATAAGGGAAAATCGTAAGAAATAAAAACAATTAATAAAATATAAAATAACTTCATTTTAAATTATAAAAACGCCGGAAGCACGCTTCCGGCGCTCAAATTTATTATTGCTTCAGCACTTTAATAGTTTGTATGTCCGAATTACTTACAATTTTTAATAAATAATACCCGGGAATTAAATCATCCGTAGGAAGCAGGATAAAATTACTATTAGCTATCTGTTCCTGAATCATTCTTCCAACCATATCGAACATCATTATCTGACTATTTTCATTACATTCTATAGAAAGGGTTGAAGTAAAAGGATTGGGATAAACCTTTGTATTTCCAGTATTGGAAATATAAACATTATTAATATCCAATGTATTGCTTACTGTAACATTAAAAGTATCTGTCACAGTTATGTTGTTTTGAGTGGCACTTATTTCAATCCGGGATACACCCACTTTGTTTGTTGCAAAAGACAAAGTTAGATTCGTACCCGCGAGTTTTGTTTGAACTAATCCGGAATCTGTATTTGATGACACCGCCAATTTCAATCCGGTTGTATCATATGTTGAAAAGACATTATCCAGCACCACGGATAATGGGTTCGCGTTCATTTTAACAGAAACATCTGCAATTTTATTGAGTAACACAGGTTGTGCAGCGGGTAATACGGTGAGATTGCCTAAGCAAAAATAAGCAGGGGTATTCATTCCAAACATACCATTTTGAGAAGAACTTAAACTAAAGTACAGGTCTTTCACCATTCCCAGTGAATACAGGTCCACCCAGCGCCATGTATTTGCGATATAATCATTCGTTGAATCTTTAAATCTGAAATCGGCAAGATAAAAGGAGATGGTATCGGTAATCGTACTGTCAGCAGTTAAACCCCAGATTGAAAGTTTAAACCAGTCTTTGTTCGTATTTGAGAATTTATTTTCGAAAGAATCGCCATTTTTCATCGAAAGATAGGCATATGTGTTATTTGTAACATAGAACCCGCTTACCTTGTGGCTATTGTTATCGGTAAAATGGATCTGGGGAGCCTGAGCATAAGGATTTACATAAGCAACAGAATAGTTTGTGCCGCCGGAATCAGTGGCATACATGCCGCCTGCAGTAATAGCGCTATATTCATTCGTGTATCCCGGGGTTGTGTCATTGGTCTGGTTAGAATAGGTAAAGCCGTTGATTTCTCCATATATATCTACATAAGAGCTAAATACTGCCAGTCCCGAGGTAAAGGCAGTATCACTCATTGGATGCATCCAGAATGTATCTTTTAGAAGGGCGAGTTCATCTAAGGTAGAAATAACGTAGGGTTGTCCGCCATTGATGAGGCCGATTGCATCAAGATCGAAACCGCAAGAGGTATATGGGGTAGGGTAGGGATCATTAACAATATTACCTTTTGAATCGCGTGATGCATAGGGTGCAAGAATATCTCCCACCACATCTACCACTTTAACAAAACGGATATTGTTAAGATCTATACCGGTACTATCTTTTATATCGTCCAGGTCGAAAGGAGTGCCATAAGTCAGGTTGAATTTACCAGCCAGATTATATATATTGGTTGAGTTTAATGTTCCAAAGGAAGCTACCTGTAATGTATCCTGGGTTAGGGAAACTGAAGGGAACCGGACAAAATGTGTTCCATCGGAGCTAACTTCAACAAAGCCCAGTTCTAAAAATGCTGATTGGGTTTGTCCGGCTGGAGTATAAAAACCATTTTCATACACGCAAAAATCAGGACCGGAGCCATTGGCAATTGGTCTGTCGAAAGTCAATATAGCTATGCCACTGTCACCGAGACTAACCACATTGTTTGAAGTGGCTTGTGCCGAGCCGAGTGCTGCTGCAGGATAACCCCAGCTTGCTTTATTTGAACCGCCGGCATATACCGATGTGTCGGAAATTTGGACCCATCCCCTGGTTAGTTGAATACCGGCTGCCCAGCTTTGTATAGTGGAAGAATCTTCATAAATAGCTGTTGATCCCTGATTGCCATCATCAGGTGCAAAAGGGCCCTGGGCAAAAGATACTCTTCCCGATATAAATACTGAAGTGAACACTAAAAGTAAAAATAACTTTTTCATAAATCTTACATATTTAATTGTTTTAAACTAGAAATGATTTGCAAACTCTGTCGTTCCGTTTTTATTTGTTCTAAACATATTTTACACAAACAATCACTATAACTGCTGCCGATATACTGATAATCTTCTTTTGAAAGAAATACCGTGATGCAGGAGCATTCGATTATATTGTCATTTCTGCACTCAAAAACAGAATTACATCTTGGACATTTTTTCTGCATAACAAATGCTTTGTGTTTGGGTGTAAAACATAAGAACCAAACATATTTTGTAATCAGGAAAAAAAACGTGGAAAATCAAGAGACCAGAGCCATATGATTTTTCGCCTTTCACCCGAAAGCTATAAATTAACTGTTACAGGCAGGTCTTCTGGCTTGTCCGGTTTTGGCAACCTTCCCACCCCGAATTTTCCGGGACAGTGGCAAAAAGTTTAAAAAGAGCCAAAACACTAAAATGGACTTACAGCTACGGGTACAGCCCCAGATTTTAACTGGGTTCCCTATTAATCCTCAGTTCCGAAAGTATCGGAACAGGAACCTGTAATTTTGAAGAAGCAAAAATATTAAATTATTTAAATAAAACAAGCAAAGATATTAAAATTATAATAACGGACAATTTATAATTTCATCACTATGATTATTATACGACCCTGCTAAAATTTCAATAAATTTATTTTTAACATTGCTATAATCATAAAAATCTTACATTTGCAGCTAAAATTTTTATATAAATGAAAAACACTTTAAATAAAATTACGGTAATAAATTTACTTTTTATCTTTTTTGGAATATCCAGTTTATATTCTCAGCCGGTAACCAATGAGCAGTACAAGGAAGGGTTAAAACTGGACGAGAACATGCTGGAAGAACGAACGGATCACAATATGTTTGAAGTAAAGGACAGAATTAATCCTGCCGACAGCAACACCTTATTTTTAAGAATAACGAACGTCAATCTCTTTCATAATCTTGAGTTATTTAATTATATTGAAAATGGTTATACATTATTCGGATATTGGTTACGACCGGAATTGGTATACTATCCGACATCAAATACGATGATATCGGCAGGTGTAAACCTTCTTAAATATGATGGCAGACCGTATTATACACAGGTATATCCTACTTTTAAATTTCAGTATACTATAAATGAGAATATAAGTATGCTTATGGGAACTCTGTATGGATCCCAGAATCATGAAATGATAGAACCTTTTTATAATTTTGAAAGAGAACTGGGCGTTGATTATGAAAAGAATTATACTGTTAATAATACCACCATATTAGACATTAGCACCAACGTAGAAAATGGTTTTGAGTTTTTGGCAAAATATCCAAGATTTAAAGGTGATGCCTGGTTAAGCTGGGAACAATTTATTTATCGTTTTGATCCGTGGAAAGAAAAATTTTGTGCGGGGATAACCACAAAAACTTACTTGACTGATCCGGCTAGTAAATTAGTTATAAATATTCCGTTCCAATTTTTAGCTAATCATGCGGGTGGACAGGAAACGGAAAGTTATCTGCCCGCTAAAGATTATGAATATTCAACTATTATGGATTTTGCTCTCGGACTGAGTGTAAATTATAAAATTGATAAAAAATTCTTCAAGTCAGTAGGTTGTAATGTATATGGAGCTTTATGTTGGGATGTCTCTCCCAAACCTGATTCTCTTTTAAATCCCAATATTTTGAGTGGTACTGCACTATATGTGATTTCGTATCTGAATACGAGTTGGATTAACTTCTCATTAAGTTTTTGGAATGCGGATCGTTTTGTTGCTCCAAGAGGAGATCCCATGTATCAATCTATATCTACAGAAACTGTTTATCCATATAATACAACTAATGCTACTGTACCACAATATTTATATGTCGTGCGACGTGATTTAATTGTACCCAGAATATATATTCATCATCAGATTGCTAAAGGAATTGAATTGGGTGCCGCCTATCAGTCGTATATAGATGTGGTTAAATCACAACCCCAGCAATTAGGTGAGACATATGATTTTTATTATTCTTTGTATATTGTATTTAAAGGTGATTTCAGAATACATAAATTCAAACCAATCGTGTTTGAGAATTAAAAAAAGTTAAATAGTTTAAGGTTCCTGAGCCGGTTTTGAGCGCGGTGACGCATCAAAGGGAATGATGATTTTAAAACTGATGTTCCGGCCCATATTAAAAATACCGGGTTGTATGCCACGTGGCACTGTCGTGTTATCGAAATATTTCAGCCGGCTCATGTTAGACTGGTAATTGACATTTGCCAAATTCGTACCTTCAATAAAAATTTTAGCTAAAATTTTTCCGGCAGGGCTAACAGCATTTGCACCTATTCCCGCGCTTAATAAATTGTAACCTGACGTGTAGGTTTCTGTTCCATAGGCTGCAAAATACCGATTCTGTGCATTAAAATGATCAAACCCCGCGTAAGCATATAAACTCCGGAACCGGGAGAAAATTTTTGATAAATTACCCCGTAATTCGGAATGGGTATGCAAGGGAGGTATAAATGGTAAATATTTTAAGCTATCGTGCATTTTCCCTTCACCCCCTAAATTAGTACCATAGGTTAAGGTCAATGAATTTGCAAAGTGCAGCCATGAAAAGAAATGAATATCTAAGTTAAATTCCCCACCATTGATGAGTGCTGATTTTTGCACGTAAGTAAACTTGCTGTATTGTCCGTTGGGATTAGGTTGTCCATTGGGATTAACCCGTTCCGGGTGACCGATGGAATCCAACATCTGTTCCTGGAAGATATAATTTTGGATGTTGTTGTTAAAAAGTTCAATACTGGCTGAAACCTTAGGTAAAGAAAGAAAGGCTCCTATATCTTCCTGGAGGCTGAATTCTGGTTGGAAATTACTATTGCCCACGTGATAGATCTGAGATCCGGGATCGGCGCCATTTGCTGACAATTCAGAAATACTGGGCGCCCTATACCCGCGTGCCATATTTCCTTTTAATAAGAAGGAATTCGAGAAATTATAAGTTGCCCCGATACTTCCGCTAACACCGGAAAAATTTTTATTGAGGGAAGGAAACTGGGATACTACATTTGCTTTAGTGGTTGGATTTGGACCGGTATAAAGAGATGGAAAATAAGGAACAATAGTGTCAATGTAAGCTGCCTGAGCTTTAAAAATCCGGTTGTCATATCTTATTCCCCCGGAGAGGTCTAATTTCCCGAGACTCTTTTTGACAACTAAGAATGTTCCCAGGTCAAACTCGTTGTAGGCAGGTATTGGGAAATCAGTACTATAACCCAAGGCGTTATTCTGAAACATACCATTTATACCAACAGAAGTTTCGAACAGTTTTGCAATATCATAATTATACTTTACATCATATGTATATGTAGTCAGTTCTAAATTTAACCCCGGGACATCGGGATTTTGCGGATGGGTATATTCCCTTCTGTGGCTGTATTGATAACCCAGATTAACAATTAGGTTTCCGCCTCCCAAAGCGATATTACTGTTATTATAAATCCGGTATAACTGAATATGCTGATGCAAAACAGGTATGGCGTATGAGTTTAAAACAGAATTTGGAACAATTTTACGGACGGTATCTGCATCAGAAATCTGGTATGTGAATTTACGGGTGATGGAATCACGGCTTCCATCGGGGATATCCTGTAAGTCATCGAATAAGGATGCGTTCAGATAGGAATAACCCCATGATTTATTCAGACCTGCCATGACACGGGCATCAGTTTCCTGAAAACCTGTGGCATAAACTCTTCCGTCATGCTGATTTTGATAATCCTTTGCTATCTTAGAAGATATGGTTGTTCCCCAGACCACTCCATTTTGATTTCCCTGTAACTTGAACCCCCCATTTATTAATCCATTGTTGGTTCCATAAACACCCTGAGCGGATCCTAATATCTGACCATTTGTCACAGGTACCGCGGTAAGCATGTTGACAACCCCGCCAATGGCATCGGATCCATAAGCTAAACTGGCAGGGCCTTTAATAATTTCAATTCTGTCTATTGAGTTCTGATCCACTTCAATTCCATGTTCATCTCCCCATTGTTGACCTTCCTGTCGTATCCCATCCTCAAGAGTGATAACCCTGTTATAACCCAAACCATGGATGTACGGTTTTGAAATATTTGGACCCGTGGTAACCGCGCTTACTCCTGGTAAATTGGCTATAGCATCTATAATATTTCCGGAAGCAGCCTGCTGTTCAATATATGGTGTGCCGACAGCAATCATGGGTATGGGTTCTCTTTTTGTTTCAATAGCTTTGGTAACTCCGGTAACAACAACTTCTCCTCCTTCAATTGAAGAAGTCTGTAGCTGAATATTCAGTTGAACAGGTTTTGAAAAATCAACTTTTTGGTTAAAGGTAGCATAGCCTAAAAAACTAACCTGTACAAGATAAGCGCCTTTGGGTAAATTTTTGATGCTGTATTTCCCGTTAATATCAGTAGCAGTTGCTATCCGAAGATCAGGAATTGAAACGTATGCTCCAGGTATGGGACTATTATCGGACTTATCTGTTACTATCCCGGATATACTTCTCACAAATGCTGTATCAATGATATTATTGTTATTCCCGGATGCATTTGAAACTTCCGATAACCCTATAAAAAGAAATGATATATAATAATATAACTTTGATTTCATATGAATATAATTTAATTTTCAATTGCCATATGGAACCTTAATCCCTAATTTTCAGAAACATGTGCATGATATCCCATTGAGGTTTTATTCATACTTATTTGTGAATATAGTTTTCATGAAGGTTTCATTGAATGTTTTTTAAAATGAATAATAGTGATTTTACCGTCTTTTCCGTTCTATTAAATCTAAGCTATAACATATATCCACATTACATTTCATAGCAATAAAGGTTGTTTACTGGCAATCTAACATATGCTCAATATGTCATTCAATAATAGCAAGAAGTTAAAAATAAGAACAAGCGGGATCAGAAAAAGGATCAGGAAAGAGGTGGTGCCCTTACGGAGAAGAGGGTATAAGGGTTATTATAATCAACCGAAACAATGTCAGACTTTTTTAAAGGTTTGGGGATTTGAAAAACACCGTATTGATCGGAGGAATGTAACAGAACCTTGACAAACTCAAAATTACATATAGGACAGAAATTTTCAGTCTTAGAAACAGACTGCCCTTGAATAGAATAGTTAATGTTATAATTTTCATGTAAATGATGATGATCCGATTTCACCAATATTGGATAAATAAACACCAATAGCTGGAACAATGAAAGAAAAATAATATTTGCTTTATGAGGTTTCATTATAATTTACAAATATGGAGCAAAAATAAATAAATAACAATCAACTAATACAAATGTTTCAATGAACAGAGATACTATTTTTATTCGCGTATCTTAAATAATTTAAAAATAGCTGTTGTGATACTACATTAGCTCTTTCTTTAGTTGTAAGGTTTGGCAGGATCCAGAGAGTGGATAAAATTATTTTCCCTTTCCCGTAGTTTACAATTCCAACAGCAGTCAGACCTTCGGGTATTTCCTGGCTTACAGCTCCAACAATGGCTTCTTCATTTTTCAACTTCAATCCAAAACGCACAGATAAAGTCCGAACCAGGACCTGGTATTCCCAGTTTAAAACCTGATTTACAGGTAAGCCATTAAACAATTCATGATCCTTTACAAAATAATTTCCACCATCCCATGCAGATCCCAGATCAAGTCTTCCGCTGTAATCAATAGCTTTCATGTCAGCCAGACATTTTGCCCAATGATCAGCATCAAAGGCCAAAATCAAAACATTACCTTCCTTAATCCAATCTAATAAACTTTGGTCAACCTTCGTTGGATTTGTTCTTCCGGTAATCAATATTTTTGTAGAAGGGCGGCCATTCTTATAATTATCTGTTTTTATTCCTTCCTGTTTGAGATAGCTTTGTAAGGTATTGCTGGTATCAATTACGGATACTGCATCAGGTAAGTTGGTTTTATCCAAAGCAACAGTATAGATCTGATCTTCTCCTTTAGCAATTGGATGGTTTTGTCTCTTCAATACAGCATTGACTTCAATATATCCTGATTCTGTTTTATCACGGGTTTTAATTTCTACTCCTTCAGCAATAAGTTCTCCGAAAGTTGTACCACCACTAATATTGACAGGAATTGTTTTTTCAAAAAATACGCCTTCTTTATCTGAAGCTTTTACAGAAAGATCGAAAGAGCCTTTGTAATTAAGCATATTTACAATATAAAAATCAACCTTTGTTGAGGAGCCTGCTGCAATAACTTTATTTCTTATTTTTACTGATACGTATAGTTTTTGATTGTATTTTGCAATCAGGTTGACATTTCCTTTTGGATAGCGATAACAATCAACAATACCGGAGTAGTTCTGCATTTTTTCCGATTCCCAGCCATTGATTACATAGCCGTCAATAATATTATTAATGCGGGCATTTTCAATAGCGCGACCCTGATAATAATAACAGACATTGCCCATCTGAAGACAAAAATCATCTACATCTTTGAACACTTTATCAAATTGTTTGTCTTTTAAAAATTTTTCATACGAGTTATATAAAGAAATAAAATGATCTCCATCCCATCCTTTAGGTTCATCTTCCAGTTCATCTTTTATCAATTGGAGGCGGGATACAGATCCTACAGAACCTTCTTCACCTAAGAAAATAGCTTCTTCTTTGTGATTGGTATACAGGTAGTAATTTTTTGGATTCATATATTGATCATCCGCATAACATCCCGGTCCAGCCGCATGATGTTCATCCCACCAGCCCTGGTATTGAAGGGTATCGCAATAGGGTTTCATAAACATTTTTGAAGGAGCCGGATCTTTTGGACAAAAACCTCCATAGGTCTTTTCTTTGTAAAAACGTGCATCATAAGATTGTGATGAAAATGTTATAAATCTTGTTGGATCTATGGTGTGCATATCCATCATGTCGTTACGGTTGTCATCCTGTGGATCACGGCAAGCTTCATTTTGCATGCTATAGATAATTAGTGACGGGTGATTACGGTCGCGCTTTATCATACGTGCCAGCTTCTCATGACGAATTTCATTTGTAAACGAATCACCATTGATTGAAATATATCCCCCTGGTTCTTCATAATACATCAGTCCTTTTTCATCTGCTTTGTCCAGAACAATGGATTGACCGATGCAGCGATGAAAATTAAGCATATTCAGTCCAAAATTCTTTGCTGCATAAATTTGTCTTTCAGCTAATTCTTCTGAAGGATAAATGCCATTTTTTGGCCAAAACCCCCAGGAAATGGCAGAGAGAAGAAATACCCGTTTCTCGTTCAGAAAAAATTGTTTATCCCCGTTTATATTTCTGATATCAAACCATCTGAAACCGAATCGTTTTGTCATATTATCATGTGAGCCATCGTCACCTTTCCATTCAACCCTTATCTCGTAAAGATTAGGTTTATCGGGAGTCCAAATCATGGCTTCAGGCACTTTGAAAATTTCAGTTAATACTGCATTTTTTTTAATATTTAAAATATTTACGGTTTTACTTCGGATCACAAGACCTTCTTCAAATCCATAAATGGAATAGGTTAAAGAACCCGATTTGGCTTTTTCCATTGGATTTGAAAGACTGACATCAACATCTATAATGCATTCCATTGGTTTGTTTTTGACAAAAATATCTTCAATATAAGTTTTATCAGTAGCGATCAGTTTTACTTTTCCTGTTATTCCTCCGAAACCATGACTGGAAGGTATTTTATAATGCCCCCAATGATTTACATCGTAGTCCTCCCATGAAAAATTTCCATCAGGATCGGTGATACGAATGGCAATGGTATTCTTTTTACCATATTCAACAGCATCTGTTATATCTGCATCAAAGGGAGTGTTTCCGATACAATCATACCCGGATAATTTTTTATTTACATATATCTCGGCGCGGATTCTTACACTTTCAAAAGACAGAATGAACCGTTTTCCTTTCAGTGCTGAGGGCAATTTAAAACTTGTAACAAACCATGAAACACCTTTATAATCACCTTCCGTACCATGAACTGTTTTAAAAGATGAATCCTTTCTGAACCAGAAATATTCTTCAACAACAGCGGGCAGGTGTACTATTTTAGCTTGATGTTTGTCAATATTCTCCCAGCCTCCTGTAGGCGGGTTGGTCTGTAATCCGGAAATATCAACAGGAGGTAAATATAAGGAGTCATTTTCCCATTGAGCTGTAGAATCAAGCCATAGCTTCCATTCTAACTTTGATAAATCCATTTCATAGCGTTTGTTCAAATCAATTTTATTACAACTGACAAGAGACAGCCATACACATGCTATTATCAATAAATAATCAGTTTTATTCGTGTTCATTCGAAAAATATGAAAGTTATAAACACTGCGTTAAAATTTATTAATGAATTAATTTTAACTTAACATAGACTTTATATTCTATTCATATTCTATTCATATTCTATTCATATTCATAAATGAACTTTACCTCAAAAAAATAATTATTATGAATAAAAATTTTTCTTTTAAAAAGATAATAGAGTATGATGAATTGGTTCATGATTATATGTTGAACTGGACAATCATTGAAAGCTTGCAATGTCAGATTAATGAAGTCAATTTTGAAGTGATTAATTTGAATTAGAATCTTTTTTTTGCTTCTTCAATCATTCCTTCAGTTGCAGTAGCGCCAACGCGGGTTACGCCCATTTCCTTAAATTTTAGTAAATCATCAAGGGATCTCACGCCCCCGGCTGCTTTAACTTGTACTTCTGGTGCAGAGTGTTTTCTCATCAGTTTAATGTCATGTTCATTTGCCCCGGTATAAGAAAATTTTCCGTCAGAACCTTTTACAAATCCGTATCCGGTTGATGTCTTAACAAAGTCGGCTTTAACCTTACTGCATATTTCACAAAGTTTGATTTTGTGTTTATCGTCAGGTAAAAAATCAGTTTCAAAAATTACTTTTACTATGGCTTTGTTTGTGTGACAAGCATCTGTAATGGTTTTTATTTCTTTCTCCACGTAAGACCAATCTTCACTTAAAACTTTTCCAACATTCACTACCATATCTATTTCAGCAGCGCCATCTTTGCATGCCTGTTTGGCTTCAAATTCTTTGACTTCAATTGAACTGTTACCATGCGGAAAGCCAATTACGCAACCTGTCAGCACATCCGAACCTTTTAGCAATTCTACAGCAGCCTTAACAGCATAAGGTTTTACGCATACTGATGCAACATTGTATTTTTTTGCTATTTCACAATTCTTTTTCAAATCTGCATCAGTGTATGTTGGTTGAAGAATTGAATGATCAATCATCTTGGCAATTTCCGTTATTTTATTCATTTTAATTATATTTAATTGTTTAATATTTATACAAGCAAAAATATAAAAAATAAAAATAAACGCATGAAATATGTAATAATAAAGTTAAAGTTGACAGCAAGATATCTGTTTAATAAATAAATTTTTATAAAATTTTGTGATAACTAAATTTTCTTCTACCTTTGACCCTCAAAATTTTTAAAATGGTCCGTTCATCTAGGGGCTAGGATACAAGGTTTTCATCCTTGGTACAGGGGTTCGATTCCCCTACGGACTACTGAAAGATTTCATAAAGCCTTGAAAATAAAGTGTTTTCAAGGCTTTTCTGTTGGTAGAGGATATAAAACTGGATACAGTTTTATATATAATACTAATTCTTATTTTAGTAAAAATTTCAATCATGAATGCGGATCCTTTTAATTTAGGTAATGACATTAGCGAGGTCAGAAACAGATTTAATTATAATATTCAGATGCTTAAAAATAAAGCATATGTTGGATTAGTCGGTGCTCCTGACCATTTTTCACCGATTTGAATTGACAACCTTCAAAGGCTTGTAATTTAGTTAGATAAACCAATTTCAAACTGTCCGGCTGGAGGTGATTAATGCCTCCGGTTTTTCCACCGTTGGGGCAGTTTTAGAACTTAACAGTGACTCAGAGTTAGGGGAAAAAGTAGAATTAAAATGTATTAAGAATCGACAACTCTTCTTTTAATTCGTTGCATGCCTGAGTGCAAATTTTCACAAGTTGTAAAACTAAATCAGGTATTTCATCTGTTCGTTTTTGTGTGCTTGCAAATTCCTGAACATTTTTTGCCATATTCTCAAAATCAGAACTAATCCCCATTATCGAAAAAGAGGGAATCAATTTATGCACTGCTTTGTATAATGAATTCCAATCTTTATCCCGTAAACTCTGTTCCATTGTATTAATTAATGAAGGCGTTTGTTTTAAATAGATTGAAATCATTTCAATCATTAACTTTGGTTCTGATTTTGCGCGGTGTTTTAATTGAGTTAAATCGATGCATATTGATTTACTTTCGACAACAAACTGCTGCTCAATTTTATTATCTAATCGTATTTTTTCTCTTTGGGCAATTAGTTTTTTAGGTCTGTACTGCTTTACCAAACAGACTATTTTACTGTATAATAATGTTTCTTCAACTGGCTTTGACGTATAATCATTCATCCCAATGGCTCTACATTTTTCTATATCAACAGTAGTTACATCGGCAGTTAAAGCGATGATTGGAATATCTGAATGCATTGTATTGCGAATGTATTCGGTAGCTTCAAATCCATTCATTTCGGGCATTTGTAAATCCATTAAAATAATATCATACGATTTGGTTTGTAATTTTTTGATCGCTTCCTTACCATTAGATGTAATCTCGTATTCAAAACCAAAATCATCCAACAACGTTTTCATAAGTAATTGATTGAGGATAATGTCTTCCACCACCAATACACTGGTTTTATTCATTTCTGCATCTAATTCTACTGTTTTTACATCTAATTCTATTGTTGCATTTGTTTTCCGAAAACTCAATGTAAAACTAAAAGTAGAACCTTTGTCGATTTTACTTTTTACGTGAATGCTTCCCCCCTGTGATTCTACTAATTGTTTAACAATGGCAAGTCCTAACCCGGTACCTCCATAAAATTTTGAAGTGTTAGAGGTTGCTTGTTGAAAGTTTTCAAAAATTGTTTCTGTTCTATTCTCTGGTATTCCAATGCCTGTATCGGTAATAGCAAATTCTATAGTTACGTTCTGTTCATCTTCATTTATCAGGCGCGCACTTACGGTTATTTTACCAAATAAGGTAAATTTTACAGCATTGCTCAGAAGATTTAAAATAATTTGACGTAACCGCATCGGGTCGCCAAGCAAAACATCAGGAATTTTGTGGTCGTATTCTTTGACTAACTCCAGATTATTTTCCTGAATCTTTATCTCAAACAACTGAAGGATGGTGGATATGGATGTCTCCATTTTGAAGGGTGCTTGCTCGAAGGTCATTTTTCCTGCCTCTATTTTAGCCAAATCGAGAATGTCATTAATAAGGACAATGAGTGAGTCTCCGCTTATTTTTATGGCTGTAATATATTCTTTTTGCTTTTCGGTCAATTCTGTTTTCAATGCCACTTTTGTAAAACCGATAATTGCGTTCAACGGCGTTCGTATTTCGTGGCTCATATTGGATAAAAATTGTTGCTTCGCATTCATGGCACTTTCTGCTATTTTTACATTTTGCTCTGCAATATTTTTTGCTTGCTCCAATTCTTCTTTTTGTTCTCTCTGCTCTTGTATTTCTGTTTTAGAGCCGATCCACATTTTTATATTATTCTCGCCATCTTTGATGGCTATAGCTCTTGTAAGATGCCATAAGTATTTACCATCCTTTCGGAGCAACCGATTTTCTATTTCATAATCATTACCTGTGTTAATAGAATATATCCATTGTTCTTTTGTTTTTTCCCAATCATCGGGATGAACAATTTTTCCCCATCCCCAGTCTTTTAATTCTTCTAAAGACATGCCACTATAATCAAGCCATTTTTGATTAAAATATTGTTTGTTGCCTTCGGCATCGGCTGTCCACACTTTTTCGGGCATTAATTCAGCTACCAGATGCAATTGGTTTTCTCTATCTTCAATTATTTTCTTTGCAATCACATACGGTGTTACTTCATATGCTATAATGGTGATACCTGAAATCGATTCATCGGCCTCCATGTATGGCTGATAAACAAACGAAAGATACACGTCTTCAAGTTTTCCATTACGTTTTAATGGAAATAGAAGTTCATAGCCTTGATAAGGAGTGCCGCTGGTAAAAACTTTATTAAGTAATTTGGGCATCGGGCCGTCTTTTATTTCAGGAAGAATTTCAAGCAGAGGCCTACCTTCTATGCGGGTTCCTTTCCCAAAAATATCTTTAATACTATCATTGGCAAGGGAAATTACCATGTCTTTTCCTTTCAATACTGCAAAAGCAAATGGCGATTGCATTAGCATCATGTTGTAACGTTTATCACTGTCTTCAATAAGTTTCAGCGCTTTCTTTTCTACTTCAAGTTGTTTCTCTAGGGCATTTTTCTCTTTCTCCTGAAGTTCGACGGCTAGAGATCTTATTTCAGTAATGTCCAAAATAGTAAGAAAAATTAATTCTTCGTTTACCCCTTGCCGAATTATACGATGAGCATTTAGCAGCATTATTTTGTGGCCGATAACCGGAAATGTGTGTGTCACTTCAAAATTATTAATACTGATATTTTTTGGAACGATGTCTTCAAGGAGTTCGCGCAAACGTGGAATATCCCATTGATTGTTGCCTAATTTATACAATGGAATCCCGATACTTTCATCTTTGCTTGCGTGAAATATTTTATAGAATGATTTGTTGGCAGTCTTAATTCGCATGTCTTTATCAAGAATGAGCATGGGCTCCTGTACCGTGGAAAGAATGGCATCGTAATAAGTATTCAATTCTTCTACTTGCTGGTTACGAGTCAATAATTCCTGATTGCTGGAGATAAGTTCTTCGTTGGTAGATTCTATTTCTTCTTTAGATGTTTCCAACTCTTCATTCAGGCTCTGTAATTCTTCATTGCTTGAAACGATTTCTTCGTTGGCACTTTGTAGTTCTTCGTTAGCGGCTTCTTGATCGTGTGTAATAGACCCCATATCAAATCGGGCAGCAGCAATTTCTTCTTCTAATTTTTTTATCCTGCGGTCTTTTGCAATGGAATTATTTTTTCTACCGTTTGTAGATTGTTCCACTATTTCCATCTGCTGCCCGGTGAAAACAACAACCAGTAATGGTTCTTCTCCATCTATCATAAGAGGCATTACTTCCAAATTAACGACATGTACAGATGTTTCATTTTTATCGGAATACATTTCAATGCCCGCTTTTTTCACGATCTTTTTTGTCTTAATGGCGTGATGAATGGCATAGCGCAATTCAAAAGAAATTTCGGGTCGAGCCATTCGTAAAATATTAAAACTGGCTTTGCCGGAAGTGTTTTTCAGGTATGTTTCGGTTGCTCCCCGGAACTGAATAATTTCCAAATCGTGATTGATAATAACACTTGCTGGCATAAAGTTAGCAAGCAGAGCTGCATCAAATGCGTTGCCAAGGTTATTGTAGTTGATCGTTGCTGCCTTTTTAGTAATAGTAGTTGCTATATTGTTTTTCCCCAGAGCGGAAGTTTGGGATATACGAGATGTGATAGGATGTATTTTGAAGGCTCCGGAATTTTTTTTGCGTGAATAAATTTTAAACACCTTATTAACGGAAGTAAAAAGGTCTTCCGAAGCCCCAATTGTTTCTGATTTGCCAAGCATAAGGAATCCACCATCATTTAAAGCATAGTGAAAAGTGGAAATGGCTTTCTTCTGGGCCGAGCTATCAAGGTATATAAGCAGGTTACGGCAACTGATAAAATCTAAACGAGAAAAGGGTGGATCGCGCAAAATATTGTGCTGTGTGAAAACACATACATTGCGCAGGGATTTAGAAATACGGTACTTGTCATTCGATTTTGTGAAAAATTGTTGAAGCCGTTTTGGTGAAACATTTTTAAGCTGTTGTTTTGAATATTCTCCAACGCGTGCTTCATTAATAGCTTCTGCACTAAGGTCAGATGCAAAGATCTGAAAAGGAATGTCATTTGTTTTGATGCCTTGCAATTCGCGCAACATCATGGCAATGGAATAAACTTCTTCGCCTGTAGAACAAGCTGTCACCCATATGCGCAACGTCTCTTTTGGTGATTTGTTTTTTAGCAACCGGGGAAATATCGATTTTTTTAAAAGCAGGAATGCTTCAGTATCTCTGAAAAATTCCGTGACGTTAATGAGCAAATCTTGATAAAGCAAGTCTATTTCAGTTTCATTTTGCACCAACAATTTTGCGTATTGCTTTATGGCTTCAATTTTATTTATTAGCATTCGGCGGAGTATTCGCCGCTTAATGGTATTTATTTTATAGAGACTGAAATCAACATTCTTTTTTTTCACTAAGAGCTGAAGAATATTTTTTAAGTCAGTATTGCTATTTTCAATGTTATCTTCTGATGCTGTCTTTACTGTATACTGCTTTATCAAGGGGTGTTTGCACATCCGGTTTATCTCCCTTGCAATTTCTTTAGGTGATAGAACAAAATCGACCATTCCTCCGGCAATTGCCGATTGCGGCATACTCACAAATTTTGCAGAACTGTCCTGAGCAAAAGTTATTCCACCGGCCTCTTTTATTTTTTTTAATCCAAGGGTGCCATCACTGGCACTGCCGGATAATATAATACCGATAACATTTTCCTTATGCGTTTCAGCTAAGGAAGAGAATAACACATCAATGGATAGATTCGTTGATTTATTTTTTGGGCGTGGAATTAATTTTATGTGTCCGTCAGTAACTTCAATCTCTTTATTGTAGGGAATGACATAAACATTGTTGGGCTTTAATTTCTCCATATCAACGATGTCCTGCACCTTCATTTCAGTAGTCTTTGACAAGAGTGGTGTTAGAATACTTTTATGATCGGGGCTTAGATGTTGCACATAAATATATGCCATGCCTGTAGTGGGCGAAAGATTTTTCAAAAGTTGCGTTACTGCTTCCAATCCGCCAGCAGAAGCACCAATTGCAACAACCGTGAATGATTGCGATTGAGTTTTATTTTGTGCGTTTTTATAATTCTGCTTTTGTGTTGGTTTCGCGTTCTTTGTAATGTATGATTTGAATGAAATCTCTTTTTTAGAAACAAGCTTTTTTTTATTTGTGACCGGATCTGATTTCATCGTGAATGGTATATATAAATACAAAGATACGTCAATATTGCGAGCTTCTATGTAAAATAATTGTTAATTAATGAATTGTAGGTGTAAAAAGGATGTGTTTGGTTAAAAAGCGATGATAGTTTTGAATTTTAGAGCATATAAATAGTATCAATAAATCTAATTTAATCACCTTTTTAACCTCAATATTGTCTGTTTTGACATTTACTCATGTCATTGAAGTAAAAGCAATAGATTCATTCAAATGGAATCAAAATAGTTCGTTATTATGTATCATTGTTCATTAATGACATAAAATATTTCAGACCAACCTTGGAAAGTTGACCAGGACGGGCATCAGAGCCTATTGGTAATTCAGCTATGATGATTTTACTTTCTGTTTCTCCCTGTTCCTTTGGAAGAACGTATTTTGGCCGAATGGTACTCTTAACATATATGGTGCCCGGGTTGAATTCCAATTGATCACTGATCTCTTCCCCAATTTTCTTTGCCCCAACAGGAATTACTTCCGGTTTAACTATTACTTCCTCCCTGGGCAGGTCTGCTGGAAACGCACCCCTGAAAGGTATTTCCTTCTTTTCCTCTGAAGGTTTTTCCCCTTCATAGGTAATTGTTTCTTTTTGTGGTGTGATTGGTAGTGGTTCAGGCATGTTTAAATCCAGTGATAATTGTAGTGGAGATTGTTCTTCACTTGATACAAACCGTTCACTCTTGCTGCCAAATATTGCTTTATTTAACCTGGCTAATTCCTGTTTTAAATACAGATTTTCTATCATTTTTTTGTCTAAATCAGCCTGTAAATCTTCATTTTCCCATTCAAGTTCCCAAATTTTTCTAAGAGAATCATAATTTATATCTTGGGCCATTCTTTTATAATACAATAAATATTCACCCCGTTCCCAATGCAACAGCTTGATCCGGTTGAGGGGTTTATTGATGAAAATAAATACTTCACCTTTTGAGACTATGTAAGGTGTTATATTTTCCTTCGACAATTTTTTATTTTCATTGCATACCTGAGATATACAATTATTTTTAATTGATAAAAAAACAAGATAATTAAAATGCTTCCTCGCATAATACTTTTCATAGCATTATAAATTCATATTCTTTTATTTTAGGTTGTTTTTTGAGAATTCTGCCGTTCGGCTTCCTCCTTAGAAACTCTATTAATCCGATCTCGGACGACATTCCAACTTTTGGTAATAAAGAATGTTTGTTCGGCATTTCCAATCATTTTCTCGAATTTCACAAAGGGAATGGAAAAGGTAAGAATATTGTGGTTTACTCTGGGTCGGGCCGAAACATCAAACATCCCCAGAATAGCTCTGGGACGTTCCTTCTTGGCTTCTAATAACGGGTACTGAACAATGGAAGCACAACCAGCCCCAAAGGGAGCCGCCACAGCCTCCGCATTAGGTTCATCGAAATTGGCCCAAGTAAATAGCCCTGACAAAGCATCATTTGTGGCAAAGAAAATTACAGCTTCCGGCTGATCAGCCTCATCTATAGCATCCCACCGTTTAAAAACGATGTATTTTTGGTCTGATATCACTGCTGGAACACTTTCCTTCCATACTGCCACGAGTTCGGGTGATTGTTTGTAGCGTTCCCCTTCTAATTGTCCCGAGATCCCACATGACAGGAATTCGTCAAAATTGGGTCTTAACGTTGAGTCAAGTCCCAGAAAACGTTTGCCGCAGCCCACAGTTTCCTTGGAATAACACATGGGTTGTCCTCGTCTTACAACAGCAAGATCACCTATGAAGCACCGCCAACCAGTTACCGTTTTTGCCAATTCCACTCCATGAGGTTCATTGGCATGAAAAAAGATAATAGGTAATTCGGCCTCGGGAAAATATTTTGACCATATTTCGAGAAAATCTGACTTTAATTGGATATTCATATAACTATTCCTCCTGTTTCATTACAAATATAGAGAAAGAAAATGAATGTCTTGATTCTCAACTGGGAAATATTTTTTTTTACAGAAAATCGGAGACCACGGCAGGTCCTCCGGCCAAAATATTCTCCTCTTCTTCAATAATCGCCGAATACGTGAACCGAACGTGCAGTGGGGTGAGAGGCTCTCCCCCTCAGGTTTTTCTGGTGGGGCGGGGTTTCGATTAGTGGTTTGCGATTTCTTGACTTTTTATTTTTTTTGCATATTTTTTTCGGATCGCAGCCAATCTTTTCTCTCTTAATTTTGGATTAGTTTCATATTCAGCGTGATGTTTATCCCGAATCTCACGCATCATTTTAACTGCGTCAAAATCTTTTTTATTTTTCATCATCATCAAAGTTTAAAATTTCTCTTGGTGTTCGAATCTCCAAAATCGAAAATCCATTTTTAAGATTTACTGAGTTATACATTCTTATCCGATCAAGATTAACAATGTGTTTAAAGTTCCAACTTGCCAAGACAGTCACTTGATTAATTGTCGCTATAGCAATATGAAGTGCGTCCTCATAAAATTTGCTTGAAACGGCTTTTTCAGTTATATATTTATTAGCTAATTCTCTTGATTCAGCATCAGAAATCAATATTTCCAATGAATCATCGTGTATTGTATTCATATAATCTTGAACTCTCTGAGGAGCATCAGATAATTCATCAATGGTAATATCAGAAATAACAGCAATCTTCTTTCCAGTTTTAAAATCATTAAATAGTCGATTGGACCATTCTTCAAATTCCTGGTCAAAACAACCTCCAATTACTGATGTGTCTATGTATACTCTTTGTTTCATTCTTATATTGTCTTTGGTACAAAGATACTAAAATATCTTGGATTTTCAGTTTAGTAATCTGTTCCGCTTGCCACTAACTTGTTAGCCGCGGGCATGATGACGGTTATCTAACTACCGTTGGTTAGATAACCGAACCATGACGGTTATTTCTTTATTATATCAAAGATATATCATTTTTATAAATGGTCAAAGGGTAATATCGATTTATAAAAGACCTGGCAATCTGAAATCCGTTTAAATTACCTTAACTTGGGATCCGGGATACCGTTTTGGAAAATCGACGGTTTATCCGAAGCCTTTCCTAAAAGCCGCTAACAGAGCTATATTCCAATGAAAATACTTCGGAAAACTCTTTTTTATTATCAAATTTCGCTTTATCTAAGCCTTAACGTTTATTCGAAGTAAAAATGATATTTGGCTATTCGCGCTGTTCCACCCGTTCTCAGAATTTAGATCACCAAAATCTCGCCTTAAAAAATGCCGGTTGCACCAAAATCTTCGCGGAGAAAGTCTCCGGCATGAAAACCAACCGCTCGGAATTAAAGAAATTATTGGAAAGTCTCCGGACCGATGATACTCTTATAGTATTCTCACTCGACCGGCTGGGGCGTACTACCCATCAATTGGTTCACCTGATGGATCAGTTTAAAGAGAATGGTATTCATTTTAAGAGCCTCACGGAAGGGGTCTTTGATACCTCCAGCCCGATGGGCCGCGCCATATATGAGATAATGGCGGTTTTGAAGGCAATGGAGGTCAATATTTTACGGGAACGAACGCGCTCCGGTTTGGCAGCGGCTCGCGCTCGCGGGAGAATTGGGGGGCGGCCGAAAGGCTCTTATAACAAGTTAAAGTCATCAGTCGCCGCGAATCTCTATACCAAAGGGCAAACTGTCGCTGAAATTATCACGACATTAGGCATCAGTAGGTCGACTTTATATGAATATCTCCGTTAACAAATATAAATAAAAATTAATTCAACACAATTTTGGACTTGTAATTTACACTCCCGCTGATCGCAGAAACAGTATAGATTCCTTTTGGCAGATCACTAATATCTATGGTTTGAATGTTTTCCTGAAGGTTATTACGGGTTTTAACTTCATTTCCCAGGATATCATAAAAGATGATTTCCCAGACTGAGCCGTTTTGATTTTCAGGAAGCGAAATAGTTACTAACTGGTTGGCAGGGTTTGGATAAATGGAAATAGCAAAACTGTTTTTTGTAATTGCCGGGGAAAAGGCCGGACCAGTGGCATTAAAGTTAATGACCGGGGGGTCGAGGTATCCGTCACCTCCATTGTCCCATGAAAGCACATGCAGTCCTATAGTAGGGGGTGTATAGGTGAAGGTGTCGGTAGGCTGTGCATCGGTCAGCGGGATGTTACAGGCTCCGTTGAAACTATTTGCACATATTGTTCCGTTGTCATACAGGTATATCCCCATATCGAAATACTGGTCATCCGGAGGATATTTGCTGACAGTAAAGGTGACCGCCTGTCCGACATGGCCGCTTGTGGGGCCGCTGATCAGGTATCCCGGATGCTGGTAAACGACTTCGAATGCGGATATCGGAACTTGCTGCAAGGTCAGAATCGCGCTGGTGGCGCCTGTCCAATCCCATCTCTGATCATTGTTTCCTTCTACGTAGGGTCCTTGCCCTGTGTCCCATCCGGTAAGATCGGCATTGATGAGTCCATATTTCGCCATTCCATTGAGTATGACCAGGGCCTGCCCTGTATAGTTGGCTTTGTTTGCATTGTACCAGGACTGTTTGAGCCTGATCCTTCCTCCCATTTGCAAGCCGATTTCTCCGCCTGCACTCACGGCATGTCGCCCGGGCCAGGTAAAATGGCTGCCAGAAACTTCTCCGGGAAAAGTGGCCCTGATCGCATGTCCCACATCTCCAGAGGCAACCTCTTCATACTTTAGCATCAGCGGCATGATCGCCAGACCGCCTGCATCTGAAGTTGTCCAGGACTCGGGCATGGGATAGCCTGTCGCAATATTGAATATAGAGAGGTTGTCTCCGTACCATTGCCCACTATTCCAGTAAACATTGTAAGCTTCAAATAGTTTTTCTATTCCTCCGGTTGTATCGTTGCGCTGGGCAACAAGTATATGCCTGTCATATCCGTTTGGGGGCACTGAGGGAAGGCTGTCCTGGGTAAACCATCCTTCCAGGGTGACAGAGTCGGCATTGGTAGGGAAGGGTACAGGTCCCGGATAGCTTTGACTCCCATAGGTCATATTGGCAATGGGATAAGGAACCAATGCCTGGGAACCGGATACTACATTGTAGGGCATGCCGTATGTACTGTTGCCTCCGTTTGCCGTGGTCGTGGAAAAGTCTATGTGCAGGCCGGGGTTTCCGGTGAACCTGCTGAGGATGGAATCAGAATTCGGGTCTACGGAATCTCTGCTGATGTCGCGGGTCATTTCCTGGAGCCAGGGCCCGTTGGCAAAAAGGTTGAAGCCCCCCAAGGAAGGTCCCTGGTTGCCAGCAGGTTGATTTCCTGAATGACCAATTTGCGCCATACCGAGGTAAGGAATCCCTGCAGGGTTTGTCAATGAAGGACTGGATGTGATGGAAATGATGTGTGAACCCCATAAGACAGGAGTATAGGTGAAGGTCTGTGCCGCTAAGGAATTTGTCCAGCTGAGGTAGGCGGGGCTGAAGCTGCCACCCGCCCCTCCGTCGTTCGGGGTGACTGTGCCTGTATAAAGGCCGTTGGGTATAACTGTGAAATTACCGGAAGCAACAGTTACGTCCACCTTGACAGGATTGGGGGCTGTAAGGGTTAAGGAGCTCGCAGTCTGGGCTTGTCCGACAAGAGGACAGAGACAAAATGCTCCGAAAAGCAAAACAATTGCAGGGAAAGTATCTTTTTTCATGTTCAATAATTTATGGTTTAAATATAGAGCTATTCATCATCAATAAACAAAAAGGGATTATTTTTTTCATTTTATTATTACTTTAGGACACAGATAATTCCCTGATCTGAAAATAAGTCACTGGTTTTAATTTACAAACATCTTACTCACATTTAGAGTATTCTCACCTTTTACTGTTACAATATAAATCCCTGCTGGAATAGTGCTAATGCTATAATTGAATATTTCTCGTGTGGTTGTGGTTTCGGATATATTTTTTCCAGTTATATCGGTAATAGTTATTTGTACTGTATTATTTTCAGGATTTGGAAATTCAATTGTAAACACTAATTCTAAATATTATTATGATTCACAAAAAAGGATTGAAAGATATGAATATTTCAGGCAGAATTATTTGACCCCAATGATTGTAGAACTAAATGCCAAATATGAGAATGGACGGATTGTTCAATATGATAGGATTTTGATACCAAATGATACTTCTGTGATTGAAAGATATAAGTTTGATTATTTGGATAATAAAATAATAATTAAAAAGACTGACAATAAACAAATTAGTTGGGAAACAACAATAATTAAACTTGATAAAAAGGGAAACTGGATAGACAAAGTAGTAGATTATAATGATCCCAAATGTGTCTTAGCTGGTATTAGGACTTATTCTCGATTCCGCCATGATAAATATGAAATAAAATATAAATATGATAAATTGGGCAATTGGATTCAAAGTTATTCGGTTACTAAGTTTTGGCGATATAAAAGAGATAAAAGAGAAATAAAATATAATTAACTGGGCACAATCGAGTAGACTGCCCCACCAGATAACCTGATGGGGAGAGCCTCTCACACCACTGTACGTACGGGTCACGTATACAGCGGTTCGTCAGATACCAGTATTATCGCTCTTTACACCAATAACACCTCTGTCTTTATTTAAGATAAGGCTAG
>Ga0182030_10003592_pt1 | contig 33123 bp, 32 predicted proteins | sample 812S3MmetaG_FD_121299 | JGI IMG/M metagenome (GOLD analysis project Ga0182030, IMG submission 121299) | Permafrost microbial communities from Stordalen Mire, Sweden - 812S3M metaG (Illumina Assembly) | ecosystem: Environmental > Terrestrial > Soil > Wetlands > Permafrost | place: Sweden... | reverse complement strand
CGATCGGACTGGGACCGACAACTCCCAGTGTGCCGGACGGAGCGCCGGCTCCTACGAACCCACCGGCCGTCGTCACTTCTGCCCCAGCAGTTACATTCGAGGACTCAGGACTGAACCCCTGGTCGGACGTGACTCCGGGCTTCGCCGGCCTCAGTCCAGGTGTAGTTGGCCTGTACCAAGTGGCTGCGACCATCCCGGCGGCCACGGGCATTCCTTCCTATTATCCTTTAAACGCCTACTATGTGAAGCTGCAAATCGGCGGCGCATCCAGCAATCTATTTGCGATTGACGTGGCATTTAGTAGCACCGGCCCAGGCTAACCGTACGTGCGACGGCGGCCAGTTGGTTTTGGTCTTCGTCGTGGAGGTAACGGCTCAGGCCCCGGGCAAAAAGCCGACACTCGATCAGAATGGCCTTTGGCTTGGGTCGATCCGGACCGGACACGGAAGGCACGCACTACAAGACCTTCCTGCGAAGATCTGCCTAAATAACCCCGGACACAGCCCGGATTTCGTGTGCTCCGGCTCTTCCGTCGCCACCGTCTCCGTACCGGCTTTGGAGGGACACAACGACGGCACGGCAGGCATCGCTTTCGGCGACTAGGATAATCGCGGTACGCTGGCGGGTCAGCGCGCAAAGAACTTCGTGATAGCGCAGGCTCAATAGCGGCAGAGCGCGGGTTGGTGAGCGCCTGAAGCGCCAGTTGCCGGGATACCCTCCGGACCCGCAATGGAACACTACCTCGCAGTGCTCATGGCAAATAGCCCGCTACTGGCCCGCCGCGCGAAACTCGAATTCGTCCAACACCTTGCCGTCGATATCGATGGCCTGCGCTTTGGCGGTCTTCCCGTTGACGCTCACGGACACGAAGTTTTCGATGCTGGCCACCTTCTGCGTGATCGCGGGATCGGGCTTTTTGACGTCGTAGAGCGGCGCGCCGCCGCCCCCACTGACCACGTAGTGGACCCCGTTCTTCAGATAGTGCTGGTAGTTGTGATCGTGCCCGAAGAGACCGGCGGTGACATGGTACTTCTCGAACATCGACGTGAGCGCCGTCATGTGCGGGTTATCGCCCTGGCGGCGTTCCACCGCGGTGAACGGCGGGTGATGCGCCACCACAAAGCGGTAATCGGCCTTCTGATTGGCCGCCAGATCCTCCTCCAGCCACGCGGTCTGCCGCGCCCAGAAGGCATCGCGGGCAATCTTGCTCGACGACACGTTGGGGAGGTCGCTATCGATCACCGTAAAATGCGCGTTGCCCCAGTTGAACGAGTAATAGGGCAGCCTGGTCTGGAAGAAGTCGTAAAACTCCTGGGCGTTGCGCTCGTGATTACCCAGCGAGGGAAAGAACGACGTCTGGCGCAGCAGTTCGCGCTCGATATCGAAGAAATTGGCCCAGAGGGCGGAATCCTTGCCGTTTTCCACCAGGTCGCCAGTGTGCAGCACCAGGTCGGGCACGCCGCTCTTCAAAATCGCCGCGATCACGCGGCGGTGCACGTCGTGGCGCGTGCGTACGTCGCCATAGAGCACGAAGCGGAAGGGCTCGGCGCCCGACGGCGGGGTCTTGAACCAGCCTTTGCCGCCGGCGACCTCGTAGTCGCAGCGCGTGTCGGGCTGCAGGCCGGAGATGTCGGTGTACTCCACCTTCAGCGCCGGCGACGTCCTGGCCGCCGCGCCCGCGGCCTGATACGTCACCGTGTCGCTCTCTACGATCCAGGCCACCGTCGCCCCGCGCGATGTCGCATTCACGACATACGGCCCGCCCACCACCCGCGGAGCCGCGCCGAGTGCCGTAACACCCATCGCCGCCAGGCACCAAACACGCCACATCGTCATCCGCACCCCCTCCACAAAACGCTCAACCGCTCCCCCAGAGGGTGTGAAATAATCGCCAGCTTGCGCGGTTGGCAGGCGGAAGCGCCTGCCCCACCTTTGTCGGAGCAGCACCTAGTTTACCCGATGGAGGTGACAGACAGATGAACGCCGGCAGCAGCGATTCCGCGGGTGAAACGTTGTACCCTAATCTGCAATGAAGCTGCTTCCGCTTTGCCTCGTGTCCGCCGCCGCTTGGGCGGCGCCATGCACCAGCGTGGCCAACTGCACGGAGTGGGTGACTTTCGCCGGCGCCCCGGCGCGCTCCATGATCTACCGCACCTACCCGCTCGACGTGGCGAATCCCCAGATCGCGCGCGCGCTCCTCGTCATCCACGGGGCCGGCCGCGACGCCGATAACTATTTCCGCACCGCGCTCGCCGCCGCGTTCCTGGGCGGCGCCCTGGACGACACCATCGTCATCGCACCCCGCCTCGCCTCCAACACCGGGAGTTGCCGCGACCAGTTGGCGCCCAACGAGGTGAGCTGGAGTTGTGCCGGAGACAGTTGGCGCTCCGGAGGCACGGCCACCAACAACGAGAAGTTGACGTCGTTCGATTTCACCGACGAGATCCTGCGCAAGCTGGCCAGGAAAGAGATTTTTCCGAACCTTAAGGCCATCGTGGTATCCGGCCATTCCGCCGGCGGCCAGTACGTGGACCGCTACGCCATGGCCAATACGGTGCATGACAATCTCGGAGTCCCGGTGACCTACGTGGTCTCCAACCCTTCCAGCTACGCCTACCTCGACAACACGCGCCCCAACCCCGAGGGCTCGGATTTCCGCGCCTTCACCGACAGCCGCAACTGCACCACGTTCAACCAGTGGCCCTATGGATTGGAGCATCGTGCCGGCGGATACACGGCCCGGCAGACCGACGAGCAGTTAAGGAAGCAACTGGCGGCGCGCCCCGTCACCTATCTGCTGGGCGAAATCGACATCCTGCCCCTGGGCGGCTTCGATGCCTCCTGCCCCGCCATGGCCCAGGGCCCGACGCGCCTGGCGCGCGGCCAGGCTTTCGGCAAGTACGTGAATCAGAAGTTCGGCGCCAAACATACGGTCACGGTCGTTTCGCTGTGCGGCCACAACGCGCGATGCATGTTCACCGCGGAACCGGCGCTGCCGTTACTATTCCCGAAAGATGTGCAATAAATATGTGGAGAAGACCGCTTGACGGGCTGAAGCCTGTCCCACCATTTTGCCAACCATGAGCCGATATGAACAGTTCGACCGCTCGCGCCTGCTGGTGAAACCGCTGGCCGAGCGCCAAAACGATTTGCACCTGGACCGCTGGCTCGCGCTCGGCGACCCCACTCCGCCCTTCGAGCATCCGGATCTAGCCGCCGTCGCCGCGCGACTCGCTGCCGCCCGGTCCAACAGCGCGGCGCGCATCCTTATGATGGGCGCGCACGTCCTGCGCGCCGGCGTCAACCGCTACATCATCGACCTGGTGGAGCGCGGCTTCATCGATCACATCGCTATGAACGGCGCCGGCGCCATTCACGATTACGAACTGGCGCGCTTCGGCGCCACCACGGAGAGCGTGGACCGCTACATCCGCACGGGCGAATTCGGCCTGTGGCGCGAGACCGGCGAACTGAACGACTGGATTCGCCAGGCGGCCGCCGAATCGCTCGGCCTGGGCGAGAACGTCGGCCGCCGCATCGACGCGAGCGACTATCCGCACCGCGACCTGTCGGTTTTTGCCGCCGCTTGGCGCGCCGGCGTGCCGGTGACGGTGCACGTGGGCGTGGGCTACGACATCATCCACGAGCATCCCAATTGCGACGGCGCGGCCCTGGGCGCGGCCAGCTATCGCGACTTCCTGATCTTCGCACGCACCGTGGAGCGCCTGGAAGGCGGCGTGTTGCTCAACTTCGGCTCTGCCATCATGGGGCCGGAGGTCTACCTGAAGGCGCTCGCCATGGCGCGGAACGTGGCCCGTCAGGAAGGGCGCGCCATACGGCACTTCGCCACCGCGGTTTTCGACCTCGTGCCCATTCAGGGCGACCATCGCAAGGAACTGCCCAAGACCGATCCCGGCTACTATTTCCGGCCGCACAAAACCATGCTGGTGCGCACCGTCGCCGATGGCGGCGAGAGCTTCTATTTCCGCGGCGAGCATCGCGCCACCCTGCCCGCTCTGTGGCGGATGCTATGACGAACGCCGAAATCCTCAACGAATTCCCCAAGCTGCGCGTGCTGGTGGCGGGCGATGTCTGCCTGGACCGCTGGTGCCGCTACGACCCCGGGTTGGCCGACGCCTCGCGCGAAACCGGCATCCCGCGCATCGCCGTGGTGGCCACCGAAGTCACCCCGGGAGCGGCCGGCACCATCGCCAACAACCTGGCGGCGCTGGGCGCAGGCGAGGTCGGTGTGCTCGGCATGGTGGGAGACGACGGCTTCGGCTACGAGCTCCGCGGTGCGCTGGCCGCACGCGGCATTTCGCACGAACTGCTGGTGGACGCCCCCGGCGTGCCGACGTTCACCTATACCAAGCTGATCAACACCCGGACAGACGAAGAGGACTTGCCCCGGGTGGATTTCGTCCATACCAATCCGCTGCCGGAAGCGGTGGAACAGGAATTGATCGCGCGGCTGGAGGGCGCCGCGGCAGGGTATGATTTGATCCTGGTTTCCGACCAGGCCGAAACCAGCCAGGGCGGTGTGATCACGCCCGCGGTGCGCGCCGCGATCGCCCGTCTCGCGGCCGCCCGCCCGGATAAATTGATCTGGGTGGATTCCCGTTTGCGCGCCGAGCACTTCCGCCACGCGGTGGTGAAGCCGAACCAGCAGGAGGCCGAAGCCGCCTCCGTGCGCGCCCTGGGACGCGTGGATTATGCGGAGTTGCGCCGCCACATGCAGGCGCCCTGCCTGATTGTCACGCACGGGGAAAAGGGCGCGCTGGTGGTGGACGAGGCGGGCGAGCAGTGGGTGGCGGCGAAGGCAGTCGCCCATCCGGTGGACATCTGCGGCGCGGGCGACAGCTTCAGCGCGGGCGCGGCCATGGCGCTGGTGGTGACCGGCGACGCGCGCGAGGCCGCAAGATTCGGCAACCTGGTGGCGGGCATCACGATTATGAAGAAAGGCACCGGCACGGCGTCGCCGCAAGAAGTTTTGGAGGCTTGAGTTGCTTGCACCTCCCTTTGTGGGGCAGGCAATCTTGCCTGCGGACGCGCTTTGCAGCGCGTCCAGACGCCGGCTGGAAAGCCGGCGGCAGCCAGGATTGGCTGCCCCACTTACTTCCCGTACTTATAAATCTTCCCGCCCTTCATGACGAATGCCACGCGGCGCACGGCCGTGATATCGGTGAGCGGATCTCCCTCCACCGCCACCAGATCGGCCTGCATGCCCACCGCGATGGACCCGATTTTGTCCGCCAGCCCCAACGATTCCGCCGCCACGCTCGTCCCGCTTGTCAGCGCATCCATCGGCCGGTCGCCGCCTTCCTGCACCCGGTAAATGAACTCTTCCGCGTTGCGCCCGTGCGCGCCCGCCACGCCATCCGTGCCCAGGACCACCTTGACGCGGTGCGCCCGCGCGCGCTTAAGGACCTCCGCCACCAGCGGCAGCCCCTTCTCCATGGCGGCAAAACCTTCCTCGGTGTAGTTGCCGATGCCGAGGAACTTGGGCTTGTTGTCCAGGTAATTGTGCAGCACCAGGAAGTTCGGGTCGAAGTAGACGCCGCGCTGCGCCATCAGTTCCAGCGTGGCGTCGTCCAGAAACGTGCCGTGCTCGATGGAGGTGCACCCCGCCATCACCGCGGCCCGGGCGCCATCGGAGGAATGCGCGTGCACCACGCTCCGCAGCCCCTGCGCGCGAGCCTCGCCGCACGCCGCCGCGATCTGCTCCGGCGTCATGGTCATCTTGCCGCCGTCGCGGATGCTCGCCGTGGCGAACAGCTTCACCACGTCCGCGCCGTCGGCTTTCATCTTGCGCACGTACGCGCGGATTTGCGCGGGATCGCCGGTGTTCTCATTCACCTGCCCGAGCGAGGTCAGCAGCCGCGGTCCCGCGATGGCGCCCGCCGCGATCTGCGCGCGCAGATCCCCGTCCAGTTCCGCCCCCACGCTCTGCACCGTGGTGAACCCGCCCATCAGCGTGGCGTAGAGGTTGGCCGCCGCGTAAAGCGCCGCCTGCTGCGGCGTCGATTTCGCCCCGCGGCCGCCCTGCTCCAGCCGTCCGTCCGCGTTGAAATACCATGTGGCATGAATGTGCGTATCGATCCAACCCGGCATCACCGTCATGCCCGTCAGATTGATCGCCGCCTTTCCTTTGGCGGCGCCGACGCGCACGATCCGTCCGCCTTCGATCCCGAGATCCGTATTCTTGAGGACATGTCCCTTGCCATTCAGCAGCGTAGATGTGCGGACCACCACCGCTTGCCCGTAGGCGAGCGTGGCGGCAAACATACAGATCCAGGAGCGCTTCATAGGGTTTCAGCTTACCGCAGGTGTAATCTAAAGTATGGACAAGAGACTCGCCAAACGTCACAAACGCCAGGTTGCCCGCGCCAGGGAGCATGTGAAGACCTCGGAGCCCGACGTACGAACCCACGAACAGGTCGTCGCCGCCCGCGAAGCCAGCCGCCCGGACCTGAGCCGTGATGGAAAGCCCAAACCCGCCGCATCGGCGCGCTGATTCCGCCGCCACAGCCGGCACGGCGCGGTGAATCGCGCTACTGTAGGTTGTGTCCCCCCACTGTTCGCATTGCGGGTCTGTCGAGTTTCGAGGCGTCGGCGTCCGCAACGCCATGGAGAAAGCCCTCCACTGGATCCTGCTCCCCTACCGTTGCGAGCTGTGCGGGCGGCACTTCTTCCTCTTGCGATGGATGGCTCCCGCGGCCGGCACCGCCTGAAGCGCGCCAGCGTTCACCAATACGGCTTGGAACCCCGCGGCGATTCGTGTTATCCGTAAGGTTCTTCCCGGGAGGAGCACCATGCATCGTAAAGGAATGCTTTCCATCTGGTTCTTCATCGGAGCCCTGCTGCTGTTGTATGGCATTTTGATCACCGGCGCCGGTCTGTGGGAACTCTCGAATCCTCCCGCGCATCCGGTGGTCCACCAGGAACTGCACGCCGGCATCTGGTGGGGCAGCGTCCTGCTGGTTCTGGGAATTTTCTACTCCGTGAAATTCCGCCCCCGCCGCGGCTAGCCCGAGTGGCACAGGCCTCCTGGCCTGTCCTGCGGGCCCGTCGGGTTACTCTGTGCACCTCTCCTAACAACGGGTATTCGTGTCTGAAATTGGGAGTATACTGCAATTGGAGTAGGAGGTTTGATGCCCACTGGCCATTCTTACCGCCGACCCGCGTTGCGGGTTCTCACCTTGCTGGTTCTCCTGTTCGGCGTTTTCGTCTTTCGAGCTACTTGAGGTGCCGAGATGCCGAGTTTGTCCAGAATTCTCGTCCCCGTGGAGTTCTCCCCACGCTGCCGGGGCGCCGTGCAATATGCCGAGGCCCTTTCCTGTCACTTCCACTGTGAAATCGTCCTGCTTCACGTGGTAATTCCGCCGCTGGCGAATTTCAGTTCCTTCGAAGCCATGGCCTATACCAGCGCGGACGATCTGGCCCGCGAAATCGCCGGGCAGCGCGCCGTCGATCTGGAAGCCTTCCCTTGCGCTACGCCCCCCGATGCCGCGGTGCGCCGCATCGTGCTGGAGGGCGACCCCACGCAGACCATCGTCGAATTCGCTTCCAGCGAGAGGTGCCACCTGATTGTGATGCCTACCCACGGCTACGGACCATTCCGCCGTTTCCTGCTGGGCTCGGTCACCGCCAAGGTGCTGCACGACGCCATCTGCCCGGTGTGGACCGGTCCGCACATGGAACGCGCGCCGGATTACAGTACGGTCCACTTCCGCAACATCGTCTGCGCCATCGATCTCGGGTTGCACAGCCGCCATGTATTGTGCTGGGCCGCGGCCTTCGCCCGGGAGTTCGGCGCCCAACTGTCGATTGTCCACGCCATTCCGTCGTCGTCCACGCGCCTGGGCGGCTTCTACTTCGATCCCGATTGGCGCACCCAGTTGACCAGGACCGCCGTCGAGCGCATCGGCGTCCTCCGCCAGGAAATGGGCATCGAGGCGTCGGTGGCGATTGAAGCCGGGGAACCGCCCGTCGTGGTGGCCACCGCCGCCGAGACCATGAGGGCCGACTTATTGGTGATCGGCCGCGGCAGCACACCGCGCGCGCACGGCCACCTGCCGACCAACTCCTACGCCATCGTCAGGGAATCGGCGTGTCCGGTGGTGACTATCTGAAACACGCCACCTTCAGATGCCGGAATGGCGTTTGAAGATCTGCAGCATATTTTGCGATAGCGCCGAGCGCGCCAGCACCATGTCGCAACCCGCCTGCTGCGCCTGTACCTTCAGTTCGCCCTGAAGGTGCGAAAGATAGCCGATCAGGCTGATGCCCTTGGTTTCCGCATCGCCCTTCAGTTTGGCGATCAACGCCAGGGGAGAAACGGTCTCGAAGTTCAGATCGAAGACGATGAGCGCGGGCTTGGTCTTGGCCTTCTCCAGCACCTCCTTGCCTTCCTTCACAAACTCCAGCGCCAGGCCATTGCGCTTGGCCGCTTCGCTCAGCTTGACGGAGAAAAACAGATCGCTTACCACTGCCAGGACTCGCTTGGGTTCCTGTTTCTGCATAGATGTGAGCTTTTCGAGAGTAACCTTCGCCGTTGAACTAACGGGGGATGGGGGACGTTAGAATTCTATCACGAAACTTACTGCCCGGCCGCCGGCAGTTGCTGGTAGAAGGCGTCGTCGGCCGGGTTGTGGTCCGGCCGGTGATCCAGATACAGACCCATCCAGCGGCGGGCGCGCGCCAGATCGCGGGCGTTGCGAAACAGATTTGCCAGACTGCGCGCGCAGCGCGGCCGGGCCGGATCGTGGTCCAGCGTGGCCTGGCATTGCGCCTCCATGCTGGCGAAGATCTCCGGCGAGGCGAGCGGCGGCACGCCGGCCGGAGGTTGGCGCATGAAGACGGTGGCGCCGGCATCGGCGAAGACCATCTTCCATTCCTTCTCCGCCGGGTCCGCCAGCGCCAGAGGCAGCACGTAGACGCTGCCGGAATTCGCCTCGAAGGCGTTCATCACCACCACCTGAATGCCGTAGCGGTCCAGCAGTTCGCGCGTGCCCGGCAGGTACTTGACCATCCGCTGGTAATCGGCGAAGGCGGTTTCGTTGAGGCCGCGGCCATCGATGAACGAGCGCTCTTCGGGCCAGCAGCGCCACACCAGGTACCCGCCCTTATCGAAGGTGTGGAACATGGGCACCGTGATGTGGTGCGCCAGCAGAAAATCGGCCGCGCCGGCGGGATATTTCCACTCGGCATAGCGCATCTGGAAGGCGCGCCCGCGGGCAAAGGGGACGGCGATGGCGGCCAGCAGAAGCAGGGCGGCCGCCCAGTCGCTCCAGCGCGGCGGAACGCGCGGCGTCGCTCGCTTCCAGGGCAGGTAACTGGCGATCAGCGCGGGCGCCACCAGGCCCAGCAGGTTGGAATTGCGCACCGCGGAGAGGTAGGCCGCGCCGAAAAGAAGGAGCAGCAGCCAATCCACCGGACGCGTGCGGCGCCGCTGCCACACCAGCACCGCGAAAGCGGCCAGCAGCAGCAGATTCAGAAACGACGGCGGCCATAGCGGCGGCTTTTGCCATTCGTAAATGCTGCTGGTCAGGCTGCTCTGGTTGTAGGCCAGCAGGATGTAGAGGGTGAGGAATCCGTTGGGGTTGAGAAACGCCGCCGGCACCGAGACGGCAGTCACCAGCCAGAGGCGCCGCTCGCCGGGTTCGGGCCGGCCGCGCAGGCGCCTCCACAGCGATTCCGCGCAGTAAGTTCCCAGCACCACGAAACCCATGAAGAAGCCGCCGTGGCAGTTGGCCCAGAACAGAAACAGCGGCGGCAGCAGCCACATCCAGCGCCGGTATTCCAGAATCAAGATGGTGGCCCCAATCAGCACGTAGGTGATCTGGTACGGCCGGTCGGAACTGAAATACGACGCGATGAATGCGGTGACGAAGGCCGCCGCCAGGGCGCGGTAGAAGCCCTGCGAACGGCGGTAAGTCCAAAGTCCCGCCAAGGCGCAGAAGGCGGTCATCAGGAAGGCGCGCAACAGCACCATGCCACCGAATCCGCCGGCGGCGTAGGCCAGGTAGATGATGGTCTGCCCCAGCCACGAGTGCGTCAGGTTGAAGGCGCGCACGGTTTCCTCGCCCGGCAGCGGCTTGCCCAGGTAGGTGGTGAAGCTGAACGGATCGGGATTGGGAATCTGGTGGTGGTCCACCACGTATTTGCCGGTCTCCAGGTGCAGCCAGGTGTCGGAGTCGGACACTTCGGTGGAGAAGCAGGCCATCAGCAGAATAGCAGCGAGCGCCAGGATGGCGGGCCGGAGCCACGTCGGCAGGGCTGCTGGGGGGCTGGATGGCATGTCGGAGAAACTCAATTTTAGCAGCCCGGGAGGGCACGAGCTAAAGACTGCCGGCGAAAATGACCCCACCCCAGGCGTAGCCGCGGCGCGCTCGACAAGTTTCTCCACTCAGTACAGGTTTCTGTGACAATAGGTTGAGGGATTCAGATGTTATACCAGGTGAAGGATCTGTCGCCAGAGCAGAGGCGCGCCGCCGAAATATTGCTCGGCCACCCCGTTTCGGAAGACGAAGCTGTAAGCATCAAGAGCCTCGGCCCTACGACCATCATTCCCTCCAAACTCTCGCCCGATGATCGCGTAAAGGCGCTACGAACGCTGGAGCAGCGTTTCGCCACTGCCAATCGGCCCGAGGTTAGCCAAGAAGATGAAGAAGCGATCGTCAACGAGGCGCTCCGCTCAACCCGCCCGAATTATAGGCCGGCCGGGTGAGAGTTGTCCTGGATGCGACGGTCTCGGTCCGCGCGCACCCGGCCAGCCGTTCCACCGGGCGAAAGGTTCTGACCGCGTTGCCTGAGGCCCGTCACACACTGCTTCTCTCAAACGAAATCATTGTCGAGACCATCAAGGTGCTTCGATATCCGCGCCTGCGGAAGCTGCATGCATTAGCGGAGGACGAGCTATACGACTACGCTCAGTTCCTTCAAGACGTATGCCAAACGGTCGTACTCAAGCACCCTTACCAGGCTCCCTTGCGCGATCCGAACGACCTTGATGTGATGCAAACCGCCGAACGCGGGGAAGCGGATGTGCTCTGTAGCAATGATCGCGATTTCCACGAGGCCGGCATTGTTACGTTCTGTGCGGCGCGGGGCATCGAGGTTTGCACCGAAGCCGCGCTTCTCGCAAGACTGGCGGAGCGTCAACGGCGGTCGTAAACTTAACGGGAGCGCGAGTCATAGTAGGTCATCCACTGCGCGGCCCGCGCCTTCTCGCCGATGAGGTTGTAGAGGTCCGCGATGCCGCGCGCGCAGGCGGGCTGTCTGGGATCGTGTTCGATCTGCTGCCGACACTGCGATTCGATGCTCCCTAGCGCCTGTAGATTGTTGAGTGGCTCGACGCCGGGGGGCGGTTGGCGCATGAAGACCATGCTTCGATCGTCGGCTTGCACCAGCTTCCATTCCGTCTGTTTGGGATCGGCCAACGCCGCGGCGAGCGTGTGTATTTTCCCCGTGAAGCGGTCGAAACCATCCAGCACCAGCACCTGGATTCCATATTTGGCGAGCAGTTCGTCGGCGCTCTTGCCGCCGGTGGAATCGGCGTAATACAGGATGCGGCCGTAATCCGCGTAGGCCTCTTCGCTGAGGCCGCGCGGGTCGATAAAATCGCGTTCGGCGGGCCAGAGACGCCACACCAGGTAGCCGCCGTTTTCGTAGGTGTTGAACATGCGGGCGGAGACGTTGTGGGCCTGCAGAAAGTCCGCCGCCCGGGTGGGCAGCAGCCACTCCGCGGCGCGCAACTGGAAAGCCCCGCCGCCACGCAGAGCCAGCACGATGGCGAGCACAAGGAGGGCCGCCGCCAGGAATTCCGCCGCGGCCGGAATGGCGCGCTTCCACATGGGAAGGCCAGCCGGGAGGTACGCCCCGAGCAGCACCGCTCCCACCAGGCCCATCAGGATAGTGTTGCGCACGGCCATCAGCGAGGCTGCCGCGAAGACGAAGTAGAGAATCCAATCCACCGGCCGGGTGCGCCGCCAGGAAACCAGCATTGCCAGCAGGGATCCGAACAGCACCAGGCTGTAGGCGCTGGGTTCCCAGAACGCCGGATACTGCCACTCCAGGTTGCTCGACTGGATGGAACTGCCGCGGTAAAGCAGCATGATCTCAATGGCGCGGAATCCGTTGGGATTGATGGCCGAGGCCAGGACACTGGCGATCGCGCCCCCCCAGAGTTGGCGCTCGCCCTCCACCGGGCGCTGGCGCAGGCGCTGGATCAATGCCTCGCCGCAGTAGCCGCCGAGCATCACCCAGCCCATGAAGTAGCCGCCGTGGCAATTGGCCCAGAAGAGGAAAACCGGGATCAGCGCCCACATCCAGCGGCGGCGCTCCAGAATGGCCATGGTGACGGCCAGCAAGACGAAAGTGACCAGGAAAGGACGGCTCTGCTGGAAGTTGATGGCCACCGCGCCCGCGGCGATGGCCGCCGCCAGGCTGCGATAAAACCCTCCGGTGCGCCACCGCACCATCAACCCCACCAGCCCGCAGAAGGCGATGAGCAGCACGGCGCGCAACAATACCAGGCCGGGGAATCCGCTAACACGGTGGGTGACGTACATGAGAATCTGCGCCAGCCACTCGTGGGTGAGGTTAAAGTAGCGCGTCGTGGCCTCGCCCGGATACGCGCCGCTGGAGAGGCTGCTGGTATAGCAGAACGGGTCCGGCACCGTCAGGGCGCGGGTTTCCAGGGTGTGGCGCCCGGTCATCAGGTGCAGCCAGATATCGGTGTCGGCCACTTCGCCCGTGAACCACGCGAGGAACAGGATCGCGGTCAACCCCACCAGGAGCGGACGAAGCCACGCGGGTTTGGCGGGTGCGGCGGCTGCGCCGGCGGCGGCGGGCGGCGCAGCGGCTTTCGGATTATTGGGCCGAGGGGGCATGAAAAGTTCCGTCTTGAATCCGTTCGTAGGCGGCCCGCCATTTGGCGACGCGATCGGTCTTGCCCAGCCTGATGTAGAGGTTGCCCAGGCCGACGATACAGCCCGGTTTGCCGGGCTCATGCAGCAGGTGGTCCGAGCACTGCGCGTCGAGGCTGGTGAAAACCTCCTCGGGGTTGAGCGGCTCCACGCCCGGTGGTGGCTGGCGCATGAAGACCATCGCGGTCTTGTCCTGGTACACCAGCTTCCACTTCGTCTGGCTCGGGTCGGAGAGCGCGGCGCCCAGCATGTAGACTTTGCCGGTCCAGTATTCGAAGCCCTCGAGCACGAGCACCTGTACGCCGTATTTGTCCAGGAGCGGCTGCGCCGCGCGGTCGTTGTACGCGATCTTCATGTAATCCTGGAACACGCTCTCGTTGAGCGCGCGCCCGTCGATGAAGGTCTTCAACTCCGGCCAGCCGGCCCACATCAGGTACCCGCCCCATTCATAAATGTTGAACAGGGGAGCGGTGACGTGGTGGTCCTTGAGGAACTTCACCGGGCCGGCGGGATACGGCCAATCGTCCACGCGCAACTGAAAGGCCTCGCCGCTAGCGATCTTCGCCCCGGCGATCGCAACGAGCGCCAGCGGCACGGCGAATTCCGCCAGGCGCGGCAGCGGCCGCTTCCACTCCGGCAGGTAGCTCGCAATCGCGATGGGCGCAATCAAGCCGATGAAAATCACGTTGCGCTGCGCCATGAGCGAAAGCGCCGCGAACACCGCGAACAGCAGCACGTCGCGGGGCCGCACGCGGCGCCATGCCCAAAGCAGCACGGCCGCCGCGCCCACCAGCAGGCCGCTGTACCAACTCGGCGGCCAAAGTCCCGGCGCGTGCCATTCCTTGAGCGTGCGCTGCAGCGCGCTGTGCTGGTAGGCAAACATGGCGGGAATCACGTGGAAGTAATTCGGATTGAGCCCGCTCGCCAGAATGGCCAGCAAACTCGCCCCCCAGAGCGTCTTCTCGTCCTTCGGCGGCTGCCCGCGCAGACGCTGCCACAGCGCCTCGCCGCAGTATCCGCCCAATAGCACCCAGCCCATGAAATACCCGCCGTGGACGTTCGCCCAGAAGACGAAGAGCGGGGGCAGCACCCACAACGGACGCCGCCGTTCCAGAATCCCGAGCGTCAGCGCCAGCAGAACGTACGTCACCAGGTAAGGGCGGTCGGCAGCCGCCGTGCGGGCGATCATGCCCGCCGCCATCGCCGCCGCCACCGCCAGGTAGAAGCGTGCCGTGCGCCGCCACACCACCCAGCCCACCATCCCGCTGAAGAACGTCAGGCAACACGCCTTGAACAGCACCATCCCCGCAAATCCGCCCGCCGCGTAAACCAGGTAGAGAATCACCTGCGCGCCCCACTCGTGTTTGATGTTGAGGTCGCGCGTGGCCTCTTCGCCGGGGTAGGCGGGCTGGCCCATGTAGGTGGTCCAACTGAACGGATCGGGGTCGGGGAGCTTGTGATTCTGCACCACGTAAGCGCCGGTGCGCAGGTGGAACCAGGTGTCGCCGTCGCCCACCGCGGCGGAGAACATGCTCACGAGCGCCAGCGCGGCGAGCGCCAGCACGGCCGGATGCAGCCCCTCGGGCGCAGGCTTGGCGGCGGGCGCGGGGACCGCGGCGGGGCGATTGGCACGGGGCGGAGGCATCGGGAAACCCCAGTTTAACAGGAGGGGATTGTGTGGGTTCGAGGGCTGCGCTTTGACGCGGAGACGCGGAGGCGCAGAGGAACACGCGGAGAAAACGTTGAGCGAAAGTCAAAAGCAAAGAGAGCACGGAGGAAGCGGAGAACAGCGTGGGCTAGGTCCGTCACTCGCGGTGCCGCAACGCCTGCCCCGGCCGCGCGGCGGTGAGTTTGCCATCGTCCACCACGATCCGGCCGTTAACCAGCACGAAGTCGAACCCCTGCGAGTATTGGTGGGGCTGCGCGTAAGTGGACTGGTCCTGCACGCGCGCCGGATCGAACAGCACCAGGTCGGCCGCGTTGCCCTCGCGCACCAAGCCGCGGTCGCGCAGGCCGAAGGTGCGGGCCGGCAGCGACGTCATGCGGCGGATGGCATCTTCCAGGGTCAGCACTCCGCGCGCGCGCACATAGTCGGCGAGCACGCGGGCATTGGTCCCATAAGAGCGTGGGTGCGGATTGCCCACGCCCAGCTCGACGATGCCCCCATCGCTCGCGATGGCGGTGGACGGATAGCGCAGGATGCGCTCGATATCCGCCTCGCTCATCAAGTGGTAGATCATGGATGCGCCGCCCGCGTTCATCAAATCGAAGATAGTTTCGATCTCGTTTTCGGCGCCCGGCGCGCGGCCCTTCATGACGTTGATCTCGGAGATGGTCTTGCCCTCATAGGCGGGGTTGGACGCGAAGCGCGCCACCGTGGCGAAACCGTAATCCGGCTCGCCCATCTCCACCAGGTTCTGCCGCATTTCGAGCGCGATTTTGCGCCGCGTCGCCGGGTCGGCGAGCCGCTCCTTGATCTGGCCGCCGGCCAGCGCCCAGCCGGGCAGGCGGATGCCGAGGTTGGTGCTGGCGCGATCGTAGGGGTAAAGGTCCGCCACCACGTCCACGCCTTCGCGGCGGAATTTCTCGATGAGCGCCAGCGATTGATCGCTGGCGCCCCATATGCGGCGCCGGTCGATCTTGAGATGCGAGATCTCCACCGGCAGGCCGGCTTCCTTGCCCACATTCACCGCTTCCGTGATGGCTTCCAGTTCGTGTATGCCCTCGTCGCGCATGTGGCTGGTGTACACGCCGCCGTGCGCCGCGGCGGCCTTGGCGAGCGCCACCACCTCCGCCGTGTTGGAGTAAATGCCGGGCACGTATTCGAGCCCGGTGGAAAAACCCACCGCGCCCTCGCGCATGGCGCGATCCACCAGCGACTGCATCCGGCCGATCTCCTCCGGCGTGGCCAGGCGGTTCACCGAGCCCATCACCTCGCGCCGCACCGTGTTGTGCCCCACCAGCGAGGCGACGTTGAGTCCCAGGCCGAGTTTGGCGAGTTTGTCGAACCACGCGGCCAGATTCAGTTCGCTGCCGCCGCAGTTGCCGGTGATCACGGTGGTGACGCCATCGAGCAGGAAATTATCGCCGCGCGGATTCTTCTCCACGCCGCCTTCGATGTGCGTGTGCACGTCGATGAAGCCGGGGGCGAGAGTGCGTTCGCGGGCGTCGATGGTGCGCGTCGCGGTGGCCGAGGCGAGGCGTCCGATGGCGGCGATGCGGCCATCCTTCACCGCGACGTCGGCGCGAAACCACGCGTTGCCGCTGCCATCGATGACGCGGGCGTTCGTGATCAGCACGTCGTAGTCCGCGGCGAAGAGCGGCGAGAGCACGAGGAGAAGGGCGAAGGTGCGCATCGGAATACGCTTACTATACTCCACCCCACGCCTACTCTTCCCGTAAAGCCTGCGATGGCTGGATCGCCGTGGCGCGCATCGCCGGGAACAAGGTGGCGCAAATGGAAAGGGCGATCAGACCACCCGCCGCGCCCACGATCGACAACGCGTCCCAGCGCCCGACGCCATAAAGCAGCGCCACCACCACGCGCGAGCACGCCGCGTAAGCCGCCAGGCCAAGCACCAGTCCGGGCGCCACAGCCATGGCGGCATCGCGCCCGATCATCCAGGCGATCCGTCCCACGGTGGCGCCGATGGCGACGCGGATGCCGATTTCGCGCGTGCGCCGCGACACGGCATAAGCCAGCATCCCGAAGAGTCCCAACCCGGCAAGTACGGTGGAAAGCAGCGCAAAAATGGAGGACAGCGAAGCCAGCAGCCGCTCCTGCCACAGCGACGTGTCGATCTCCTGCTCCATGGTGGCGACATCGGTGGGAGCCAGCCCCGGCCCCACGCCGCGCAACATCTCCGTGAGCGCCGCGATGGTGGATGCCGCGTTGCCGCGCACGCCGACATGCAAAACCAGGCCCTCGTAACGGAAGCCGTTTTCGTCCAGCAGGGTATAAATCGTGGGCGGCGGAATCTCGCGCATGCTGCGATACTTCGTGTCGTTGACCACGCCTACGATCCGCTTGTCCGGAAGGATCACGGAGCCGATACCACCCATGCCGAACGTCTGTCCGATCGGGTCCATGCCGGGAAAGAACTGCCGCGCGAAGCTCTCGCTCACGATCGCCGGGCGCGGCGTGCCGCGGTTATCGGCCGGCTCGAAACCGCGGCCCGTGACGATGCGCATACGCAGATTCGCAAAGTGGTCGAGGCTGACGCCGTTGAGGCTGACGTTCAGCAAATCGGCGAAAGCAATGCGCTGCCCGGCGCGTCCCGCCGTTCCCTTATAGCCGACGCCGTGCATCAACGCGCACTGGGCCAGGCTGACCGCTTCCACCCCCGGAAGCGCGCGCGCGCGCCGCACGGCCTCGTCGAAAACCGCCGGCATGGCGTCGCTCCTGACGCCGGCCATGCGGGGGTTCACAGTCATGATGACGAGTTTCTCCCGGCGAAAACCGGGGTCCTCGGTCCGCAGCGCATCCAGCGTTCGGACCAGGCCCAAAGTGCCGGTCACCAGGAGCGTGGCCAGCGCCACCTGAAAGGCCACCAGGCCGCGCCCCAGGCCGGGACGAGATAACCGGCCGCTGTGCCGGCCCATGACGCCACCCAGATTCGCCCGGAACGTGCCGATCGCCGGAAAGACACTGATCCCGAGCGTCGAGAAGATGCAGATCGCGGCGGCGAACGCCATCACGCGCGTGTCGGGTATCAGTTCGATCCCGAGCGGCCGGCGCGCCGGTAGGTACCGCAGCAACCACGGCCCGCAGCAACGCGCAATCAGCAACCCTCCCATGGCGCCGGCGCATGAGAGCAGCCCCGCCTCCACCAGCGTCCGCGCCAGAATGCTCCACCGCGAAGCGCCGAGGCTCAGACGGATGGCCACTTCCCTACCCTGCGTCTCGGCCCGCGCCAATATGAGGCCGCCGACGTTGCCACACACCAGCAGCAATAGCGCGACCACCCCTCCCAGCACGGCCGTCGCGGCGCCGGTGAATTGCTTGCGCAGCGTAGAAACGCCGCGTTCGGCGCTGGCCAGAACGGGCTGCATGGATTTCTCGTGCTCCATACGGCCGGCGGCGCTTCCCGGGCTTCCCGCCAAATCCGCCGCGACCATCTCCGGGAACAGCGCGCGCACCTCCGCTTCAGCTTCAGCCACCGGCACGCCCCCGCGCAGGCGCATGTACACTTGCGCGGCAACGTGCGATACGTCCGCCTTGCCCGTCCACAACGCCCACGCCGACATGGGTACCCAAACGTCGGGCCGGCTCTCCAGATCGAGGTCAACGAAACCCGGCTGGAGCACCCCGATCACGGTGAATGGGCTGCCGCGCAAGTCGATGGTCTTGCCAATGACGTCTTCCCTACCCGCGAATGCACGCTTCCAGAAACCGTGACCCAGGACCGCGACCGGCGCGCCGCGTTCCTCATCGGCAGCAGTGAAAAGGCGGCCGGCGGCCGGCGTGAGTCCCAGGGCGGAAAAGTAGTTTCCGGAGACGGTGTTGCCTGTGATGCTCTCCACGCGAGTGCCCCAGCGGAGCGCCATCTCCACCGGCCAGGACGCGAATACTTCGGAGAAGGCGTGCGAACGGGCGCGCAGCACGGGCGCGAAGGCATAGGAATGCGAATAGGAAGTGAACGCCGGGGAACGCTGCACGCCGAGCCGCACGATCTGCTCGGGATGCGGAACCGGCAGCGCCCGCAGCAGCAGGACGTCGACCGCCGTGAAAATCAGCGCGTTGGCCCCGATGCCGAGCCCGAGCAGCAGCACAACCACACCCGCGAACAGGGGCGTACGGGCGAGCGAGCGGAGAACCTGCCGGATATCCAGCGCCACCATGCTCACATTGTAGAAGCCTTTTACCTCGATTCGGCGCGGCCGAAGAGCTTGAGCATCTCTTCCGCGTAAACCGCGGCGACCCGCATGTTGTTCATCACATGATATAAAACATTCGAGCCGCCTAACCGTTCCCACCCTCAGACGTCTGTATATTAAGAAGTCTGAGTATGCCGAAAACCGATTCGCTCCAGGGCTCGCTCGATCTGCTGGTTTTGAATATCCTCTCGCGGCGCCCCCAACTCCACGGCTACGCCATCATGTCCGCCATCAAGGACTGGTCCGGCGACGTGCTCCGCGCCGAGGAGGGCTCGCTCTATCCGGCGCTCCACCGGATGGAAGAAGCCGGCTGGATCCGCGCCACATGGGTCACCAAGGACACCGGGCGGCGGGCGCGCATTTATGAATTGACGGCGGCGGGAAGGAAGCAGCTCGGCGCCGAAGAATCGCGCTGGCAGGCAGTGACTTCGGCGGTGAACCGGGTCCTGAGGACGGTCTGATATGTCATTGTGGTCGCGCATCGCCAATGCATTTCGCGGCGACGGTCTGAGCCGCGAAATCGACGAAGAGTTGCAGGCGCACATCGCCGAAGCCATCGAACTGGGCCGCGACCCGGCGGAGGCCCGCAACGCCTTCGGCTCCGCCCTGCGCAATCGCGAAGCCAGCCGCGACATACGCCTCCTCCCGTGGCTCGATTCCCTCCGCGCCGACGCGGTCTTCGGTTGGCGGCAGCTCGTGAAGAATAAGGTGACCTCCGCCGCGGCGATCCTTTCGCTGGCGTTGACCATCGGCGCCTGCACCGCGGCATTCCGCCTGATCGACGCCCTGCTCCTGCGCCCCCTGCCGGTGGCCCACCCGGAACGCCTCTACAGCGTCGCGTTTGAAAACATCGGAGCCGATGGCAAGCTCGCCACCTACGACAGTTGCTCCTACCCGATGTTCCGCCAGATGCGCGCCGCGGTGAAGGATGAGGCCGAGTCGGTGGCGGTCTCTTACGCGGACCGCATCGACTTGACTTACGGACGGGACCAGGAGATGGAGAATGCCTACTGGCAATTTGTCTCCGGCTGGATGTTCCCCTTGTTGGGACTGCGGCCGGCGGCAGGAAGGCTGCTAACCGAAAACGACGACATCACGCCCGGCGCGCATCCCGTTGCCATTCTGTCCTACGATTATTGGACGCGCCGCTTCGCTCGCGATCCGAAAGCGATCGGCCGGACCTTCCGCATGGGCGACGGCGTTTACGAGATCGTGGGTGTCACCGAGGAGGGCTTCACCGGCACGGAAACGGGTACGCTGACCGATGTTTTCGTGCCGATGATGATGAAGAATCCGCGCACCCTCGCCAGTTCCACCAATTTCTGGCTGCGGACGCTGGTGCAACTGAAGCCGGGCGTCGCTGCCGAACCCGTTCGCGAGAGGTTGCGCGCCACGTTTCGCGCCATCCAGGAGGCCCGGGCTACGGGTTTCATGGGCATGTCCAAACGGCGCCTGGAGCAATTCTTCCAGGAGAAGCTGTTACTGGAGCCGGCGGCCGCCGGACGCTCCAACCTGCAGAGAGACTACCGCGTGTCGCTCGCCGCGCTGGGCATCCTGGTGATATTGGTACTGCTGATTGCGTGCGCCAACGTGGCCAACCTGATGACGGCGCAGGCGGCGGCGCGGGCGCGCGAAATGGCGTTGCGCATCGCGATCGGCGCCGGACAATGGCGCCTGGTGCAACTGGTTCTGGTGGAAAGCGCCTGCCTTGCGGGGCTGGCCACCGCCATCGGCGGGTTGTTTGCCTGGTGGAGCGCGCCGTTCATCGTCGGCATGATCAATCCGCCGCACGACCCGGCGCGTCTGGCGCTTCCGGCGGACTGGCGGGTGTTGGGATTCGGCCTGGCGCTGGCTTGCGGTGTAACGTTCTTGTTTGGCCTGGCGCCGGCGCTGCGCGCCTCGGCAATCCAGCCGGTCAACGCGCTGAAAGGGGGAGAAGACCCGCACTCGCGGCGCCGCATGATGCACGCGCTGATCGCGTTACAGATCGCGTTCTGTTTCGTGGTGCATTTCGTCGCCGGTCTGTTTGTGACCACGTTCGACCGTTTGACGAATCAGCCCACCGGCTTTTCCGCGGAACGGATTCTCAATCTGGAAACGGTCACGCAGAGCCCGCAGCCGCCGGTTTATTGGTACCAGATAGCGGACCACCTGCGCACGGTTCCCGGTGTTGAGACAGTGGCACTGACGGTGTGGCCGCTGATGAGCGGGGAGAGTTCGGTCGGTTCGATTTCGATCGACAGCGGGCCGCCCAGCGAGGTCCTCTCCGACCTTTTGAGAGTTTCCCCAGGCTGGATGGATGCGATGCGGATTCCCCTCATCGATGGCAGAGACTTTGCCGCGGGCGATACCAATCCGCCGGTCTCGATGGTCAACGAGGCTTTCGCGAAGCAATTCTTCAACGGTGAGAATCCAACCGGAAAATGGTTCGAGACCGGAGGCGCTCGATTTCAGATCGTGGGCTTCGTCCGCGATGCGCGATCGAGGAACGATGTGCGGCTCCCCATCCGGCCGATAGCCTATTTTCCCTTGCACGCGATCGACGCCAAAGGCGCATTCCAGCCGATGGGCCGCGGGACGTTCGTGGTGCGCACGCGGAGCGCGAACCCGCTGGCGATGGTGTCCATGCTGCGCCGGGAAGTGCCGCGAGCGCGCAGCGAATTCCGCGTCCGCAACATCCGGACGCAAACCGAAATCAACCGGGCCCACATGCTGCGCGAGCGGCTACTGGCGATGCTGGCGCTGTTCTTCGCCGGCGTCGCGCTTTTGCTGGCGGGTATCGGCCTGTATGGCGTGCTGGACTACGGCGTGCTGCAACGGCGGCGCGAAATCGGCATTCGCATGGCGATTGGGGCGCAGCCGGGCGATATCGCGCGGCGCGTGACCGCCGGCGTCTTCGGCACGGTGCTCTTGGGGACGCTGCTCGGCCTTGCACTTGGCCTAGCGTCGGTACGATACATCGAGGCGCTGCTCTATGGAGTGAAGCCGACCGGCCTGGGGATGCTGGCACTGGCCGCCGCTACAATTCTGGCGGCGGCGCTGGTGGCCGCACTGCCGGCGGTGATCCGCGCGGTGCGCACCGACCCGGTGAGTATGTTGCGGGCGGAATAGCGGGGCTACCCGTGCTAAACTCCCCCACATGCGCAAATGCTTACTGGCATTCCCGGCGATTCTGAGCGTCTGCCTGCTGCTGCGGGCCGTCGAGCCCGAAAGGGTCGATCTGGGCGTCTTGCACCGCATCAAGAGCGAGGCCTTCGCCCGTAGCTCCAAAGTCATGGACACGCTGTTCTATCTGACCGACGTGTACGGTCCGCGCCTCACCGGGTCGCCCAACATCGCCGACGCCGGAAACTGGGCGGTCAAAAAGATGCAGGAATGGGGCCTGGTCAACGTGAAGATGGAAAAGTGGGGACCGTTCGGAAGGGGTTGGGCGCCGACGCGCTTCTCCGCCATGATGAAGGAGCCCGAGTTCCAACCCATCATCGGGTTTGCGCAACCCTGGTCGCCCGGCACCGATGGTCCGGTGACCGGGCAGGCCATGATGGCGGTCATCAACGGCCCCGAAGATCTGGAAAAGTTCAAGGGTAAGTTGCAAGGCAAGATCGTGCTGACAGCGGCCATGCACGCCTCGCTTCTCAACGAAGAGCCGCTCTCGCACCGCCTCACCGACGCGGAGTTGGATGCCGCGTCCAATGCCAACGATCCGGCGATGGGCAATCCGGCGGCGCTGCCGCTGGGCTTTCGGCGTCCGGCGGCGGGCGGGCGCGGCGGCGCCAATCCACGAGCCTTTCGCAACGAACTGAACAAGTTCCTGAAAGACGAAGGTGTGCTGGTGGTGCTCACGCCGGGCAACGGTCCCGATGGCGGCACCATCATGGGCCAGGCGGCCGGCTCGCAGAACGCGAGCGATCCATTACCGCCGCCTTCCGTGGTGCTGACCAACGAGCATTACAACCGCATCGCCCGCCTGCTGGAGAAGAACCTGCCGGTCACGCTGGAATTCGATATCGGCGCGAAATTCACCGAACCGGCCGACTCCTTCAACCTCGTGGCGGAGATTCCCGGCGCCGATCCCAACGCCGGATTCGTCATGCTGGGTGGCCACTTCGATTCGTGGACCGGCGGCACCGGCGCCACCGACAACGCGGCGGGCGCGGCAGTCGCCATGGAGGCCATGCGCATCCTGAAGACGCTCGATCTGAAAATGGCGCGCACCGTGCGCCTCGGTCTGTGGACCGCCGAGGAACAGGGACTGCTGGGCTCGCGCGCATATGTGAAGGAACATTTCGCCGACCCCGCCGACATGAAGCCCAAGCCCGAGCACGGCAAGCTCTCGGCCTACTACAACCTGGATAACGGCAGCGGCAAAGTGCGCGGCATTTACGTGCAGGACAACGACCAGGCGCGGCCCATCTTCGAAGCCTGGATCGCCCCGCTCAAGGATCTCGGCGTGACCACCCTGACCTTGCGCAACACCGGCAGCACCGATCACGTCTCCTTCGACGCCGTGGGGATCCCCGCCTTCCAGTTCATTCAGGATCCGCTGGAGTACGGCACGCGCACGCACCACTCCAACATGGACGTGTACGACCATTTGCAATCCGGCGACCTCGAGCAGGCCTCGGCGGTGATGGCGTGGTTCGTCTACAATACGGCCACGCGGGCGGAGGCGATCCCGCGAAATCCCCTGCCGAAACCGGGCGCCGGTCGCGGCGGAAGGGGGCAGTAGAGGAAGCTCTCGCGCCGCGATCTGGGTTTGCTCTTGCCCGCGCTGGCGGCGGCCAACGCCGGCGGCCAGGAGACGCCGGCCGGAACCCTGCCGTCGAAGGTGTACCATGATTTATTTCGCTTCCGACCAGATGCACAGCGCGCGCAACGCCGGTAGCGCGGCGTGCCGTTATTACGCGATCGAATTGCGGGGCAACGAAGCCTGAACCGACAGGCGCCCGGAATGACTTGCCAAAACCTGGCAGGTATGGAGTATCCTACGAACATGCGTTTTTTAGCCACTTTGTTTTTCCTGACGGCGATCGCCGTCAGTGCTCAGGATGCTGCTCCCAAGCAGGGCGGAGGGCGCGGACCGCAACAGCCGCATAAGAATCTGAAGGTCCTGAAGGACGAGGAAGTCCGTCCGGTCATGGGGGCGATGAACGGCGCTCTCGGCCAGCGGTGCAACTTCTGCCACGTGCAGGGCGACAACGCCAGCGACGATAACCCCAAGAAGGTGGTCGCCCGCCACATGATGGAAATGGTGAACCACATCAACTCGCAGTTCCCGGATGGCAAGGTTCACGTCAGTTGCTACACCTGCCACCGCGGCAAGACGGAGCCCGACCTGGCGCCTTCGCCGGCAGCACCGGGACAGTAAATCGGGAAGCTGGGGCAGGCGGGGTACCCTCTGGGTCCGCCTGCCATTTCCGATTCCGGTCGGCGGGAGCCCTCACAGAGCGATCAGGCTGACCTCCAGAATGTGCGGGCTGGATGCTTGAATCCGCGTGATCGTTTCCGGCGTCGGTGAAGTCTCCAGATGGATGCGCGCTACCGCCGCCTCGGCGCCTTCGAAGATGACGTTCTCCATTTCCTGGACGTTGATCCCCGCCTGGCGAATGCCTACCAGCACTCCGGCCAGCACGCCGGGCCGATCCAGGTGGCGGACCACCAGCGCACAGGTGGCGGGCGTGGTGCGCGCCAGGTTGACCACGTTGGGCACCTGCCCCGTCTGCATGAACGTGCGGACGATGCGCACGGCTTCGGCGGCGATGGCCTCCTGCGCCTGTTCGGTGGACGCGCCGATGTGGTGCGTCCCGTAGACGCCGGGTAATTTTACAATTGGGTCGGCAAAATCGCCCGTGCCGCCCGCCGGTTCCGCGGCGAACACGTCCAGCCCGGCGCGGATGCCTTTCTCCTGCACCGCGCGTTCCAGCGCCGCCTGGTCGACTACCTCCGCGCGCGAGGTGTTGATGAAATACGCGCCCGGCCGCATGGCGGCGAAGAATGCGCCATCCACGATTCCCCGGGTCTCGGCATTCAGCGCGATGTGCAGGCTCACGATATCGGCTGCGGCGGCCACCTCCGCGGGCGAGAGCATGCGCCTGACGCCGAGTTGGCGCGCGGCGTCATCGGTCAGGCTGCGGCTCCACGCCACTACGGGCAGGCCGAAGGCTCTGGCCCGCAGGGCGACTTCGCGCCCGATTTGTCCCAGGCCGATCAGCCCCAGCGTGCGCCCGAACAGGCCGCGCGCCTTGGAGAAGCCGCTCTTGTTCCATTGCCCCTGGCGCAGCGCCAGCACGTTGTCGGGAATCTGCCGGTCCAGCGCCAGAATCAGACCGAAGGCCAGTTCGGCCACGGCCACCGAATTCTTGCCCGGGCAGTTGGAGACGTAGATGCCGCGCCGCGAAGCCGCCGCCACGTCGATGGTGTTGTAGCCCGCGCCGGCGCGCACCACCAGTTTGAGCGCACCGGCCTCCACCACGGCCGCCGGCACTTTGGTGGAACGCACCACCAGGACATCGGGGCGAAATTGCTCCACCTCGGCGGCCAGCGCCTCGTCCTTCAGCTTCGGAGCGAAGCGCACCTCGCATCCCAGCCGGGCGAGAGCGTCCCGCCCCGATTGTTCGAACTGGTCGGCAATCAGTACCCGCATGGCATCAGACCCGGTACTCGTCGGCGCGCCACGTCTTGACGGCCTGCTTGATGTCCTTGGGCGCCAGATTCTCGTTGCCCGCGCGCGCCGCCAGAGCCACAAACTCGCCGTCGGAAGCGAAACGCAGCGCCACAATCTGCAGCGCCGAGAGGCGCGCGTCCAGCAGTTTGCCGGTCATGACGAAGTGGCGAAGGTTCTCTTCGGCGCGAATGGCGCGGTCCTGCGCCTTCAGCGCAAACGCCCGCGCGTAGTAGGACAAGAGCAGCGTGCAGAAGGTCAGCACCAGGATCAGCGCGGCGCTGTAAAGCCGCGAATGATCGCCGATGGAATGGTATAGGTTGACAACCGAGCCGATCAGGGTCAACACCAGAATGCCGAACAGGACGATGTGGTAACCGGTGACGTACTTGGCGTGATTCTCGTAGTTTTGTGCGGACATGGGGCGCGAATTCTCCTCAGTCCATCCTAGCGCGCGGCGTAGGCCGCCCGATTGCAATCTCAGACCTCAATATCGGACAATGCCTGTAACTACGAGGTAAATAGCTTTGTCAAAAAGTATGTTTTCGTCCATTAGCGTCGCCACTCTGTTGGCGGCTGGGTCGCTGCTCGGGCAGACGCCGGCGTTCGAAGTCGCCTCCATCAAACCCTCCGAGCCGATCACGCCCGCCATGGTTGCCTCGGGCAAGCTGCATGCCGGCGTGAAGATCGACGGCAAGCGCGTCGATATGGGAAACGCCTCCATGATGCAATTGATCTGCCGGGCGTACGACGTCAAGACGTACCAGGTCTCAGGCCCCTCCTGGATGCAGGGTGCCGGCCTGACCGGGCTGCGATTCGACATCGTCGCCAACCTGCCGGAGGGCGCCACCAAGGAACAGGTGCCGCAGATGCTCCAAAATCTCCTGGCGGAGCGCTTCAAACTGGCGATTCATCGCGACTCCAAGGACCAGGCGATTTACGCCATGGTGGTGGGCAAGGGTCCCCTGAAGATCAAGGAATCCGGGGCGCCGCCCGCCGCGCCCGACGGAGCGTTGCCCAACCCCGCCGTCACCGGCAGCAGCTCGGTGAGCATCAGCCAGACCAAGAGCGGGGCGGTGGTCTCCGACGGCACCGGCAAATCGCAGAAGATGACCCCCTCGCCCGACGGCAAGTCGATGCTCTTTGAAATCACGGGGGCCACTCTGGCCGAATTGGCCGAAGGCTTGACGCCCATGTCGGACCACCCCATCGTGGACATGACCGGCCTGGCGGGAAAATACGATGTGACGCTGGAGATCTCCATGCAGGATCTGCTGAACGCCGCCAGGGCGGCGGGAGCGGCCGTGCCTCCTCCCGCCCCCGCCGATCCCAGCAAACCGGCCGAAGCCGCTTCCGAACCGGGCGGGTCCCTCTTCACCGCCATCCAGGCGTTGGGACTGAAACTCGAACCGCGCAAGGTTCCCATGCCGCAGATCGTAGTAGACCACGTGGAGAAGACGCCCACCGAGAATTAGTAGGACAGGCCTCCTGGCCTGTCCGTCCGAGCCGGCGTAGAATCCGTCTTGGTACGATTAAGGAGAGGGTGAAATGACGATCACGCTGGAACTGCCGCCGGATCTGGAAGCCCGCTTTGTCGCCGAAGCCAAAACTGCGGGTGTTCACGTGAGTGAAGTGGTCAGGGCCTACCTTTACCACGCCGTCCCTCGGCGCGACCCGAATCTGCCCACGGCCGACGATATCGACAGGGCTTTTGAAGAGGCGGCGGGAATCATTCCGGATGGTGTTCCGCCTCTCTCCGACGAAGCCATGGGTCGGGAGAGCATTTACACCCGTGAGGACGACTGGAACCGGTAGTGGACATCCTGGCCGATACCAACATTCTCCTTCGTCGGCTTCACCGCGCAAATCCGCAGCATCGTCAGGCCCGCGACGCCATAAACAAGTTCAGCAGGGACGGCAATCGGCTGTGTGTCGCATCGCAGAACCTCGTCGAGCTCTGGGCGGTCTGTACCCGGCCCGTTCACGCCAATGGGTTCGGCCTCACTCCAGGCCAGACCGAGCGAGTGCTTGCTCGCATCGAGTCCTCTGTTATCCGGCTTCCGGATTCCGATGCCATCTATGTGGAGTGGCGCCGCCTGGTTGCCGCACACGGTGTTTGTGGAAAGACGACACACGACGCCCGGCTGGTTGCGGCCATGGTGGTTCACGGCGTCAAGCACATTCTCACGTTCAACGCCGACGACTTCGCCCGTTACACTGAGATTGAAGTGTTGCATCCATCGAAACTCTGAACGATGTAGCTGCAAGAACCGAAACCCCCGCCGTCGAAGGGTGTGCTCCGCCGCGCAGAGCCCACCTCTTCGAATAGTTCTTCACCGCTGTCGCGCTGCGATCAGCGGGTACTCGCTCGCACAGTCAAACCGGTCTCGCGCTGCCTGAATCCAGTTCGCCATGAGTCCTCCAGTTACACCTCAGGCGACACGCAGCCTGGCCGGTACCCGGGGCTTGCGTCTCTGCTTCACGGTGATTTCGACATCCCGCCCAAGCAGGACCAGGAATCGCATCAGGCGCTCGATTCGAGAAGCTCGACAAATGTCCCTGCTTGAGGGCCGAAACTTTAGGCTGGTCGATCCCGAGAATCGCGGCCGCCTGGCTCTGCGTGAGCCGGCGCCGCTGGATCTCCTCGATAATCTTCGCCGTCAGTTCCGCTTTTGCCAGCAGGTCATCGGGCTTCGGTAAGCCGAGGTCCGCGAAGACGTTTCCACTGCTCTCAACGTAATCCCGACTGGGCATGCCTAAACTCCTTCCACGCGCAGTGCGCCTACATCGCCCGCGGCCGGATCACTTCTTCGCCCATATAGGGGCGCAGGACTTCGGGGATGACCACGCTGCCATCCTTCTGCTGGTAGTTCTCCACGATCGCCACCCACGTGCGGCCCACCGCCAGGCCGCTGCCGTTAAGGGTGTGGGCGAACTCCGTCTTCTTGCCGGCCTTGTAACGTATCCCGGCGCGCCGCGCCTGGAAAGCTTCGTAGTTCGAGCAGGAGGAGATTTCCTTGTACCCGTTCTGCCCCGGCAGCCAGACTTCGATATCGTACGTCTTGGCCGAATTCGCCCCCATATCGCCGGTCGAGAGCACCACCGTGCGGAAGGGCAGTCCCAGGCGCCGCAGGATATCCTCGGCGTCGGCGGTCAGCTTCTCGAGCTCTTCGTAGCTCTGCTCCGGGCGGGTGAACTTCACCAGTTCCACCTTCTGGAACTGGTGCTGGCGGATGATGCCGCGCACGTCGCGGCCGTAGCTGCCCGCCTCGCTGCGGAAACACGGCGTGTAGGCGCACAACTTGATGGGCAACTGCTCCGCCTCCAGCGTCTCGTCGCGATAAATGTTGGTGACCGGGACTTCGGCGGTGGGGATCAGCCAGAAATCGGTGCCCTCGCACTTGAACAGGTCTTCGGCGAATTTGGGAAGCTGTCCGGTGCCGTACAGGCTGGCGGAATTCACCAGGAAAGGCGGCAGCACTTCGGTGTAGCCATGGTCCCGGGTGTGCACGTCGAGGAAGAAATTGACCAGCGCCCGCTCCAGTTTGGCGCCCAGGCCCCAGTAGAGCGCGAAGCGCGCGCCCGTGATCTTGCCGGCGCGGGCGAAATCCAGGATGCCCAGTTCGGGACCGAGATCCCAGTGCGCCTTGGGCTCGAAATCGAATTGCGGAGGCGCGCCGGAACGCCGCACTTCCACGTTGTCGTCGGCCGAGCGGCCCACCGGAACGCTCTCGTGCGGGATGTTGGGGATGCCGGCGAGCAGTTCCTGAAACTGCTGGTCCACGGCCTTCATCTCTTCATCGAGCGCAGCGATCTGTTCGGCGATGGCGCGCACTTCCTTCTGCCGCTCGGTGGTGTCGGCGCCTTCGCGCTTCAGCTTGCCGATCTCGGCGCTCTCCTGGTTCTTGCGCGCTTTCAGTTGCTCGGCCTGGGAGATCGCGCTCCGGCGCTTGCGGTCCAGATCGCGGAATCCCTCCAGATTAATGGCGCCGCCGCGGGTCGCGAGGCGTTCCGCAATTCGCTCGAAATTGTTCCTGAAATAGGTGAGATCGTGCATGTCCTTCCATGCTAACGCATGGGAAGGTTATTCTTCCTCTTCCTCGACGTTCACGGGCTCCAGATCTTCGGCTTCGAAGATCTCGCGGCAATCGAGGCATTCAATGTAGTCGACCCCGTCCCGGCGGGCGATGATCTGGGTGCGAGAGTGCTCACAAGCGGTTTGCATAACAGCGCTTAGATGAAGTTTATTCTACCGTTGCGCAGCCTCTTGTCAAGCCCCCCCCTTGAGTATTCCCGCTTGCGCCACCCCACTTGGACGATTCTGCCCGAGAATGGAAAGATGCAGCGGCGAGACTTTTTGACAACGGCCGCCCTCGCGCTGGCGCCGCGGACGGTGGCGGGGCAGGACAATCCGGCGGCGGGCGGAGCGGTTCCGGCCCACTTCGACGTGCGCGCCTACGGCGCCACGGGCAACGGAAAGACCAAGGATACGGCAGCTATTCAACGGGCGGTGGACGCATGCGCCGCGGCCGGCGGCGGCGTGGTCTACCTTTCTCCGGGCACCTACCTTTCGTTCTATTGCGAAGATGTGAACGGCCTGCGGGTGGAGCGCCTGGAGGCGACGGCGCCGGTGAATGCGCAGCCCCTGATGCGCCTGGTCGACGTGCGGGACGCGCTGGTCAGCGACTGCTCGGCGCCCGTGCTCTCGGGAGCGGCGGTGGAAGTGGCGGGCGCGGAATCGGCCGGGGTGCGCCTCGTGGGCAACGATTTCACTCGCGCGGCGAAGCCCCTGGACGTTGTAGGACCGGCCTCCCGGCCTGTCGTTCTTCCTTAATTCAAGAAATACGTGCGATACAGCGTGTCGCGCTGCTTGGGCACGAAACCGGCGTCGCGGATGATGCGGCGGAGTTCCTCTTCGCTGGCGTGATGGTGGGCGCCGGCGGCGGAGACCACGTTCTCTTCGATCATGATGCTGCCCACGTCGTTGCCGCCGAAACGCAGGCCCATCTGGCAGGTCTTCAGGCCCTGCGTCACCCAACTGGCTTGCACATTCTCGAAGTTCTCCAGATAGATGCGGCTAATGGCCAGGGTTTGCAGGTACTCCACCGCGGTAGCTTCTTCCTTGACGAAGCGGCCGAGGGAGGTATTCTCCCGCTGAAAGGTCCAGGGGATGAAGGCGGTGAACCCCCCGGTCTCTTCCTGAAGGTTACGAACCAGTTCCAGGTGGTTCATGCGCTGTTCCAGGGTTTCCCCGCAGCCGAACATCATGGTGGCGGTGGTGCGCATGCCCAACTGGTGGGCCGTGCGATGCACATCCAGCCACTCCTGGGTGCCGCACTTGAGACGGCTGATGCGGTAGCGCACGGCATCGTCCAGAATCTCGGCGCCGCCGCCGGGAATCGAATCCAGACCGGAATCGCGCAGGCGCGCTATGGTGTCGCGCAGGCTCAGGCCGCTGACCTCGGCGATGTTGGTCACTTCCGGGGCGGAGAGGCAGTGCAGGTGAATCGGGTAACGGGCCTTGATGCCGCGGAACAGGTCTTCATACCACTCGATCTTAAGATCCGGGTGCAGGCCGCCCTGCATCAGCACCCCGGTGCCGCCCAGATCCAGTGTTTCCTGAATCTTCTCGTAGATCGTTTCCTTGGGCAGGATGTAACCTTCGGCGGAGCCCGGGGCGCGATAGAAGGCGCAGAAGCTACAGTACTCCGTGCAGAAGTTGGTGTAGTTGATATTGCGATCGATGATGTAGCTGACGATACCTTCCGGGTGCCAATGGCGGCGGATCCGGTCGGCTTCCATGCCGATCCCGATGAGGTCGTCGGATTGAAACAGATCGAGGGCTTCTTGACGGGTAATCATAGCAGTAGAGTGCGTATGATCCCAGAATAGCAGGATGCCGACAGGCGGACGCGAGCGTCAGGCAGCGCCCAGGGCCAGTTCCTCCTGCAGGACTTGGGCGAACAGATAGACGGTGAACAGCGGCTGGGGACTGCCCTTGCCCCAGCGGTTGACCGACCACTTGACGCGCAGAAACTTAATATCCGGGTGGTCCGAGAGATCGGCCAGGATCTGGTAAGTTCCGCAGTAAAACTTCTGCGGGAACGTAGCCAGCGGCCTGGTGCCCCAATCGTTACCGTCAACGGAGCCCCAGATAGAGAGATCGATGCTTTCCTGTTCGATGATACGCGTGATGCCGAGAGTGAGGACCAGCGTCCCGCCCTGTTGTTCGTCCAAAACGATCGCCGCGCCGGTGCCGGCTTCGCGGACCGTGGTTTCCGTTAGTAAGAACTCTGGAAGCATGGCTTTCTCCAGCCCGGCCTAATTGAATTACAGTTTGTAATTATTTGAGCCTAATCAATTGGTGCCGTGCCATTTCCAGCGTCTCATATTTTTTACAGAAACAAAAGCGTATATATTGGCTGGCATCGCTTACATGCGAAAAAAAACTCGACCCGGGAACCGCCGCCACTCCGACGTGGGTGATCAAATGACGTACAAATAAGGCGTCGCTGGCGAAGCCGAAAGCCGAGATATCGGTCATTACGTAATATGCTCCTTGCGGAGTAAAGCATCTGAATCCAGCATTTTGCAGGGTAGTGACGAGGTGGTTGCGGCGCCCCGAATACTCCGCCGCAAGGCGCCCATAGTAGTCCTGGGGCATGGAAAGAGCGAGCACCCCGGCCTGCTGCAGCGGGGCGGCGGCGCCCACGGTGAGAAAGTCGTGGACCTTGCGAATCGAGTCGGTCAGGTCGGGCGCGGCAAGCACCCAACCCACCCGCCAACCCGTCACGGAGTAAGTCTTACTCATGCTGTTGACCAGGATGGACCGGTCGCGCATGCCGGGAAGCGACATGATGGGGACGTGCACGGCGCCGTCGTAAAGGATGTGCTCGTAGATCTCATCGGTGATCGCCAGACAGTCAAATTCCTTACAAAGTCCGGCAATGTACTCTAACTCTCGGCGCGAAAAAACCTTACCGGTCGGGTTATTCGGCGAGTTAAGGATGATAGCCCTGGTGCGGCCGGTAAAAGCGGCGCGCAGTTCCTCGGGGTCGAAGCTCCAGTCGGGCGCTTGCAGCGTGACGTAACGCGGGATGGCGCCGCAGAGTTGGGTATCGGGGCCGTAGTTCTCGTAAAAGGGCTCGAACAGGACCACCTCGTCGCCCGGGTCGAGCACGGCCAACAGGCTGGCGATCATGCCTTCGGTCGCGCCGCAGCAGACCGTAATCTCGCGCTCCGGGTCGAACTCCATGCCGTAGGTGCGCTGGTATTTGGCGGCGATGGCGTCGCGGAAGGGCTTGGCGCCCCAGGTGATGGCGTACTGGTTGATGTCGTCGTCAATGGCTTGGGCCGCGGCGCTTTTCAGGGCGGCGGGCGCCGGGAAATCGGGAAAGCCCTGCGCCAGGTTGATGGCGCCGTGACGCACCGCCAGACGGGTCATCTCCCGAATGACGGATTCCGTAAATCGGGCGATCCGCTGGCTGCGGAATCGGGCGCGGAGGGCAGTTGGGTTGGACGACATCCTCCGAGGGTACTTTGCCGGGAGGGCCGCCTGCAAGTGAGGCGGGCTGACAGGGTCGAAAAACCACCCTACGAATCGCTGTCCCGGTGGCGCCGCTGGTGGGGCAGGCGCTTCCGCCTGCCAACCTGGGG
>Ga0182030_10003591_pt1 | contig 33137 bp, 29 predicted proteins | sample 812S3MmetaG_FD_121299 | JGI IMG/M metagenome (GOLD analysis project Ga0182030, IMG submission 121299) | Permafrost microbial communities from Stordalen Mire, Sweden - 812S3M metaG (Illumina Assembly) | ecosystem: Environmental > Terrestrial > Soil > Wetlands > Permafrost | place: Sweden... | reverse complement strand
CCCCGAGAATCCCGCCAGCCCCCGAATATCCCCGCACACCATCCCATTGCGCACCAGCCACGGCGTATACACCGCCGCGAACACCCCCAGCATTACCAGCCCCCCCACCCCTCGCGGCCTGAAGAACACAAACGCGAAAACCAGCACCGGCACAAAAATGAAAATCGATAGCGCATGCGTCAGCGCCATCACCCCGAACCCGAACCCCACCGCCGCCATCCACCCCAGATGCGGCTCATTCAGATACCGCGCCCGCATCGCACGCAGCACCCCGTACACATTCAGGTGCAGCATCAGCAGCAGGAACATCTGCGGCAATCCCGAGATCGAGTACCTCCACATCATATCGCAAATCAGCACCAGCCCCGTCGCCATCGTCGCCAGCCGCTCATCGAACAGTTCTCGCGCGATCGCATACAGCACCAGCAGCGACCCCAGGAAAAAGATCACCCCCATGATCGCTATCGCCCGGTCCCCGGGATAAACCGGTTCCGTCCTCGACATCTCCCATCCCCTCTTGATCGGGATATAAATCGCCGCCGCATCCAGCAGCGGCGGGATCGGCGCATTATACGTATCCACCCAGATTCCCGTCTTCACATCCCTCCCGTGCCGCCGCAATTCCCCGATCCCCAGCGGTCGCGCCACCTTCGTCGCCCACCCGTCCCCGCGAAGCATCTCCCGCCCGATCTGCGCCTCATCCATCGCCTCCGCTATCGGCAACCCCCGGAACTCATGCGCCAGGAAAAAAACCGATAGCCCCAACGCCACAAAAACAAACACCCCCCGCCACACCCACGTCGCCAGCCTCCCGGCCTCCAGCGAGATCACGGTCTTCTGAATTTGTTCTTCAGCAGTAGGCATGGGGCATGGGGAAAACGGCGCTTCGGCAAAGTGAAGAGCAAACAGCCTGCACCGCTCATTGTCCAGTTTCCGTCCGTTTGACGCCAGCCGATAATCTGATAATCTGATTTTATGCGAAAAATGACGATCACTGTCACCGATGCCTCACGCAACTTTGCCGACTGCGTCAACCGCGCCCATTACCAAAACGTCACATTCGTCCTCCTCAAGAACGGCTCTCCCGTCGCCCGCCTGGTCCCTGACAATGAGAAAGTCTGCACCGGACGCGATCTTGCTTCCCTGCTGGCCCATGCCGAATTGTCCGAATCAGAAGCCGCGGCCTGGCATCTTGACCTGAAAACCGCCCGCAAGACCTTAAAAGTTCCCTCCGACAAATGGCGATAATCCTTGATGCCGATGTGATCATTCGCGGCGAAAAGGGCGCATTCGATTTTCCCGGATGGGTCGCCGCCCGCCCCGACGATCTATTCGAAGTCGCCGCCGTCACCGTTGCCGAACTTTGGCATGGCGTGGAACGCGCAACCGGAGCGCGCAAATCCACGCGCCGTCAATATCTCCAGGCCATTCTCGATGCATTGCCCATCATTCCCTACACCGAGCAGACCGCTTATGAGCATGCCCGCATTTGGGCCGAACTGGAATCCTCCGGCGCCATGATTGGCTATTATGACATCATCATCGCCGCGACTGCCCTGGAGCGCGGCAGCCAGGTCGCCACCTTCAACCACCGTCATTTCGCTCAAGTTAAGGGCTTGACCGTCATCGAACCAAAATAACCTCGCAAGCCTCCCGGAACCTCTCCCCGCCAATGGTTTTCACCCTCAGGTGCTCCTCAAACGCCTTCCACGACCCCTCCTCATCCAGCAATCCATCCCGGGTTAGCACCCGGCTGAACACCTTGTTATAGGGGTGATCAGACCCAAACAATCGCAACGACACCTTCCCCACCGTCCTCGGGTCCGGATAAAATCGCGCATTGATCCGCTGATGATCCAATCCCTTTAGGTAAACCCCATGCAGTGCCTTCGCCATCGTCCGCAACATAAACTTGTAAAGCTCCTCATTACTCACCGCCCCATCCAGCCGGCACCACAGGTGATAACCCTTCCCGCTCGCGACAATCAGCGGTTCACACCCCAGCCCCGCAAGAACCTCCCTCAGCAGACTCACCGCCAGCGTCATTTCCGCCGTAACCGCCGCATGATTACCCTCCCCATGATTATCCAGGTTGAACGCAAATAGACGGTTCCCTTCCGCCGCAAAATACAGGCACACATTGCATCCCTTCCGCACGTGCCCCAACAGCAACTCATCCATCTTCAATCGCGGCACATTCGCGAACTTGTACTTATGCAACTCCCTGCACAAAACCCGTTCCCCATATTCCAGCCTCATCCCGCCCTCACCCCCGCTATTAAGCGTCTCCTCCAGAAACCCAAACCCATGCTCCGCCGTTTCCACCTTGCATCGGTCCTTCGGAAGCCCCGCATAAAATTCCTCAACCAATTCTACCTTTCGATCCATCGCCTCACCTCCTCAAAATTCCTAAACCCTCTCGCCCGTACCCCCTCCTCCTTCTCATGCTTCGCCATGATTGGGTAAAACACATTCACCCCATACTTCTCCGCGAATCGGACACTGTACAGATGATCATCCACCAGATGATCGATCCCCCAATCCTTGCAAAACCCCAGCTTATCCACCGCGATGAAGAGATAATCGAACGGTATCCCATTCCTCTCCAGCCACCTCCTCGTGCTCTCCTCCATCCGTCTCAAGTCCCGTTGCGTGCAAATCACAATCCGCCACCCATCCTCCCTCAGCCATCGCATGAACTCCACCGCACCAGTCCGTGCAACCGCCCGCTCATAGCATTCCCCATGGACCCTCTGGCGCACAAAACTGAACTCCCTATCCAGAAGCAAACCCTCATCCCCCGTCTGCCTCCGCACCATTTCGACATATCGACCAAACACCTCCTTCGCGACCGGATAGCTCTCGTCATGGCAAAACTCCGTCCCCAGGAGCACCTCCGAAAAATTATTCAAAGTATCATCAATATCAATCGCAATGGCTTTCACCAGAGCCACGATACCCTTCCCGCTGCCTTGAGTCATTGAATAAAGATGCCGCCAGCTTCCATAGGTCCTATTGGCCCCATGAGCCCCATCGGCCCCATCTTCTTTCTTTTGTGCTCATTGCGGCAAAAAAATCATTCTCCTCCCAAACGCTACTCCGTCGGCGCCGTAGCCCGCGGGTCAATCGCCGCCGGATCGGTAAACGACCGCGGCCGTGGCGGCTCCACATCCGGCTCATCCGGATTCACCCGTCATCATCACCGCTTGCGTCGATAGTTTGGCTTTGCCAATTCCACCTGCGAAGCAATAACCTCTCTTCTCTCGATCTATTTCCTCAATGACCAGTCTTCAACGTTACCTCGGAATGCTCAGCGGCGCCTCCGTCGACTTTGTTCCGCGCACCCCCATCCTCATGCAGTTTGCCGCGGAGTTCATCGGCTCGGATTACGCCGCTTTCGCCAGCGACTATCATGTGCTTGCCCGCGCGAATAGGGAATGCGCGGATTACTTCGGCTTCGACCAGATGAACACCATGTCCGATCCATATCGCGAGACACAGGGGTTCGGCGCCGAGATCATTTACGAGAAAAACACCGTTCCGCATTGCAAACAGCATCCCCTGGAAAACTCAACCGATCTCGATCAATTGCCACGCCCGAATCCGCTCACTGCCCAGCGGATGCGCGATCGTATTGACGCCGTCCACACCTATCACCGCGAATGCGCGGGAGCATATTCGATCATGGGATGGGTCGAAGGCCCGGCAGCCGAAGCGGCCGATTTGCGGACAGTCGAGAATTTCTTTTGCGATCTTCTGGATGAGCCGGAATACAGCTCCCATCTCATGTCGCTCTGCGTCGATGTCGCCCTCGACTTTGCGCGCGTACAAGTCAACGCCGGCGCGGAAACCATTGGCGTTGGCGATGCCGTCGCAAGCCAGGTTTCCGCCAGTGCGTATGAGGAGTTGATCCTCCCGCAAGAACAGCGCCTCGTGCGCGGGCTCAAGGACATGGGCGCGAAGGTCCGCATGCATATCTGCGGCGACATCACGCATTTGCTGCCAGGCCTTGCCACCCTCGGGCTCGATGTAATCGACGTCGATCACATGGTCAGTATCCGCGCGGTCCGCGAGGCCCTCGGCTCGGGAGTCGCCATCGGCGGAAATCTGGACCCCGTCTCGGATCTATTGCGTGGAACCCCCGCTCAGATCCGCGCCAGGCTCGAGCGTTGCTACCAGGAGGCCGGCAACCCATTCATCGCGAATGCCGGCTGCGAAATCCCGAGCGGCACCCCCGTGGATAATCTAAAGGCCCTTTGCGAGCCCCTGCCTTTCGTTCGCAGTTGATTCGGACGTTTTTTGTCCCGGCGGCAAGAATTGGTTCAACTCCGAATTTGAGTCCCAAACTCCTGAATTATGGGAATGCCTCGAAAAAACCGATGGACCCGCTCCCGCTGACAATTGGAGAACGGAAATAGCCGCCAGCGAGAGGGACGGTGCCGTCCTGAACAAGGATGCCGCTGTATTTGACCAGGGTATGGGACGAGTCAGGGAAATTGAAGGAACCTCGGACGGCGGCGGTCGTGCCATTGATGGAAAGCTTCACGTTCAACGGGTTTGGAGAATCCATCGTGATTATTCGCTTATTGGCGACGGTAAAGCCCTGCGAAGTCGAACTCGTTATCATGCCTCCGATAAATTCGATCGTGCCGGTGGTAAAAGCATCGCCTATCGTCTTGGAAAAGGGATATCCCGTAAGTGTCGCGTTCGCGGTAAATGCAGCGGGGTAATAGGGACCTTTGGTTGCCGGCTTTTGCCACATAAATTCGCCGGAGAGCGCCGACGGTAAAAATTGGACGTAGCCTGAGAATCGGCCTTTCCTGTTATACACGTTCCGGTCATCGAACATGACGAGGTATAACGAGGTGCCATCCGCGATCACATTGCTGGCGGCGGTGAAGCTGGTGCCATCGGGAAGCTTACCCGATAGCATCGCGGCGCCTGTCTTGCTGACGCGCATGGTCGCGTATCCGATCAAGGTGGTGATGCTGGTGCCCGTCGCCACTATATACGAGGTATAGAGGCCCTGCTGAGAGACCGTCTGTCCCTTGACGTGGGCGAGCGGAAAGCCCAGGAAGATACTTCCCGCCGCGCTGCCCGAGAGCGCGTAAGTGCCGTGCGTGGAGCCAGTCAACGCCAGGAAGTACGGGGTCTGGCTCGGGGTGGCGACGCCAGAGAAGGAGCCGGACACATCCAGAGTGCCCTTGAGGACGTTGTGACTGTTGCCCGGCAGGTCCATGGTTCCCGTGAATTGTCCCTCCTTCATCAGATTGAGCCGGACGAATACCGTATCACCGCTAATATCGATGGCGTAAAAGGTGTCCGGCGGCCCGGCGAAGGTGGCTGCCCGTGCTGCTGCCGGGATGAGGAGGAGTGAGAGCGCGAGTGCGAGGAGACGGTTGTTAAACAGGGCGCGGTTCATAATTGGAAAATCGGAGAAAGGAGAATCGAGGACGGCGTCGTCCGGCCGGCGAGCAGAAGTGCGAGAGAGAAGAAGTTGCGATGTCTGGACATGCCTTTCGAGAAACTGGAGAAACTGTTTGCGAACCGTGACTGCGCGAAACTAATCGGCGTTGGCTTAGATACAACAAATCTTGCTGGCAATGCAACCCTTTTTTGGCGCTACCAACTGGTGGCTCGCGACGCCGGCCATGAGCCCCTGGTTGATCCGCAAGCCACCGCTGGGGGCGCCGACGGTGCAAAAAGGCCAGAGAAAGTAACTGAGTCCGATATAAGTGGTGGTGGTACCTGCTTGAAGGACAAGGGCGATAGGGTGGTTTCGATTCATGCTTTCCCCCATGCCGCGGAGTGATGCGCGACTCAGGGGACTATCTCAACTGCGCCGCTCGCCCCGGTGCCGTCGACAAGGGGCGAAAGAAAGTAGCCGTAGCCGAAAGTGGTGGTAGAGCCGGTCTGAAGCAACAGGCCCTTATATTTGACAGGCTTACTCGCGACATCGAAGGTGCCGGCGATTGAACCCGTATTTCGATTGATGGAAAGTTTCACGTTCAAGGGGTTCGGCGGGTTAACGCTGACCATGCTGGTGCTGGATATAGTGAACGTGGCAGTGCCAGTGGAGGCAAGATTGCCCGCGGTAAAAAGCATGGTGCCGCTGCCGCTCCCAAACGGCGCAACAGACTTGGAGTACAAATATCCGGCGCCGTTTATCGTCGTATTGAATCCGGCGGGATAATAGGGGCTCTTGGTTGCCGGTTTTTGCCAGACGAAGGCGTCAATGAATCCCCCCGCCAGTTCAAACACCGCGTAGCCAACAAGGAAGCCTTTCTTATTATTCAGATTCCGGTCGTCGAGGACAAAAAGGTGGGTGGCGGTGCCGTCCGCGACCATCCGGCTGGATGTCGTAAAGGGGGTGCCGTCGGGAAGTTTTCCCGAAAACATGCCAATGCCAGCCTTGCTCACGGTGACCGTCCCGTATCCGAACCCGTGGGGGATGTTGCCGGTACCGGTGACTTCCGCCGCCGTAGTGTACCTGCCGACTTCGGTGACAGTCTGGCCTTTCGCGTAGGCGAGGGGGAAGCCTTCGAAACCCACTCCCGCCGCGGTCCCGGTAAGCAGGTAAGTGCTAACGGTAGAGCCCGTGAGGGAAAGCGTGAAAGGGGTCAAAGAGGGCTTGGCGATGCCGGAGCAAGAGCCGCTAACATCCAGAGTCCCCCTAATGGTATTGTGAGTGCCGCCGGTGAAGTCGAGGACGCCGGTGAATTTTCCGCCTTTGGCCAAGTTGAGATGAAAGTAGGCTTTTTGGGCGGAGAGATCAATCCCGCTGAACGCGGTAGGCGGCCCGGAAAACGCGGCCGGGGGAACGGCTTGGGAAGCGGCGGGGAGGATGAGGAGCAAGGCGAGAAGATAGTTCCGGTTCATAACGTATGTCTCCGTCGTAAACTGCTGTAGGCCATGGCAAGAAACTTTTAGCTGTAAGTGGTGTGAATTACAACGCTTAAAGAATGCGCTTGCGGGCAGATCCTCCGGTTCTGAATGCCCGTTATAGTCGCCGAGACTCGAAGGAGAGCTGCTGGGCGGGGATGTGAAGATAAAGCTGGCGGACGGGGAGGGATTCGAACCCTCGGTGCCTTTAAGGGGCACACACGCTTTCCAGGCGTGCCCGATCGACCGCTCCGGCACCCGTCCTTTTTCCAGCGAGCCGGACACAATGGGCGTCGCCTCGCCGAAATTCAAGCGGAGATGTTACCAGCGCCGCCCTGACTCCCCTCAAAAAAAGTGCCGACAGTGGCCGCGCCCACGTTTCCCATTCGTCAGCGACCCGCCTAAGGCGCCAAATTTCCCCAATTAGCAGCCGAGCGGAGCGAGACGACTCGCCTAAGGCGAGCCCGAAGGGCGAGGCCGGAGGGCCTCGTCAATCACACTTTAGCAATTAGCAATTTCCCCAAGTGAGACACTTCGCCCACCCCAAAGTGCGACAGGCGAGGGGATATGAGACAATCTGTCCCTATTCCCGCTCCTGCTCAATTTTTCCAACGCCCACTCCCATAACCACTTACGAAAATCTCCCTCCCACGGATTAATCCCTGCTATACCCCCCCGGCAGTCACCAATTTCAGATTTCAGAAAGATTCACCTCATTTTATGGCTAAAATACTAGGCATTGACCTCGGCACCACCAACTCCTGCATGGCCGTTATGGAAGGCGGCGAGCCCGCGGTTCTCGAAAACTCCGAAGGCGCACGCACCACCCCCTCCGTCGTCGCCTTCACCAAAAGCGGCGAACGCCTCGTCGGCCAGGCCGCCAAACGCCAGGCCGTCACCAATCCTCAAAACACCATCTTCTCCGTCAAGCGCTTCATGGGCCGCAAATACGAAGAGATCGGCGAGGAGGCAAAGCGCGTCCCCTACACCATCGTCAAGGCCGCAAACGGCGACGCCCACATCCAGGTCAAGGTCGGCAACGAAACCAAGACCTTCTCCCCTCCGGAGATTTCCGCCATGATCCTCGGCAAGCTCAAGAGCGACGCCGAGGCCAAGCTCGGTGAAAAAATCACCCAGGTCGTCATCACGGTCCCCGCCTACTTCAACGACTCCCAGCGCAACGCCACCAAGGACGCCGGCAAGATCGCCGGCCTCGAAGTCCTCCGCATCATCAACGAGCCCACCGCCGCCTCCCTCGCCTACGGCCTCGACAAGAAAAAGGACGAAAAAATCGCCGTCTATGACCTCGGCGGCGGCACCTTCGACATCTCGGTCCTGGAAATCGGCGAAGGCGTCTTCGAGGTCAAGGCCACCAACGGCGACACCCACCTTGGCGGCGACGATTGGGACAACCGCATCATGGACTGGATCATCAACGAATTCCGCCAGGAGTCCGGCATCGATCTCAGCAAGCAGCCCGACGCCGTCCAGCGCATCAAGGAAGAATCCGAGAAAGCCAAGATCGCCCTCTCCTCCTCCCAGGAGTACGAGATCAATCTCCCCTTCGTCACCGCCGATCAGACCGGCCCCAAGCACATCCAGAAAAAGCTCACCCGCTCAAAACTGGAACAGCTCACCGACGACCTTTTCGAGCGCACCATCGGCCCCGTCAAGGCTTGCATCAACGACGCCAAGCTCACCACCAGCCAGGTCGATGAACTCGTTCTCGTCGGTGGCATGACCCGCATGCCCCACGTCATCGAGACCGCCCGCAAGCTCGTCAGCAAAGAGCCCCACAAAGGCGTCAACCCCGACGAAGTCGTAGCCGTGGGCGCCTCCATTCAGGGCGGCGTCCTCCGCGGCGATGTCAAGGACGTGCTCCTCCTCGACGTGACCCCGCTCACCCTCGCCATCGAGACCGCCGGCGGTGTCGCCACTTCGATGATCCCGCGCAATACGACCATCCCCACCCGCAAGTCGCAGATATTCTCCACATACAGCGACAATCAGCCCGGCGTGGAAATCAAGGTCCTCCAGGGCGAGCGCCCGCTCTCTCGCGACAACAAGCAGCTCGGCACCTTCCATCTCGACGGCATCCCGCCCGCCCCCCGCGGCGTCCCTCAGATCGAGGTCACCTTCGACATCGACGCCAACGGCATCCTCCACGTCTCCGCAAAGGACCTCGGCACCGGCAAGGAACAAAAAATCTCCATCACCGGTTCCAGCGGCCTCAGCAAGGAAGAGATCGAGAAGATGCAGAAAGAAGCCGAACTCCACGCCGACGACGACCGCAAGGCCAAGGAATCCATCGAGATTCGCAACAACGCCGACAACCTCGCCTACCAAAGCGAGAAACAGCTCAAGGACCTCGGCGACAAAGTCCCTGCCGATAAAAAGCAGCCCATCGAGGAAGCCATTGCCGCCGTCCGCGAAGCCCTCAAAGGCGACGACGTCGACGCCATCAAACGCGCCTACGACGATCTTCAGAACAAATTCCAGAGCGTCACAGAAGACCTCTACAAACAGGCCGCCGCCAACGCCCAGGCTGCCGGCGCCGGCCCAGGCCCCGGTCCTCAGGCGGGTGGCCCCCACCCCGGCGCCCAGCAAGGCGGTTCCCATGACCAGGGCAAGGGCGACGTAGTCGACGCCGAGTTCGAGGTAGTCGACGAAGACAAGAAGAAATAAGTCCCATCGGCCTTATTGGCCCCATAACTCCCATTTACGGCCTTGACGTGCGCGGCGCTCGATTCATGAGCGCCGTACCCGTCACGTAATACAACAACAAACAAACCAACCCAAACACAGAGGAAACACAAACACATGGCAATCAATGTCAAACCTCTCTCGGATCGCGTGCTCGTTAAGCCGCTCGATGAGAAAGAAGTCAAAAAAGGCGGGATCATCATTCCCGATACCGCCAAGGAAAAGCCGCAGGAAGGCGAAGTCGTCGCCCTCGGCACCGGCAAACTCGACGAGAACGGCAAGAAGATCGACTTCACCGTCAAGAAGGGCGACCGCGTCCTTATCTCCAAATACGGCGGCACCGAGATCAAATTCGAGGGAGAGAACTACCTCATTATGCGCGAAGACGACATCCTGGGCATCCTGGGCTAAGTCAATCCGCGCTCATTCAAACAAAATAAATCCAACAAGGAAATCCACTTACTAATATGGCAGCTAAACAACTCCAATTCGACGAAGCCGCGCGCCAGTCGTTGCTCCGCGGTGTCGAGAAACTCGCGAAAGCCGTGAAAGCGACCCTCGGGCCGAGCGGTCGTAACGTCATCCTCGACAAGAAATTCGGCAGCCCGACCATCACCAAGGACGGCGTCACCGTCGCCAAGGAAATCGAGCTCGAAGATCCCTACGAGAACATGGGCGCCCAGCTCGTTCGCGAAGTCGCCTCCAAGACCAGCGACATCGCCGGCGACGGCACCACCACCGCCACGGTCCTCGCGGAGGCCATCTATCGCGAAGGCCTCAAGAATGTGACCGCCGGCGCCAACCCCACCTCGCTCCAGCGCGGCATCAATAAGGCCGTCGAGGCCATCGTTGCCGAACTAGGCCGCATCTCCAAGAAGGTCAAGGACCGCACCGAGATCGCCCAGGTCGCCACCGTCTCCGCCAACTGGGACGTCACCATCGGCGAGATCATCGCCGACGCGATGGACAAGGTCGGCAAGGACGGCACCATCACGGTCGAGGAAGCCAAGAGCATCGAGACCACCCTCGAAGTCGTCGAGGGCATGCAGTTCGACAAGGGCTATCTCTCCCCGTACTTCGTCACCAATGCGGAGTCCATGGAAGTCGCCCTCGAGAACGCCTACCTCCTCATATTCGAGAAGAAGATCAGCAACCTCAAGGACCTCCTCCCCGTACTCGAGAAGGTCGCCAAGGCCAGCCGTCCCCTCCTCATCATCGCTGAGGATGTCGAAGGCGAAGCCCTCGCGACCCTCGTGGTCAATAAGCTCCGTGGCACCCTGCAAGTCGCGGCCGTCAAGGCCCCCGGCTTCGGCGATCGCCGCAAGGCCATGATGGAAGACATCGCCGTCCTCACCGGCGGCCGTTGCATCACCGAAGACCTCGGCATCAAGCTCGAGAACATCACCATCGAAGACCTCGGCAAAGCCAAGCGCGTCACCATCGACAAGGAGAACACCACCATCGTCGAAGGCGGCGGCAAGCAAGCCGACATCGCCGGTCGCGTCTCCCAGATTCGCCGTCAGATCGAGGAGACCACCAGCGACTACGACCGCGAGAAGCTCCAGGAGCGCCTCGCCAAGCTCGCCGGCGGCGTTGCAGTCATCAACGTCGGCGCTGCCACCGAGACGGAGATGAAGGAAAAGAAAGCCCGGGTCGAGGACGCGCTCCACGCCACCCGCGCTGCTGTCGAAGAGGGCATCGTCCCCGGCGGCGGCACTGCCCTCATCCGTGCTCAGAAGGTGCTCGACACCCTCCAGCTCACCGGTGATGAGAAGATCGGCCTCGAGATCGTGCGTCGCGCCGTCGAGTCCCCCCTCCGTCAGCTCGCCGATAACGCGGGCCAGGAAGGCGCTCTCATCGTCCAGGAAGTCAAGAAGCGCAAAGGCGCCGAAGGCTACAACGTCGCCACCGGCGAATACACCGACCTCGTAAAGGCCGGCGTAGTCGACCCCACCAAGGTGACCCGTAGCGCGTTGCAAAACGCCGCTTCCATCTCCGGCCTGCTCCTCACGACCGAAGCCATCGTCGCCGAGCTCCCCGAGAAGGACAAGCCCTCTCCCATGCCTCCCGGCGGCGGAATGGGCGGCATGGACTACTAAGTCGCGCAAGCGCTACCAAGTAGCCAGCTACTAACTCAAAACACCCGGCCTCCGAAAGGGAGCCGGGTGTTTTTTGCTTATCAAGCGTAGCGCTTCTCTTCGCCCTCTCCCGATTTCTTGCCAGAAAATTTGCAATGGTCTGTCGCTCCGCATCTGATACTGTCCAAGCCGCTTCGCTACCCCCCGCTTTCGCGACAAGAATGGTTTAGCGAACGTCTTTCCGCGTTTTCTGTCCCCGTTCTCCCAAAAGACCTTTGTGAACGCCGTATTACTCACCTCGCTTTGCTCCCCCCCGTCCCCCGTCCCGCGTGTAAACTAGATGGGTTTCTCCATCCCGGGCCCGACGCAAGGCCGCGCCTCCTGGAGAGCAAAATCAGTACAGCCATAGGCAATCGAGGGTAAGCGCCTATCCCCCGCCGGTGCAACATTCACCGCCGTGAAATTCCCGCACCCCCAATCCGGCCACCCGGGCCAATCCCCATGGTAGTCATCGGTCTCACCGCTTTCGTCGGCCTCGCCCTGGTGACTTTTTTCATCGTCCTCTTCGTCTGTTATGCCGCCGGCGGCGGTGGCATCGACCATGAGGCCCTTTTGCCCCTCGATGATGAAACCCCATCCGTTGTTGTAGTCCAACCCCCGCGCTAAGGAACTTTTCATCAAATGCACGATCACGTTCGCCTTCCCGCAGGTGCCAAAGTAACCGTCGAATTCAACGACGGCGTCGTCCGCCAGTTCCTCATCGCCTCCATCTTCTGGGGCGTCGTCGCCATGCTCGTTGGCGTCATCATCGCCACCCAGCTCTCTTTCTGGCAGGCCAACCTCAACCTCCGCTACGTCACCTTCGGCCGCTTGCGTCCCCTGCACACGAATGCCGCCATCTTCGCCTTCGTCGGCAACATGCTCTTCGCTGGCATCTATTACTCCACCCAGCGCCTCTGCAAGACCCGGCTCGCCTCAGATTTCCTTTCCCAGCTCCACTTCTGGGGCTGGCAGGCCATCATCGTCGCCGCCGCCGTCACCCTCCCCCTGGGCCTCACCCGCGGCAAGGAATACGCCGAGCTCATCTGGCCCATCAATATCGCCGTCGCCCTCATCTGGGTCGTCTTCGCCATCAATTTCTTTTGGACCCTCGCCCGGCGCAATGAGCCCTCCCTCTACGTCGCCCTCTGGTTCTACATCGCCAGCATCGTCACGGTCGCCGTCCTCTACATCGTCAATCACCTCTCGATCCCCACAAGCTGGGTCCACTCCTACTCCGTCTTTGGCGGTGTCCAGGATGCCCTCGTCCAGTGGTGGTATGGCCACAACGCAGTCGCATTCTTCCTCACAACCCCCGTCCTCGGCATCATGTATTATTTTGTGCCAAAGGCCGCCGGCCGCCCGGTCTATTCCTACCGGCTCTCGATCGTCCATTTCTGGTCCCTCGTCTTCCTCTACATCTGGGCCGGCTCCCATCACCTCCTCAATACCGCCCTCCCGAATTGGCTCCAATCCGTCGGCGAACTCTTTTCCCTCATGCTCTGGGCCCCCTCCTGGGGCGGCATGCTCAATGGCCTCCTCACCCTCCGCGGCGCATGGCACAAGGTCCGCACCGATCCCGTCCTCAAGTTCTTCGCCGCCGGCGTCACCTTCTACGGCATGGCCACCTTCGAGGGGCCCCTCCTCGCCATCAAGTCGGTCAACGCTCTCGCCCACTACTCAGACTGGATCATCGGCCACGTCCATAGCGGCACCCTCGGCTGGAATGGCTTCATGGCCGCCGGCATGTTTTACTACCTCGCCCCGCGTCTCTGGAACCGCAAGCTCCACTCGGTCTCCGCCGCCAACATGCACTTCTGGATCGGCCTCGTCGGCATCCTTCTCTACATCGCCTCGATGTGGGTCTCCGGCGTCACCCAGGGCCTCATGCTCAGCGCCACCCGCGACAACGGCACCGCCCTCGCCAATCCGAATTTCATCGATGCCGTCATCGCCACCAAGGCCATGATGTACACCCGCGCCTTCGGCGGCGCCCTCTACCTCGGCGGCTGGCTCATGCTCGTCTGGAATATCTGGAAGACCGCCAGCGGCGCCCAGCCCGTCAATGGCTCCATCGAGGTCTTTATCGAGGAAAAGAAACCCTCGATGGACCTCGCCCACGGTTTCTTCAATGTCCCCGTCGTCGCCTGCGCATCCCTGGTCATCTTCATCACCGCATGGGCTGCCTTGAAGGGCGTCGCCAGCGGCGTCGCCCTCTGGCTCGGCGTCCTCACGGTCATGGCCGCCATGATGCACAAGGAGTTCAAGGGCCAGACCTGGGGCCAGTGGTACGACCGCCTTCTGGAGAACTCTCTCCCGTTCACCGCCCTCACCATTCTTGCCGTCCTCGTCGGCGGCATGGTGGAGATCATTCCCACGGTCATCATCAATCAGGCCGATAATATGGAAGGCGTCCGCCAGATCCCCTACACCCCGCTCGAACTCGCCGGCCGCGATATCTACGTCCGCGAGGGATGCTACCTCTGTCATTCCCAGATGATCCGCACCCTCGTCGGCGATGTCCTCCGTTACGGCGATTACTCGAAGCTTGGCGAGAGCATCTACGATCACCCCTTCCAGTGGGGCTCCAAGCGCAACGGCCCCGACCTCGCCCGCGAGGGTGGCAAGAACCTCAACATCTGGCACTTCAATCACATGCGCAATCCGCGTGACGTGACCCCCGGCTCGATCATGCCCAACTACCCCTGGCTCTACACCGACAGCACTGCCGTCGAACTCCTCCCCCGCAAGATCGAGGTCATGCGCGAGCTTGGCGTCCCCTATCCCAAAGCCACCGCGGAAGAGATCCAGTCCTCCGTCGAGTCCCAGGAAAAAGGCATCGTCGACGATCTGAAAACTTCCGGCGCCCTCATCGAGCCCGACAAGGAAATCGTCGCCGTCATCGCCTATCTCCAAAAAATCGGCAAATCCGAAAAAGTCCCCTCAAAAGAACCCAAGACCGCCTCCCTAAACGCCGCCCCCTCCCGATGAAAATTCGACCCCGCCCCGCGCGCCAATCCCTCTGACTTTTAACTTTTAACTTCCCACTTTTAACTTCCCCATGAGCATCATTCAACGCATCGACCTGGAGCAATGGCAGCGCGTCCTTTCGATAGTCTCCGTCATGCTCTTCCTCTGCACATTCGTCATCATCCTCGTCTTCTCCCTCGGGATGCCGCGGAAAAAACTCACCCACCTCGAGTCCCTCCCTCTGGACCTGGACGATCAACCTTCCGACCATGAATAGCGAGCCCAACCCATCCGAACCAACTGGGGCGCACATTGACCCGCCCGACGCCCCATTCGACGACGATCTCCGCCCGCATTCCTTCGACGGAATCCGCGAGTACGACAAGCGCCTGCCCAATTGGTGGCTCTTCACCCTCTTCGGCACGATCTTCTTCTCGTTCGGCTACTGGAGCCTTTTCCATCACTGGCATATCGCCACAGAGCCCGGCGATGCCGTCACCCAGGAGATTCAACAGAATGCCCTCATCGCCGCCAGAAGCTCCGGCACCGTAAACGACGATCAGATGTGGGCCATGAGCAAGGACTCCACCGTCGTCGCCGCTGGCCGCGCCACTTTCAGCACCACCTGCGTCCCCTGCCACGGCGATCACCTCCAGGGCAAGATCGGTCCCACCTTGATCAAGGAAGTCTGGCTCCACGGCGGCAAGCCCACGGAAATCATCCACACCATCACCAACGGCGTCCCCGTCAAAGGCATGCCCACCTGGGGACCCGTCCTCGGACGCAACAGGATCATAGAGCTCGCCGCCTTCATCCTCAGCTTCCGCAGCCCGCCCAAGGCCCCGCCCGCCGCCCCGCCAGCCAACACCGCCGCACTCTAGAATCCTTGAGTTTTGGAATTCGTTGCAAATGAGTCAAATTTTCTCAAAACCCGCGAAGCGGCACGAACCACTTTTCACTTTTCACTTTTCACTTCTTACTTGGTCTGAGGCGAAGCCTCGCTAAATGTCCGTCTCCGCCCCCAGCCTCGAATCCGCCTCCACCATCAACCCCGATGGTTCCCGCCGGTTCATCCATCCCGCCAGCGTTCGCGGCCCCTTCAGCACCCTGCGCACCTTCACCGGCATCCTTCTGCTGGGCATCTACGCCGCCCTCCCGTGGATTCCCATCAATGGCCATCCCGCCGTCTTTCTGGACGTCGCCAACCGTCACTTCCATCTCTTCGGCCTCACGCTGGTCACCCAGGATCTCTGGCTCGGCTTCTTTCTCATCACCGGCACCGGCTTCGGCCTCTTTTACCTCACCGCCCTCTTCGGCCGCGTCTGGTGCGGCTGGGTCTGTCCCCAAACGGTCTTTCTCGACATCGTCCGCCGCATCGAGCGCCTCCTCGAGGGCGACGCCCCCAAGCGCCGCCGCCTCGACGCCGGTGGCCTGACCGCCTTCCAAAGTCTCCGCCGCGCCTTCAAGCAGGCCATGTACGTCCTCTTCGCCCTCGCCCTCGCCCACGTCTTCCTCTCCTACTTCGTTTCCCTTCCCCAGCTTTGGAAAATGATGGCCGTCTCCCCGGCGGAGCATTGGAGCTCCTTCGTTTTCGTTTTCGCCATGGCCGCCGCCCTCTGGTTCGACTTCGCTTGGTTTCGCGAGCAATTCTGCATCGTCCTCTGCCCCTACGGACGCCTCCAGTCCGTCCTGATGGATAATCATACCTTCACGGTCGGCTATGATGCCGCGCGCGGCGAACCCCGCGGCAAAAAAGGCGCCCCCGGCGCTGGCGATTGCATCGACTGCCGGCGTTGCATCCAGGTTTGCCCCACCGGGATCGATATCCGCCAGGGCACCCAGATCGAGTGCATCGCCTGCGCCGCCTGCATCGACGCCTGCGACGATGTCATGTGCAGGCTGCACCGCCCCTCGGGCTTGATCCGCTACGATTCCGCCAACGGTTTCGCCGGCCAAAAGACCCGCCTCATCCGCCCGCGCACCATCGTTTACACCATCCTTCTCGCCATCGGCGCCACGGTCGCCGCCTTCTCCGCTTCGACCTTTCGCCAGGCCAATATCAGCGTCCTCCGCATGTCCGGCGCTCCCTACTACCTCGCCGGCGATGGAGTTCGCAACCAATTCCTCCTCCGCGTCATCAATAAGGAGAACACCCCCGAGGTATTCCAGGTTCGCATCCATGGCGACGCCCCGGGCTTGCAGTCCAGAGGCACCGAGGACCTCCTCGCAACCGACGCCCTCGGCGAGCAAATACGCCCCCTCGTGATCACGGTCCCACGCGCTCAATTTCATCCCGGCCTTCCCGTCACGATCATTGTCGATTCCGCCGACGGCCATTTTCATTCCGAACAACAAGTGCCGATCCTCGGCCCTTCCATGCCATGATCAAAGCCCTCGCGGACCGGCCCTGGATCTGGATCATCGTCGCTTTCGCCGTCCTCATCGCGGTGATGACCGCCTTCGTCGTCATCTCCGTTAAGTACGAGCAGAAGGACGTGCCGGTGCCGCACCAACGAGGTGACTACTGACCTCACTACTCCGGTGGCCGCGCTTGCGGCCGGCATCGTCGCCAGCCTGCATTGCGCCGGCATGTGCGCTCCGCTCTCCTGCGCCCTCTTTCGCACCTGTTCGGGCCGCAAGCTGACTTCCTATCACCTCGCCCGCGCCGCCGCCTATGCCGCGCTCGGTGCCCTCCTCGGCCAAATGGGCGCCGCCGCCGCCCCGTTGTTTTCCAGCCGTCCATCCCACGTGGTTCCCCTTGCCCTGGTCTTCCTCTTCCTCGCCATGGCCTTCGGATTCGACCGCAATCTTCCCCAGCCCGCATTCCTCCGCCGCCTCATAGGACGCCTCCACCTCCGCTCCGCGGACCGCCCCTCCTCCGCCGCCCTGCTCGGCGTGCTGACCCCCCTCATCCCCTGCGGCCCGCTCTATCTCATGTTCGGCGTCAGCCTCATCACCGGCTCCTGGCTTCGTGGCTCTACCATGATGCTTTGCTTCGCCGCCGGCACCATGCCCGTCTACCTCCTCGCCCAGTGGCAATGGTTCCACCTCTGCGCCAGGCTTTCCCCCCGCATGTTGCGCACCACGCAAAAAGTCCTCGCCTGCGCCTCCGCCCTCCTCGTCGCCTGGCGTGCCCTCGCCAATGGCGGCCTCGGCCTCGCCTACCCTATATGTCATTGACCGCCGCCACCGGTGCAACCCTCCTCCGGGAGGAGAGGGGAGGGGACAGGGCCGTCCGCGCCACATGCATCCATTGCGGCACGCCATTCGTGCGCTCTCTCAATCCGCAATCCGCAATCCGCAATCCGCAATCTCCCCCCCCCTTCTGCTGCGCCGGCTGTGAATTCGTTCACAAGCTCATCCTGGAGCACGGCTTCGAGCGCTTTTACGACCTCCGCGACACCGCCGTCCTCCCCGTCAAATCCCTCGTCTTCCAAAAGCGCGACTACCGCTGGCTTGCCGATCTCGCCGCCGCCACACCCAGCTCCCCCAACTCCCCCGCCCGCCTCACCCTCCAGCTCCAGGGCATCTCCTGCATCGGCTGCGTCTGGCTCATCGAGCGCCTCTTCCTCCGCCGCCCCGGCGCCCTCGCCGTCCAGGTCAATTCCGCCCTCGGCCAGATCACCCTTCGCTGGCTTCCCGGCCGCTGCGATCTCCCCGCCTTCGCCCGCGACCTCCAGGGCTTCGGCTATCTCCTCGGCCCGCCCGGCGACCGCAAAGGCTCTATTGATAAAGGATTCGCGATACGAATTGGGGTTTGTGGCGCATTTGCGCTCAATTCCATGCTTTTCACCCTTCCCCGCTACCTCGGCATGGACAGCTCCTTCGAGTTCGCCGCCGCCTTCAACCGCCTCGCCATTGTCTTCGCCACCCTCAGCTTTTTCGTCGGCGGCACCTACTTCTTCAACCGCGCCTGGTGCGGCCTCAAGCGCGGCTGGTTCCACATCGACCTCCCCATCTCTCTCGGCCTCGCCGCCGCCTACGCCGGCTCCCTCCTCGCCTGGAGCCGCCACGCGATGAACTTCGCTTACTTCGATTTCGTCTCGGTCTTCACCTTCCTCATGCTCGCCGGACGCTGGACCCAGCAAATCGCCATTGAGAAAAATCGAAGCCGCCTCCTCGGCGTTCAAGCCGACGCACTCACCGTGACGCTCCCAGACACCGGCACCCCTGCCCCAGCCCAGGAGATTGTAACCGGCACACGCTATTCCATCGAGCCCGGCCAGGTCGCCCCCGTCCGCTCCAGGCTCTGCTCCGCCGCCGCCACCCTCGGCCTCGACTGGATCAATGGCGAGCCCGAGACCCGCGCCACCCGCTGCGGACAATCGGTCATGGCGGGCAGCGTCAATTGCACCCAGACGCCCATCACCCTCGATGCCATGGAGTCCTGGAGCGACTCCCTCCTCCATGCCCTCATGAGCGAGCAGCCCCGCGAGAAGCTCAGCGGCGTGCAAAGCGGACGCTTCATCAAGTGGTACGTCATCACCGTCCTCTCCCTCGCACTCCTCGGCTTTTGCGGCTGGGTCCTTGCCGGACGCCCTTTGCTCATGGCATGGCAGGTTCTCGTCTCGACCCTCGTCGTCTCCTGCCCATGCGCCTCGGGCGTTGCATTGCCCCTGGCCGACGAACTCGCCACCTCGCGCCTCCGCCGCCGGGGCGTCTTCGTCCGCGAGCAGGCCCTTTGGGCAAAACTCGCCCGCGTCCGCAAGGTCCTCTTCGACAAGACCGGCACCCTCACCCTGGAGACCATGGAATTGCGCGATCCCGCCGCCCTCTCCTCCCTTTCCGCGTTCGAGAAAAGCGTCCTCCTCGCCCTGGTCCAGGATAACTTGCATCCCGCCAGTTGCTGTCTGCGCGAGCTCCTGATGGCCGCGCGCATCCAGCCAGCCACCGTCGCACAGGTGCGTGAGGAAACCGGCTCCGGCATCGAGACCGCCTCCCCCGACGGAGCCACCTGGCGCCTCGGCCGCCCCGACTGGGCCGCCTCGCTGTCCGGCGGCGATCAGTCCTGCGTCCTCGCCCGCAACGGCGTCGCCATCGCCCATTTTCATTTCGAGGAGCGCGCCCGCCCCGGCGCTCCTGCGGAGATCGCATGGCTCCAACAGCACGGCTACTCAATCTCCATCCTCAGCGGCGATGGCGCCGAAAAAGTCCACGCCATGGCCGGCCATCTCGGCCTCCCGGACACCCAATGCATCGGCGGCATGTCCCCGCGCGGTAAACAGGACTTCGTCCGCAACCTGGACCTCGACGACACCCTCATGATCGGCGATGGCGCCAACGACAGCCTCGCCTTCAACGAGAGCTGGTGCACCGGCACCCCCGCCATCGATCGTGGCCTCCTTCAATCCAAGTCGGACTTCTATTTCGTCGGTCGCAGCCTCGCCGGCATTCGCGCCCTCCTCATCGTGGCCGCCCAGCGGCGCTCCACCACCCGCCGCGTCATCGGTTTCGCCATCGCTTACAATATCGCCGCCATCACCATCGCTCTCTCCGGCCACATGAATCCCGTGCTGGCCGCCATATTAATGCCCGCCAGCTCCGTGGTAGCTCTGGCTCTTGTTGCGCTGGGACTGCGCGAAAAGCCCGTCAAAGCGGCCCCCTTTGGAGCCTGTTGAAATATTGGGGTATGTCGCGTTGCGTCGATTTTTGGGCTGTGCAAGGCGCGACGAGGGAAAATACCCTTAGTGGGTCTTTGACCGAGGAGCAACGCAGCACAGCCCAAAAAGCGGCGCAACCCTCCGGGCGAGGCCATCTTGGGCCATCTGGCGGCGTTGCTCGCTCCTTGCAGCCCCATAAAGGGGATGCGCGTCGTTCGCGCCTTGCCATATGGCCCAAGATGGCCTCGCGCGACATACCTCAATATTTCAACAGGCTCCTAGGGGACTAGCCCAAAATGCAACTCTAAAATGCCAAGATAGGCAAAGTATGTCGCTTGGACGTGCGTAAGATTCGCTTTGTAGGAAGTACCATATGCCTCAACCGGCCATATTGCTTATCAGCGGAGACGCCGAGATCGAGCGTGCGGCTTGCGAGGCGGCACGCGGAACTGGCCAGGCATTGGTCGTCGTTCGTACTGCTCACGAGGCCGTGAAGCAGTTCGCTCACGGCTTCGAGGGTTACCACCTGATCCTCGTGGACCTGGACCCCGACGTGCACGGCGTGACGTTGTTCAATGCCTTGGACGATTGTCACGGCAAGGCGCCCATGGTGGCGCTGACAGGCTGTGAGGAAATCTACATGAAACCACTGGCCTTGGGCCGGGGGGCCGCCGCCTGCCTGGGCAAGCCGGTGATGGCTGCCCGCTTTAAGCGCCTTTTCGAAGAATTTTGTTCCACCCCAGTAAACTAGAACCCGTACCTATGATAACCGAAGCAATTACATCCCGATCCATCCACGCAAGGATTCCCGCGCGGGAATGCCTGGGGCAAAGTCTCGTTTATTGCGTCATTTCCCAGCGGGCACGCGGCCTTTCCATTGGCGTCAACATGAACCCGGACGGACTTTGCAATTTCGATTGTGTCTATTGCGAGGTGGATCGCCATCGGTGCCGCGGCGAGAGCACCGTGGATGTCCCTCGCATGCGCACGGAACTCGACACAGTCCTCGACCAGGCCATGACCGGCCGCCTTCGCGATCTCCCCCCCTTCCACGCCACCCCCTCTGACTTGCTCGAACTCAAGGAAGTCGCCCTCAGCGGCGACGGCGAGCCCACGCTTTGCCCAAATTTCCGCGAGGTGATCGAAGGGGTCGCCCACGTCCGCGCCGCCGGCAAATGGCCCTTCTTCAAAATTGTCCTCATTACCAATGCGACCGGCCTCCATTTGCCGCACGTCCGAGCCGGCATCGAGATCCTCACTTCCTACGATGAGATCTGGGCCAAACTCGACGCCGGCACCCAGCGCGGCATGGATATCGTCAATCGCGCCGATGTTCGCATCGAGACGGTCCTGGAAAACATTGTCAAGCTCGGCCGCGAGCGCCCCATCGTCATCCAGAGCCTCTTTCCTCTGCTCCGGGGCGCCGAGCCGCTCACCGAGGAGGTCGATGCCTATCTCGTACGGTTGCGCGAATTGCGCGACGCCGGGGCAAAAATCGAGTACGTCCAGGTCTACTCCGCCCATCGCCCCGCCATTCATCCGGACTGCGGCCATCTTCCGCTTCGCAGTCTCTCGGCCATCGCCAAGCGCGTCCGTGAGGAAACCGGCCTGCGTGCCGAGGTATTTTAACCCGCAGTCATAAAAGGAAGGGATAAGGAAATCCCTTATAATGGATAATGGGGAGCCCACATCAAGGGATGGGGGTCAGCCCAATTGTTGTTGTCCGTTGCTTTGTATAAATTGTCTTTATTCCGGCAAGAACGGTTCGGGTCCCAATGACCTCCGGCTGCCGGCCAACCTGGACCAACGCAATGTTCGCCAATAAAAACTTCGTAGAAATACTTACCCACTCGAAAATCTACCAGGATTACGAGCGCGCCTTTACCGATGCCACCGGCATGCCCGTCAGTCTCCGCCCGGTCGAATCCTGGCAACTCCCTCACCGGGGCAAAAAAAGCGAAAACATCTTTTGCTCGATGATGGCCCAGCGCAGCGGATCTTGCGCCGCCTGTCTCCGTATGCAGGAACAGCTTTCCCAAACCGCCAAGGAGGAGGCTCAGACCCTCACTTGCTTCGCCGGCATGAGCGATACCGCCATCCCCGTGAAGCTCGGCGAAAACCTCATCGGCTTCCTCCAGACCGGCCAGGTCTTTCGCCGCAAGCCCACCGAGGCCCAGTTTAGCCGCGTCTCCAAGCAGCTTGAAGAGTGGGGCCTCGAGGTTGGCACCGGCGATCTGCACGATGCCTTTTTCTCAACCCGCGTTCTCACCCGCCGCCAGCATGACGCCATGGTGACTCTCTTGCGGATTTTCGCCCTCCATCTCTCCTCGGTTAGCAACCAGGTCCTCGTCCGCCAGCAAAACGCCGAGCCCCCCATGATCACCCGCGCCAAGGAGTTCATCACCAAGAACCAGGGCGACGCTCTCTCCCTCGGCCAGGTCGCCAAGGCCGTCAACACCAGCACGTTCTACTTCTGCAAGATGTTCAAGAAGGCGACCGGCCTCAATTTCACCGATTACGTCTCGCGCACGCGCATCGAGAAGGCCAAAAACCTCCTTCTTAACCCTAACCTGCGCGTGAGCGAGATTGCCTTCGAAGTGGGCTTCCAGTCCCTCACCCACTTCAACCGCGTCTTCAAGAAGATCGTCGGCGAATCCCCCACCGAATACCGCGGCGAAGTCGCCTCCGCCACCTAGGGAAACGCTGATTAATGCAATCGCATCTAAGGGCCAAAGGCCCCGTCCCAAGCCAGCCCAGCGAGGAGGCGGAGGGGATTAGCGGGGGTTGGAGGGCGGGCGAGCCGGCAACGCCCTGGGTTAACAGCCCAACGGGCTAAGCCCTGAAGGGGCACGACAACCATTTTCATTTATCAGTTTCCTGATTCAGCGATTTTCTTGAAGGCCTCAGGGCTCAAAGCCCGTCATGTTACAGCCCCGGCAGCAGCGAGCCCTGAGCCTGTCGAAGGGCGAGCGGAGGCCCGCGTAACCGGCAGAAGCACGGACAAGCACTGTAAGTGCGGCACAGGAAAATCTGCGTTCATCCGTCAATCTGCGGTTAAAAACTCCTCGGGTTCCATCTATCGGGTTGATTTTGGATAATGCTAACAGCCCCTAAGTTCCAAAAACCGCCGCTGCGATATGCCCTTGCCGGATAGCGAGGAGCGGCTGCGCGGCATCCTGCAAACGGCTGTCGAGGGCATCATCACCATCGATGAGCACGGCATCATCGAGTCCGTCAATCCCGCCGCCGGCAGGCTCTTCGGCTATTCCCAGCAAGAAATGGTCGGCCAGAGCGTCAACATCCTGATGCCCGTCCCCTTTTCCTCCGAGCACGATCGCCATATCGCGAATTACCTCTCGACAGGCCACGGGCGGATCATCGGCATCGGACGCGAAGTCGTCGGGCGCCGCAAGGATGGAACCATCTTCCCGATGGAGCTTTCCATCGGAGAGGTCCGGCTCGCCGGCGAGCGGTTTTTCACGGGCATCGCCCGCGACATCACGGAGCGCAAGCGGCTCGAAAAGGAGATCCTTGAGATCAGCGACCGCGAGCAACAGCGCATCGGCCAGGATCTCCATGATGACCTTTGCCAGCACCTGGCAGGCATCGGCTTGATGAGCGAGGTGCTTGAGCAAAAACTGACTGGCAAGGCCGATGCCGAGGCCGGCGACGCGCATCGCATCGCCGAGCATGTTCAGGGCGCCATTGAGCAGACACGCATGCTTGCCCGTGGTCTTTCGCCCTTCGAGGCGCAGTCCGGCGACTTGATGACCGCCCTTGCCGAACTCGCCTCAAACACCGCGCAGATGTTCCGCATTAAATGCCTCTTTCGGCCGGAACACCCCATCGCGGTCAGCGATGTCGCCGCCACCACGCACCTTTACCGCATCGCCCAGGAGGCCATCAGCAACGCCGTCCGTCATGGCGCCGCCACGGTCATCACCATTTCCCTGGGCGCGGACGCCGCCGAAGCCATGCTTTCCATCACCGACAACGGCCCCGGCTTCGTCGAGCCCCCGGAGAATCGCCGCGGCATGGGCCTGCGCATCATGAAATACCGGGCTGGCATGATCGGCGGCGCCCTGGAGATCGGTTCCGCCAATGGCACTGGCACCGTCGTCTCCTGCCGTTTTCGTCCCGCCCTTCCCTCTTTTCCCTAATCCCCCTCACTTTGGGCTGTGCAAGTTGCCGTTGGCACGCATAACCTAGGGGAATCCTTGAGACTGCCGCGGGGGTTCCCTCCTTCCGGGCAACATCGGTCAGCGTTTCAGTAGGTCCTTATCCCATGTCCGCGAAGCCGCCAGCCGCGCAAAAGACCCGCATCCTCATCGTCGATGATCACCCGATGATGCGCGAAGGTCTTTCCAGCCTCCTTCGCGCCCAACCCGATATCGAGGTTTGCGGCGAGGCCGAGACCGCCGCCCAGGCCCTCGACTTGATCCCTTCCAGGAAACCCGGCATCGTCATCGCGGATATCACCCTCCCGGGCAAGAGCGGTATCGAGATGATCAAGGACATCTCCGCCATGTATCCCCACGTTGCCACCCTGGCCGTCTCCATGCATGACGAATCCGTCTACGCCGAGCGTGTCCTGCGCGCCGGCGCCCGCGGTTACATCATGAAAAAGGAGGGCGGCAAGCGCATCCTCGATGCGATCCGCAAGGTCCGCGCCGGTGAGGTTGCCGTCAGCGAAAAAATGTCCGCCCAAATCCTCCGCATCTTTTCCGGCCACCCCGCCGGTGAGGCAGAATCCCCCGTCCGCCAGCTCACCGACCGCGAGTTCGAAGTTTTTGAATTGATCGGGCGCGGTCTCGGCACCGCCCAGATGGCCTCCGAGCTCCACATCAGCCCAAAGACGGTCGAGGTCCATCGCGCCCACATCAAGGAGAAGCTCCAGATCAAAACCGGCACGGAATTGATCGCCTTCGCCGCCCGTTGGTCCCAGTCCGCCGAGGACAAATAGAGGACAGCGCCCCGCAATACCCAGCCGGCCGCGGCTCCCTTATTCCCGGTGAATTTTTCCATGAACGATGCCCTCCTGCACCCCCGTGACGAAATCGTCGCCACCATGGAGCGCGTCTACCGGCACGGCATGACCACCACCTCCGGCGGCAACATTTCCGTGCGGGAAGACAACGGCGACATCTGGATCACTCCTTCGCGGGTCGATAAGGGAGGCCTCTTTCGCACCGATATCGTCCGCCTTTTCCCCGATGGCACCCGCGAAGGCGTCCACCCTCCCTCCTCCGAATTTCCCTTCCACGTCGGCATCTACAAGGCCCGGCCGGAGGTGCGCGCCGTCATTCACGCCCATCCGGGGTCCCTCGTCAGCTTCAGCATTTGCGGGCAGGTGCCCGATACGCGCGTCTTCGCGGAGGCCTCGCAGGTTTGCGGTCAGGTCGGTTTCGCAAGGTACGCCCTTCCCGGCAGCGAGCTGCTCGGGCGCCACATCGCGCAAGTCTTCGCCACCCATCCGGACTGCTTCTGTGTCCTCCTCGAGAATCACGGCGTGGTCATCGCAGGCGAGGATCTCGCCTCGGCCTTTCAGCGCTTCGAGACCCTCGAATTCGCCGCCGAAACCATTTTAAATGCACGCCTCCTCGGCCAGGTCCGTTACCTCGACCAGGCCCGCCTTCACATTGCGTCCGCGCCGCGCGACCTCCTTCCGGAGCGCCTCATGGACCCGGCCACCAGCAGCCAAAAGGAATTACGGAAGCAGATTTGCGACTTCGTCCACCGCGCTTACGAGCAGCGCCTCATGACAAGCACGGAAGGCAGCTTCTCCGCTCGCACCGGCCCGGATGAGTTCATCATCACTCCCAGCTACGTCGATCGCCGCAAGCTCGATCTCGCCGACCTCGTCCTCGTCCGCGACGGCGCTCGCCCCACCGGCCGGCGCCCCAGCCGCGCCGTCCGTTTGCATCGCGCCATCTACCGTCATCATCCGGAGATTCATGCCATCGTCAACGCGGCCCCGGTCCATGCCACCGCTTTCTCCGTAAGCGACTCTCTCCTCGACACCCGCACCATTCCCGAGAGTTACCTCTTCCTCAAAGACGTCGTCAAAATCCCCTTCGAGCATCACTATGGCGATGGCTCGGAGGTCGCTCTTGCCGTCACCCCGGCCCACCCCGTTGCCTTGCTCGAGAACAACGGCGTCCTCGTCGCGGGCCGTTCGGTATTGGACGCTTTTGACCGCCTCGAGGTTCTCGATGCCACCGCCGCCGCCCTCTTGCGCGCCCACTCGCTCGGACCGGTAACCCCCATGCCTCAGGCTGTTATCGAACAGCTCATCGCCGCTTTCCCCGGTATTTAGCCGACTTGCCTTACGAGCAGCAATTGCAAAGCCCGTGGCAAGCCCTGGTGAGCCGGACCCGCATCTCAACCTTTAAACTTTCGCAAAGCTTTCAGTGCCTAAAGCACCAAAAAATGGCACCCGCAAAATGAGCGCCTTTTCCATTCCCAAATCCCGGGCCACCATCGCCCCCTCCACCGAATCCTTCCGTCCCAAGCGCCCCGCCCTCGAGGCGATGTTCTTCCCACGATCAGTCGCCGTCATCGGCGCCACCGAGACCCTGGGCAGCGTCGGTCGCACGGTCCTTGAGAACCTCATGGCCCAGCCCTTCGGCGGCATCATTCACCCCGTCAATCCCAAGCGTTCCCACGTCCTCGGCCTCCGCGCCTACAAGACCGTCTCAGAAATTCCCGGCACGGTGGACCTCGCCGTCGTCTGCACCCCCGCCGCTACCGTCCCTCCTATCATCTCCGACTGCGCCGCCGCCGGTGTCCGCGGCACCGTCATTATTTCCGCCGGCTTCAAGGAAGTCGGCCCGGCAGGCGCGGCACTCGAACGCGACCTCGTCCGCCGCGCGGGTGCCATGCGCATCATCGGTCCCAATTGCCTTGGCATCATGAATCCCTCCCGCGGCTTGAATGCCACCTTCGCCGCCAATATCGCCCATCCGGGCCACGTCGCCTTCCTCAGTCAGAGCGGCGCCCTTTGTGCCGCCATCCTCGACTGGAGCCTCAAGGAAAACGTCGGCTTCAGCTCGTTCATCTCGATGGGCTCCATGGCTGATGTCGGTTGGGGCGATCTCATTTACCACCTCGGAGACGATCCCGCCACCAAGAGCATCATTATCTACATGGAGAGCGTCGGCGACGCCCGCTCCTTCCTTTCCGCCGCCCGGGAAGTCGCCCTCACCAAGCCCATCATCGTCATCAAAACCGGCCGCACAGAGGCCGCCGCTCGCGCCGCCGCCTCCCACACTGGCTCCCTTACCGGCAGTGACGAAGTCCTCGACGCTGCCTTCCGCCGCATCGGCGTCCTTCGCGTCAATACCATCGGCGAGCTTTTTGACATGGCCGAAATCCTCGGCAAACAACCCCGCACAAAAGGCCCCCGCCTCGCCATCGTCACCAACGCCGGCGGCCCGGGCGGCCTCGCCGCCGACGCCCTCTCCCTCAGTGGTGGCGAGCTTGCCGACCTTTCCCACGACACATTCGCCGCCCTCAACGAACTCCTCCCAGCCCATTGGAGCCGCGGCAATCCCATCGACGTTCTCGGCGACGCAAGCCCCGAGCGTTACGCAAAAGCCACCTCGCTCGCCTTGCGCGATCCCAATTCCGATGGCGTCCTCGTCATCCTCACCCCCCAGGCCATGACGGACGCCACCGCCACCGCCAGGGAATTGAAGGAACTCACCGCCTCGGACGACAAACCCCTCCTCGCCGCCTGGATGGGTGGCCCCGCCGTGGAAAAAGGGGAGGACATTCTCAACGCCGCCAACATTCCCACCTTCAAGTACCCCGATCGCGCCGCCCGCGCCTTTTCCTTGATGTGGCAGTACAGCTCGAACCTGCGCGCCCTTTACGAGACCCCCTCCCTCGCGTCCATCGCCCCTCCCGACCTCGCTCGCGCGGAGGAGATGATCCGCCAGGCCCGCCAGATGAAGCGCGAAATCCTCACGGAGTTCGAGTCAAAAAACCTCCTCGCCGCCTATGGCATTCCCGTGGTTCCCACGGTCATCGCCACCCGCCCCGATGAGGCCGCCCGCCTCGCCTCGGACATCGGCTTCCCCGTCGTCATCAAGCTTTGTTCCGAAGTCATCACCCACAAGTCCGACGTCGGCGGCGTCCGCCTCAATCTCACGGATCGCACCTCGGTTGCCGACGCCTTTCGCGATATCGAGCAATCCGTGACCAAGTCCTTCGGCGCCGCGGCCTTTGGCGGCGTCACCGTTCAGCCCATGATCTCCGCCTCGGGCATCGAACTCATTCTCGGCAGCAGCCCCGATCCGCAATTCGGCCCCGTCCTCCTCTTTGGCGCCGGTGGCAAATTCGTGGAGATCGTCAAGGACAGTTCCCTCGGCCTCCCGCCCCTCACCGCCACCCTCGCCCGCCGCATGATGGAGCGCACAAAAATCTTCGGCGCCCTCCGCGGCGTCCGCGGACGCAAGGCCAGCGACCTCGACGCGCTCGATCAACTCATGGTCCGCTTCAGTCAACTCGTCGCCGAGCAGCGTTGGATCAAGGAGATCGATATCAACCCCCTCGTCGCCCTCGACGATGGCGGCTTCATCGCCCTCGATGCCCGCGTGATCCTTTACGGCCCGGACACCAAGCCCGCCGACCTCCCCAGGACCGCCATCCGCCCTTACCCCGTTCAGTATTCCTCCCGCTGGGAGCTCAAGGACGGTTCTCCCGCCATCATCCGCCCCATCCGCCCGGAAGACGAGCCCCTCATGGTCGAGTTCCACAAGACCCTCTCGGAGAGCAGCGTTCGCTTCCGCTACTTCGGCATGCTCAAGCTCGAGGAGCGCGTCGCCCATGAACGTCTCACCCGCATCTGCTTCAATGACTACGATCGCGAGATCGCCCTCGCCGTCGATCGCCAGACCCCCGGCGGTGGCCATGAGATCCTCGGCATCGGCCGCCTCAGTCGCACCCTCGAACCAGGCGAGGCCGACTTTGCCATCCTCGTAAGCGACGCATGGCAGCGCCAGGGACTCGGCGCCGAGTTGATGGAGAAGCTCATCCAAATCGGCAAGGACGAGGGCCTCACCCGCATCTCCGGTGGCATCATGGCCGGCAATACCGGCATGCAAAAAGTTTGTCGCAACGCCGGCTTCCAGTTGCATCGCCTCTCCGACGGCGAGTACCGGGCCGACCTCCTCTTGCCAAAATCTCTCGCCTCCCTGGATTCCCGGGTTCACGATGGAACAACTGATTAATGCAATCGCATCTAAGGGCCAAAGGCCCGTCCCAAGCCAGCCCAGGGCAACGCCCTGGGTTAACAGCCCAACGGGCTAAGCCCTGAAGGGGCGCGACAACCATTTTCATTAATCAGCGATTCTCTAAACCCCGCAATGAAAATATCCCTCGCCGAAACCGGACCTTCGGAGTCGGAGTTTTTCGAGCGGGAACTTAAGGGTCACGACTTCGAGTTCTGTCCCAGCGCCCCCGACAGCTCGCCGGATACCGAGGTGCTCTCGATCTTCATCAACTCGAAGATCGACGCGCATTTCCTTGCCCAGCGTCCCGCGTTGCGCCTCATCGCCACCCGTTCGACTACATACGATCACATCGACCTCCGCGCTTGCGCCCTTCGCCGCGTCGCCGTCTGCAGCGTCGGCTCCAGCTATGGCGATCACGCGGTCCCCGAGCATATCTTCGCCCTCATTCTCGCCCTCTGCCGCAAGCTTCGGCCCGCCCTGGAGGTGATCGCCGGGCGCAGTTTCTCCTACGAGGAGCTTCGCGGCATCGAGCTCAACGGCAAGACCCTCGGCGTCGTCGGCACCGGCCGCATCGGCCGCCAGGTCCTCAAGCTCGCAAAAGCCTTCGGCATGGAGACCCTCGGCACCGACAGCCATCGCGATCCGGAGGCCGCCGCCAGCCTCGGCTTCCGCTACGTCGGTTTCTCGCGCATGCTTCAGCACGCGCACTTCATTTCCATCAACGTCCCGCTCACCCCTTCGACCTATCATCTCTTCAATCGCGAGACCTTCGCCAAGTGCCGTCCCGGCATGATCCTCATCAACACCGCCCGCGGTCCCATTATCGACAGCGAGGCCCTCATCGACGCCCTCAATTCCGGCATCATCGCCGGCGCTGGCCTCGACGTCCTCGAGGATGAGCGCGTCATGCGCAAGAAGGCCGCCCACATCCTCACCGAGCAAATCCTCGAGCGCCTTCACGAGTCCTTTGCTCCCGTCGAACCCCTCGCCAACAACCTCATGCGCATCTCCGAGGTCCGCAGCATCATGCACAACAGCACCTTGCTCGGCCACCCGAACGTCATCGTCACCCCCCACATCGCCTTCAACAGCCACGAGGCCGTCGCGCGCATCAATCGGATCACTGTCGACAACATCGTCGCCTTCCTTCGCGGCAAGCCCCAAAACCTCCTCGAAACGCCCCATCGCCCCTCCCGCCGCAAGCGCTTGTAGCCCCCGGTCGCTCACCCAAAAGCGCTGCCCCCCGTCCATTCCGTCCATTCCGTCCATTCCGTCCATGTAGTCCATGTAGTCCATGTAGTCCATGTAGTCCACCCCAGCGCCCTGAAGGCGGCGCTACAGAACCCCTACTCCTGCACTGCCGCTGTACTCTCTCTCCCCGTCGCAGCAAAAAATAGCCCTCCTGCGCCAACTCTCGTATAGTCCCCAGCCCGCCCCCCCCGCCATACTCCTCCCAACCACAGAAACCTCATTCAATTTTAGGAATACAAATGACGACTACCGATTTGGGAAAATCCCTCTGCAACAACCTCAAGGTCCAGGCCTGGGTTGAAGAAATGGCCGCGCTTTGCAAGCCGGATGACATATTTTGGTGTGACGGCTCCCAGGAAGAGTACGATTTCCTCTGCGAAAAACTCGTCAGCGCCGGCACCTTCCGCAAGCTCAACCCCGTCAAGCGCCCCAACAGCTACCTCGCATGGTCAGACCCCAGCGACGTCGCTCGCGTCGAGGACCGCACTTTCATTTGCTCCCGCACCAAAGACGACGCCGGCCCCACCAATAACTGGGCCGATCCCGCCGCCATGAAGGCCACCCTTCGCGGCCTCTTCGACGGCTGCATGCGCGGACGCACCCTCTACGTCATCCCCTTCAGCATGGGCCCCATCGGCTCCCCCATCTCCCACATCGGCGTGGAGTTGAGCGATTCCCCCTACGTCGTCGCCAGCATGCGCATCATGACCCGCATGGGCGCCCTCGTCTGGAAGCAACTCGGCGTCGACAAGCCCTTCATCCCCTGCATGCACTCCGTCGGCGCCCCCCTCGCCCCCGGCCAGCAGGACGTCGCATGGCCTTGCAACCGCGATCAGAAATACATCGTCCACTTCCCCGAAGAGCGCTCCATCTGGTCCTTCGGCAGCGGCTACGGCGGCAACGCCCTTCTCGGCAAGAAATGCTTCGCCCTTCGCATCGCCTCCTGCATGGCCCGCGAAGAAGGCTGGCTCGCCGAGCACATGCTCATCGTCGGCGTCGAATCCCCCAAGGGTGAGAAAACCTACGTCGCTGCCGCCTTCCCCAGCGCCTGCGGCAAGACCAACTTCGCCATGCTCATCCCGCCTGCCCAACTCTCAGGCTGGAAAGTCACCACCATCGGCGATGACATCGCCTGGCTCAAACCCGGCGAAGATGGCCAGCTCCACGCCATCAACCCGGAGAGCGGCTACTTCGGCGTCGCCCCCGGCACCTCCCTCAAGAGCAACGCCAACGCCCTCCAGAGCTGCTCCCGCGACACCATCTTCACCAATGTCGCCCTCACCGATGACGGCGACGTCTGGTGGGAAGGCATGACCGACCAGGCCCCGCCCACCTTATCGATTGGACCGGCAAGGAATGGACCCCCGGCTGCGGACGCGTCGCCGCCCATGCCAACTCCCGCTTCGCCGCTCCCATGGGCAACAACCCCGTCCTCGACCCCGCCGTCGACGATCCCGCCGGCGTCCCCATTTCCGCCATCATCTTCGGCGGCCGCCGCGCTACCACCATGCCTCTCGTCTTCCAGGCCTTCAACTGGATCCACGGCGTCTACGTCGGCGCCACCATGGGCAGCGAGATGACCGCCGCCGCCGCCGGCACATTGGGCAAGGTTCGCCGCGATCCCTTCGCCATGCTTCCCTTCTGCGGTTACAACATGGGCGACTACTTCAAGCATTGGCTCAAGATGCGCCGCAACCTCAAGCGCCCCCCCAAGATTTTCCACGTCAACTGGTTCCGCAAGAACGAGCAGGGCAAATTCCTCTGGCCCGGCTTCGGCGACAACATGCGCGTCCTCCGCTGGATCATCGACCGCTGCAAGGGCAACGTCTACGCCTACGAGTCCCCCCTCGGCTGGATGCCCTCCCCGCAGGACATCGACATCACCGGCATCGAAGGCTACGACATCGAAGACCTCCAGCAGGCCCTCGCCGTCGACATCGCCGGCTGGAAGCGCGAGGCCCTTCTCCAGGATGAGCTCTTCATCGACCTCCACGGCAACCTCCCTGCCGAGCTGATGTTCCAGCGCGAGCTCCTCATCGCCCGTTTGTAAAATCTCTCCCTGCCCTCCCGAGAGGCCATCCGGTGCAGTTCCGCCGGATGGCCTCTTTTTTTTCCGAAAAACTCAAGCTAAGGGCCAAAAACCCATCCCAAGCCGGCCCTTTTTCTTCGGAGAACTCCGGAGCCGTTTTCCATTCATTTTGCCGCCGCATTTAGAGTCCCGAAGGGACGACAGGTAATAGCCCGGAGAGTCCCGAAGGAGGGTGTTCCGAAAGTTTTTTCAAATCGCTGGTGTTCAGGCAATAGCGTGAAAAAAACGGAGGTTTTGGATTTTGATCTCCTTCCGCGCGGTTTTTCTGTGATCTGGGAGGATGCCAATT
>Ga0182030_10003590_pt1 | contig 33138 bp, 21 predicted proteins | sample 812S3MmetaG_FD_121299 | JGI IMG/M metagenome (GOLD analysis project Ga0182030, IMG submission 121299) | Permafrost microbial communities from Stordalen Mire, Sweden - 812S3M metaG (Illumina Assembly) | ecosystem: Environmental > Terrestrial > Soil > Wetlands > Permafrost | place: Sweden... | reverse complement strand
GAACGAATGCGGGCGTGGACGTCCGCACGACAGCCGGCCTGGAGACCGGCGCTACATTCAGGCTTAATCAGTAAAGATCTGTTCGATGGCGATTTCGAAAAGCCGCGCTAGTTTGAAGGCCAGTGGAAGGCTGGGATCGAAGCGGCCTGTCTCGATGGCATTGACCGATTGCCGGGAGACTTGCAGGCGGTCGGCGAGGTCGGCCTGGCTCCAGCCACGCTCGGCGCGCAGGACGCGAAGGCGGTTCTTCACTGGTTCCTCCGCAGTTGCGTAAACAGGGCGAGCAGGGCTGTGATGCAGAAGACGTCGATGTTGTAGATCTGCGACAGGCCATAGGTGTGGAAGCCTGCAAAGACGACGCCAAAGACGATATCGCCAACCATGGTGAATCCAAGCCCCCAAAGCAGAGATTGGGTGACGAGCATGCGGACAAACTCGTCGGTCTCGCGTTTGAGGTAGCGGCCCACAATGAGGATCATGGCGGCCACGGGGATGGCTGGGAGCAACTCGATGAAGCGCAAAAGCGCGTCGGAAAGAGCGCCGTGCTCAACGGCCAGATGCACTGCGGCAAAGGTGAGCATGGTGGCGATAAGAGATGATCCAAAGAAAAAGCCGGAGCGGCGCTGCAGGGGTTTGAGCTGGTTGTGGCGGCAGAGCATGAGTAGTTTCCTTCCCTTAAAGACAAGTTAACTTTACAATCCTGTACGTGTTGTGTCAACCAAACTTTACTTTTTCTTTGATCCGAGACTTTGGCATAGTGCCTGATAGGATTTTTCTATGTTTTCGACATCGCTTCGCACATGTCTTCGGGTTGGGCTTTTTGCCTGCGCATCCCTTGTCCTGAGTCCCAGCTTCTCCCCTTCCTTGATTGCCCAGGACGCGGCCTCAGCGAAAATTGCGGGGCGGGCGCATATCGATGAGGTGCTGAAGGGGCTGAATCGCGGGCGATCGGTGGGGCAGGTGGCAGTGTCGCCGGATGGCGCGCGGCTGGCATGGCTGCAGCCGGGCAAAGAGGGCGCGGAGATTCGCGTGGCGCCGTTGGGCGATTTGGCCAAGAGCGTGCGTGTGACGGCGGCGGCGAAGGCCGACCAGCATTGCCGCGAAGGTGAGATAGTCTGGTCGCCGGACGCGAAGTTGCTGGCGTTTTTCTCTGACTGCGCGGGCACGGGCGGGCAGACAGACCTGTACGTAGCGCCCGCGGATGGCGGTACGGCGAAGCGGCTGACGATGCTCAATGGCAATGTGGAAGCGCCGGCGTTTTCGCCGGATGGCCAGAGTGTGGCCTTCCTTTATGTGGAGGGCGCGACGCGGACAGCCGGGGCGCTGGCGGCCATGAAGCCGTGGTCGGGCGTGATTGGCGAGGATGGGGTGGAGATTCAGCGGGTGGCGGTGGCCAGCGTGAATGCAGCCAAGGCTGCCGCGCCGGCATGGGCCACTCCGGCAGGGCTGCATGTGTACGAGTTTGACTGGCGGCCGGACTCGAAGGGGCTGGCGTACGTGGCTGCCGATCCGCCGGGGGAGAACAACTGGTGGGTGGCGAAGCTCTATACCGCAGACCTTGGCGGTGAGGCAAAGGCAGTGCTGGCGCCGGCGGAGGTGGACGGGCCCCTGCATGGGCTGCAGATTGCGGTGCCGCGGTGGTCGCCGGATGGCAAGGCGATTGCGTTTATCGGCGGGCTGATGAGCGACCAGGGCTCGACGGGCGGGGACGTGTGGCTTGTGCCTGCCGCAGGCGGGGCGCCAACTGATCTCACTCAGGGGAGGCCCACTTCGCCGGCGTGGATCGACTGGGGCGCGAACGATCAGCTTTATGTGAGCGAGCTGGCGGGTGGGAACTCGCAGCTGATTCGGCTGCATTTGAATGGCGCCGTGGCGGGTTCAAATCTAACTGCCAGCTTTGGCGCACCCATCTTCAGCATTCCGGGCAGCGTGGGCGATGGGCGGATGGAGATGAGCCTGTCTTCAACCGCTGACCACTCGGCATTTGTGTTTCGCGCCAGCACGTTTGACCACCCGACGGAGGTCTATGAGGCCAAGCCGGGCGTGGTGATGAGTGCCGGCCTGGAGGGCGTGATCCAGTTGACGCACCTGAATGACGGTGTCGAGCCGGGCTGGGGCAAGAGCGTTTCGCTGAGTTGGAAGAGCGACAACTTCCGCGTGCAGGGGTGGCTGCTGCTGCCCAAGGACTACGATCCGGCGAAGAAGTACCCGCTGATTGTGGAGGTGCACGGAGGACCGGCTGCCGCGGTGGTTTCGCGCTGGGGCGGCGGGGGCGGGCTGAGCGCCACGGCCTTCTCTGCGCTGGGCTACTTTGTGCTGCAGCCCAACCCGCGCGGCAGTTACGGGCAGGGCGAGGAGTTTACCCAGGCGAATCGCAAGGATTTTGGTTACGGGGACCTACGCGACATTCTGGCCGGCGTTGATGCGGTGGTGGCGAAGTACCCGGTGGATCCGGTGCGTGTGGGACTGACGGGCTGGAGCTATGGCGGCTTCATGACCATGTTCGCCGTGACGCAGACGCAGCGCTTCAAGGCGGCGGTTTCAGGCGCGGGAATCTCCGACTGGGAGAGCTACTACGGGGAGAACTCGATTGACCAGTGGATGCTGCCGTACTTTGGGGCCAGCGTCTATGACGATCCGGCGGTGTACGCGAAAAGCTCGGCGATCGACTATATCAAGCAGGTGAGGACGCCGACGCTGGCGGTGGTGGGCGACCGCGACGGGGAGTGCCCGGCGCCGCAGTCGTTCGAGTTCTGGCATGCCCTGAAAGCCGAGCATGTGCCGACGGAACTGGTGGTGTATCCCAACGAGGGCCATGGGTTTGTGGACCCGGCGCACCGGCGGGATGTGATGTACCGCGCGGTGGAGTGGTTTGAGCAATACATGGGGAACTGAAATTGCTTTCCAAACCGGGGGCTCACGAGTCTATGGGAGCAGGGATGCGGGGATGGATTGTGGGTTCGTGGTTTCCCCGGCGCCCAACGGGTGTGGGCTGGTTGAGCAGCCGCGCCTTGAGGTTCGTGGTTTCCCGCCCATTTCGCAAAGAACGCGAAAAGGACGGGGCACGGAGCATTTGTGGCTGATTCAGAGTCCACCTTTTCCGGTGTTTGAACAGGAACTGAAAGGCCGGGACGACCTGGCAGCCGAGGGCGGGTGAAGGGTCTGCCCTGATACACTTTTCATTGGAGATTCAGGTGCGAGATTGAAGACGCCGCTCACAGGAGCGGGGTGGGCCTGAAGGCTGCTTTGGCTGCGGACAGGCGTCTGTCTGAAGGTGTTATAAACCATTTTTTTGACGTCATTTGCTACGGACCGTTCCGCGGTTTGACGAGGCGGGGCGGGGAGGATTCATGCGGCGGTTTTTGACGCTTGTTTGTCTGTTGTGCGTGGCCATACCGGCCGGGATCTCGATATCCGGTTGCACGCGCAATCCGCAGGGGAATTATTGCAACGGCCTGGGCTATGGGTTGAAGGACACGGATGTGGCCTCGATCAGTCTATCGCCGCAGACGACCGGGATATCGCTGGCCTTCGGGCAGACGCTGCAGGCGGCGGCGCCCACGGCCAAGACCTGCAAGGGCGGGTCTGCCAGCGCCAGCTCCTATGCCTACGGCACGACCAACAATCAGCTGGTGGACATCTCGCCGACGGGCAGCATCTGCGCCGGCACGTGGAACCGTAATTCGGGCGGCGGCATCGCCAATTACACCATCTGCAACTTCCCCACTCCGCTGCCTTCGACCAACGGGCTGCCTTACGGAACGGCGTACATCACGGCATCGGCTGCCTCGGTGACGTCGAACCCGGTGGAGGTCTACATCCATGCGCAGGTCACGTCGGTGGCGCTGGCCGGACCTACCTCGTGCCTTTCGCAGGGACAGTTGGCGCAACTGGACGCGCAGGCCTGCTTTGTGGGCAGCAACGGCAGCCAGCAGACGCTTTGTGCACCGCCTTCAGTTACCGGTTCGGGTAATACATCGCTGCTGGCGTGCGGGATGCCTTCGGGCGTCAGCAGTATGAGCACGATTCCTGACTGCACCGCCGCGCTGGGCACGCTCAGCTACAACGTGGGCACTGCGTCCATTGCATCGATCAACGGCGAAACCAACCAGATTACCGCGGAGCAACCAGGAACAACGGTCATCACCGCCTCCATTGCACAGGGCGGCTCGTCGGCGGGATACTTCTCCACCTGCCCGCCGGCCTCGATCCAGGTGACGCTGGCCAATGGCACAACTTCCGGCACCATCACGCAAGGTGTGGCGCAGAACCTGACCACGACCGTATTGGATAGCATGGGCAATCCGATAACGGGACTGACGCTGGACTACCAGTCGACGGACCCGATCGACATTTCGGTAGGCTCGACGGGCGGAATCACGACGAATTTTGCGGGTGTGGCATCCGTGAATGCGATTTGCCAGCCGGGAACGTGCAACCCCGCGCCGATCAACGTGACGGGCGTGCTGGGCACGGGGCTTTCCCTCTCCTCAAACCCGGTAAAGATCACCACGCCGGGCACGGCCAGCGACTTCGTGTGGTTTTCATCGCCGGGAAATTCGCAGTATTTTGTGCCGGTAGAGTTGCTGACCAACACCGTGGGCGCTTCGGTGCGCATGCCGTATGTTCCCAATTCCATGCTGATGGATCGGACTGGAACGGGTCTCTACTTTGGTTCGCGTCAGGAGCTGATGGCCTATAGCACGCTCACCAACACGCTTTCCAAGCAGGACTCGTCTGTGCCGGGCGTGGTGCTTGCGGTCTCGCCCAGCAACACGCAGTTGCTGATCAACGATCAGATCCGGCAGGTGTTTTACCTGTACAACATCTCAAGCGGTAGCTCGCAGACGTTTGGCGGCATGGGCGCGTCGGCCGCGTGGACTCCGGATGCAAAGACGCTTTACGTTTTCGACAATTTGAATCTGAACAGCCCGGCAAGCTGCACTGGCACGCCGCTGATTACCGGCCACACCGATACGCTGTACGTGTACAACGTGAACACTGGATGGAGCACTTACCCGCTGCCTCCGAGCCCGCTGCCGGCCGGCGCGATACCATCGTGCACCACCGAACCGAACTCAGCCTCGCCGGGGCCGATCCAGACGCCGGCCATCACCATCCCTGGCGTGGGCGCCTATCTGCCCGGCAGCCCGACCGCCGCGCACACCTGGTGCCCTGTGGGTACCTATGCCAACGGCGTAAGCACCATCAGCGCTTTCTATCCGGAAGTGGAGCGGCTGGCCACGGAGACCGATGTGATGGCCGCGACGACCGACGGACAGCACATTCTGGGCGCGTCGCTGGATGGTGGGGTGATGTCACTCACCGACATCGGCGTGACAATTCCTACCGCGGCCTGCCCGGAAACCACGACAGGCGTGGCGCCTAACCAGGTGACGGCGATGAGCGCACTGCCCATCGGCCACCCGGCTACTCCGTTCGCTACCGTACCTGTGAGCGGCGTGACGGCGACGACGGTGAACCAGGTGGTTCCTTCGCCCACATCGAAGCTGGCGTTCATCACCTACAACGGCGATACGCCCGGTGCGCAGTTGCCGTATTACGTTCCCGGCAGCGGCGTGAGCTATGTGTCGCTCACCGGCACGGCTGTGACTGCGCCGCTGTTCGGCGCATTCGCACCGGACGACACGCTGTTCTTTGTGGGTACGGGCGGCGACAACCTGGTGCACTACATCACCATTCCTACGGCGGTCACATCAACCGCTGTGCCTGCCGACTCGCAGCAAGTTGCGCCCAATCTGCCAACCTGCACGCCAGGCGGCACGGACCTGGGCTGCACCTACTCGGGCAGCGGCACCATCGCGCCGGTGACTGCCATCGTCGTGAAGCCGCGGTCGACAACTTAATCACGAACGTAGTTTCCGTTTTGAGCAGAGAGGCCGGCGCTCGCCGGCCTTTTGGCTGCCTGGGTTAGCGCCCTGTCTCTGAAATCCGTGGCATGAATTGCTAAGTGCAAAAGCAGATCCTTCGACTCACCACACCCAAACTGAGAAGCGTTTGGGGCCCCGTTCGCTCAGGATGACAGCTACCGATTTGCTGCGAACACCAGAGACACGACTGAAGCGGACCGGCGGACAATAGCGGCTCACGCGATAGAATCAAACCGGACCAGGGAAACGGGAATACGGAAACCTGAACACGGAAACCGGAATTGGAAAATCGGGACCAGAAAAAGTGGAACCGGACAGAGGGGCAACGGGAAGATAAGAACTCCTGCGCTCATGAACCAAGGCAAGATTGAGAGAACGAGATCATGATCAAGGGAATTTCCATTCTTCGCCCTGCGGGAAGCGCGGCCGCTTACGAGCGGCTGGCCAGTTTCTTTGCGGCGCTGGGCTTTGGGCGCGGGGCGGGATGGAGCGAAGAGAGCAGCAAGGGCGCGTCGTTCCTGGCGCCGCTGGGTAATCTGGAGTTTGTGGACGGCGAGTTTCCTTCGACGGCCGACGTGCTGGTAGAGGTGACGGCGCTGGATGCGGTACACCAGGCGGCTGCGGCGTGGCTGAGCGCGCAGGGCGGCGACGAGGCTGCGGCACGGTTGGCGCCGGTCCGTCTATCCGCGATTACCGAGACGCACTGGAAGTCGCGGATTTTTACGGTTGAGCCGGAGCCGGGGCATAGCTTCAGCTTCTGGGCGTGGACCGATCCATTGAAGGGCAGGCCGGTTGCCGTGGAGGGCGATCTCACGGCAGAGGGAATGAAGTTTGCCATCGTAGTGGCACGCTGGAATGCGGTAATCACGGAGCGACTGCTGGAAGGCGCGCTCGATGCGTTGCTGCGCAGCGGCGGGAAGCGGGCTGACGTGCAGGTGATTCGCGTGCCGGGGGCATGGGAGATTCCTGCGGCAGCGCGGACGATTGCGAATGGCCTCACGGTAGACGCGATTGTGACGTTGGGCTGCCTGCTGCGCGGCGAGACGGCGCACTATGAGGCGATCTACAACGAGGTGGCGCGGGGCATCGGGCAGTCGCAGCAGGAGACGGGCGTGCCGCACAGCTTTGGCGTGCTGACCTGCGAGACGCTGGAACAGGCGTTGAACCGGGCCGGCATCAAGGCAGGCAATAAAGGATTTGAGGCAGCAGTGGCGGCGATTGAGATGGTGAGTTTGCGGCGCAAGCTGCTTGAGGGTGATGCGCAAGGGGCCACGGCAGGCCAAGGCGGCGCGGCTTGACGGCCGGGACGCGGCGCAAGTCGCGCGAGCTGGCCATGCAGATGCTTTTCCAGGCAGACATCGGCAAGCAGACGCCGGACCAGGTGCGGGCTACGTTCTGGAAAGCGGGCGACGATGTGGAGGGCGAGGTGCGAGGCTTTGCCGAAGACCTTTTTCGCGCGGCCATTGCACATCAGGAGCAGATCGACGAGCTGCTTGTGGCCAACTCCAAGCACTGGCGGCTGGAGCGCATGCCGGCAGTGGATCGCAACCTGCTGCGCATGGCTGTCGCCGAGATGCTGGCCTTCAAGGGAACGCCATTTCCCATCGTCATCAATGAGGCGCTGGAGATTGCACGGCGCTACTCGGCGCCGGAGTCGATCAATTTTCTGAATGGCATGCTGGACTCGATTGCGCGGGGGATGATCGGGAAGTAAAGTCCAGCTGGGCGAGAGTGGCATGGGAAACAAATGAGGCCGACCGGAATGCCGGTCGGTCTCATTTGTTTCTTCTGAAGTTGTATCGTGTCCGATTCGCTTCCTCAGAAGCAGGTCCTTCGACTCCGCTGAAGGACGCTCCGCTCAGGATGACAGCGCATTTTTCGTCCCGGCATAAGATCCAGAGATCTACGGTCCGTTGGAAGGCGGCGGCGGAACCGGCGTGCCTGCGGACTTTTTGCCGGCGGAGGGTTGCTTTTTGGTGACTGCCTTCTTCTTGTGATGCACCGGCTTGGCTGGCGGCGCGGAGGTTACCGGCGCCGCTTTATCTGCTTTGTGTGCGGCGTGTGCGTGAGCAGCGTGCTGGCGCATGGGCAGAGGCTTGCGCTCCTGCGGTTTCACCGCATTCTCATCCACCGGCGTGGTGTTCTGCACGTCGGAGGTAAAGACGGCGCCCTGGGGAACCAGGTACTCCTGCACTCCCTGGGTGCCTTCATTGCCGGTGACGACCGTGATGCGCGAGGGGTCGATGCCCTTCTCGGTGATGAGGTAGTTCTTGGTGTTGACGGCGCGCTGAGCGCTGGTGGCGGAATCGGCCGAATCGGTCTCACCCACGACTACAAGCGTGTCGGTGGGATTCTGTCCAAGCGACAGCGAAACCTGATCGAGGCAGGCTTTGGCTTCATTATCCACGCGGGTGGGACGCTTGGCGTCATTGCTGAAGTCGATGTTGCACAGCGGCACGACGTGAGGGATGGGCGGCGGCGGCACCTTGATGGTGACACTGGTATTGCAGAGCGCGTTTCCACCCTTGTTGTCCTTGACGGAGCAGTTGATGGCCACCGTGCCTTCGGCAGCGCCGTTGCCGCTGAAGGCAGCGGTGTTGCCATTCATGGGCAGCGGGCCGGCGGCGGTGTGGCACTCGTAGGCGAGCGGCAGGTTCTGCGGGCTCTGGCCGGTGAGCGTGACGGTGGTGGTCTGATCGGGATGAATGGTGTCTGGCATGGCCACGCAACTGAGCGTGGGCGGCTGCCAGGCGCTGACCGTGAAGCTGGCTTCGCAGTTGGCGGTCTGCACGTTCTTGGTGCCTTCTGACACGGTGCTACGCACCGTATAGGTGCCGGGAGCAAGGTTGTCCGTGGCGATGGTGGTGGTGGATGCATTCCCCGAAGCGCCCACGCCGTCCCATGTAAAGGTAGGCGTCAACTTGGGATTCAGGCCGGCCGCTGTTGCGGTCACGGTGACGGGCTCGCCGGGGAAGACGGGGCTGGGGCCCGCAACGCAGGTGAGCGCCGGCGGGGGCAGCAGGCCGCAGCCGACGGGCGTGGACCATACGGAGGGTCCGCGATACACAACGCCCGCGGCCACGCGGAAGCCGTTGATGCTTTCATCGTCGCCCCAGACGAAGTTGTCGTCTGCCAGCGAGCCATGCGAGGGACCGGAGTTGGCGTGGATGTATTCGTAGTCGGCTTCAAAGATGCGGATGCCGAAGTTGTGGCAGAGCGGATACCAGTCGAGTCCGCCGCCGACGATGGCAACGGGTCCCCAGGTGTAGGGCTCGTGATCGGGGCCGTCAACATAAGCGCCGCCGCCGAGACCATGCACGAAGGGGGTGAGATGTACGCCGGGCCAGCGATAGATCAAGCCGCTCTCAATCGTGAAGATGCCGCTGTTACTGGAGCCGGTGCTGGCAAAGCCGGTGTTGGTAAAAAGATCGTGCTGGCCGCTCTCCACCTGCAGGCCCACATTGCGATTGAAGAAGTAGGCGGCACTTTCGAGCAGGCCCTTCTTCTCGATCTTGAAGGAGACAGGAAGCACGGAGCCATCGGGCTGGATGGGATAAAACGTACCGGTGGGGTCGAGGAGGCTGTAACCCACAAACACATCCCAGCGGGGAGCAGGGGCGGTCATGTTGCCCTTTCCCTGACTGGCCACGACTTGCGCGCCGATGGAACACGGCAGCGAAGCCAAGAATGCCAGTGCAAGAACCCGGCTCATCGTTCGGAATTTTTGAGAGTACACTTGGCTTACCTCCACTCCAAATCTGAACCAGCAAAGTATCCTCGCTTTGCCTCACGGACGTTTTAAGAGGATATCCCTTGCAACCTACAGAATCGAAGGATACTTTAATTTAGTTGTAGAGTCTCTACCCCCCAAGTCACAATTAAGTGGTTACTTTTCGGGCACATGCGAAAGGCGCCGGATGTCTGGCCGCTGGATTGGCTGGGGCGCCGACGCTATGTTGACCGCTGCAATGTGGTATTCCACTGACTTTATCTTTGCTGCTATTCTGTCATGGTGACTCAGCAGTCGCATCACCACTTACCGGCAGCAGTATCTGCAACTTCAGCGCTACTCATGGCAGCGTGCATGGCAACGTGCATGACAGCCTGCCATAAACAGGAGCAAGAAGTTGCCGGTGTGGCCAAGCATGCGGCAAGCGCGGAACAGGCTGCGCAGGCGCGAGCCAGCAAGCTTGATGAGCAACGCGGCGAGATGGCGAAGATTCCATTGCCCACCAAAAGCCTTTATGTGGATGTGCATGAGCCAGGGGCATGGGCGAATCCTTTTCTATCAGTGGATGCAAGTATGCTGACTCTGCGCGTCACCCTGGCGGATGCGAACACGAGCGCGATTGGCGTGGGCACGATGCTGCGGCCTGAGGCCGCACGCCGCCAGGAGGTGCAACTGCGGCCCGGCGATCTGGCCGAGGCGTTGATTGCGCTGCCTCCCGGAGCATGGCGCTATGGGCGCGTGATTGCGGTGGCCGAGTCGCCGATTGCGAGCCGCAAAGACCAGCCCACGGTGCGGCGCAATGTGGAGGCGGTCATTCGCGAGCTGAATGATCTGGGCATTGTGGTGGAAGAGTGGCCTACGCGGTAGCTTCGCAGACGACCAGCTATTGAGTGCGACTCAATGCAGCGGCGTCTCGGGCAAATGCTTCTGCATCATTAGTAGGCTTGAGTCTGAGCTAACATTACAGGCGGCCTTCTGAGCTATAAGGTGGAAATGCGCCAGACGTTGATTGCATCGGCCCGCGATTCAATCTGACAATTCTGTTTGAAGCTGGGAAGCGCGCCGTGCGCACGAACGCGGCTGGTTGGGCTAGGATTCAAGCGTGAGCCTTGTTCCCGTTTCCGCTTTGATGAATCAGCCGCGCCTGGATCATGAGCAGTTCTCCGCGCATCGCGAACTGGAGGCGATGCTTAAGGGCACGGTGCGTGGGGATGTGCTGTTCGATCTCGGCTCGCGGGCCATGTATGCAGCGGACGCGTCGAACTATCGGCAGATGCCGGTGGGCGTGGTGAATCCTCGCGATGCCGCGGACGTGGAAGCAGCGTTGAGTGCATGCCGCGCCACTGGAGCGGCAGTGTTGCCGCGTGGTGCGGGAACGAGCCTTGCGGGACAGTGCGCCAATGTTGCGGTCGTCTTCGATTTCTCACGCTACATGCGCGGGCTAAAGTCCATCGATGCGCAGACGAAGCTGGCTGTAGTGGAACCGGGGATTGTGCTGGACCGCGTGCGCGAAGCAGCGGAGCTGCACCATCTGACCTATGCGCCCGATCCTGCAACGCACAGCCGCTGCACGCTGGGCGGCATGATCGGCAACAACAGTTGCGGCGTGCATGGCCTGATGGGCGGTAAGACCGTGGACAATGTGGAGCGGCTAGAGATTGTGCTTTACGACGGCACCCGCATGAACGTGGGGCGCACCAGCGATGCGCAGCTCGAGGCGCTGATCCGCGGAGGCGGTCGCGTGGGTGAGATCTACACGCGGCTGAAGGAACTGCGCGACAAAACTTCAGCGTTGATTCGGGAGAAATTTCCGCGCATCCCGCGTCGTGTCTCGGGCTACAACTTGGACGAGCTGCTGCCCGAGAATGGCTTCCATGTGGCGCGGGCGCTGGTGGGCTCAGAGGGGACGTGCGCGACGACTGTGTCAGCGACGCTGAACTTGACAGCCAGCCCGCCGCATCGCGTGCTCACAGTGCTGGCGTTCGACGATCCATTTCTTGCGGGAGATGTTGTGCCGCGTGTGCTGGAGTTTGAGCCGATTGGTCTGGAAGGATTCGACGGGATGCTGGTCGACTTCATGCTGCGCAAGAATCTTGCAGTGAACGATGTGAAGCTGCTGCCGCCGGGACGCGGGTTTCTGCTGGTGGAGATGGGCGCGTGGAATGCTGAGGAAGCGCAGCAGAAGGCTGAGGCGCTTGTCGCCGCGTCAGCGAGCTGGGCCGAGGCGCCGCGGACGCGCATCTACGACCATGAAGACGCCGAGAGCGTGTGGAAGGTACGCGAGTCCGCGTTGGGCGCTACAGTGGCCGTGCCTGGCGAGCCTGACCGCTGGGAAGGCTGGGACGATGCGGGGATTCCGCCCGAGCACCTGGGCACGTATCTACGCAAGCTCACCGCGCTCATGGATGAGTACGGCTATCGCAGTCCGCTCTATGGGCACTACGGGCAGGGCTGCGTACACTTGCGCATCAACTTCGACTTTCGCACCGTGGAAGGGCTGCGCAAGTTCCGAGAGTTCCTTGAGCGCGCAACGGATCTCGTGGTGTCGCTGGGCGGCTCATTGAGCGGCGAACATGGCGATGGACAGGCGCGCGCGGCGCTGCTGCCGAAGATGTTTGGGCCGGAGTTGATGCAGGCGTTTCGCGAGTTCAAGGCGATCTGGGACCCGACGAACAGGATGAATCCCGGCAAACTGATTGATGCGGTGCGTGTCTATGATCCGATCGAGAATCTGCGTTACGGGCTGAGGGACGAAAGCAATACACAACGCAAATTGGAGACGCACTTTGCGTTTGCGGCCGACAAGGGGTCAATGGAAGAGGCAACGGCGCGATGCGTGGGCGTGGGTGCGTGCCTGAAAAAAGAAGGCGGAGTGATGTGCCCGAGTTATCGCGCCACGGGACAGGAACAGCACTCGACGCGCGGGCGCGCACGTCTGCTGTGGGAGATGCTGGCCGGCGCTCTGCAAGAGGAGGGCTTCAAGAGCGATGCGGTGCATCAGGCGCTCGACCTGTGCCTGAGCTGCAAGGCCTGCAAGACAGAGTGCCCGGTGCAGGTGGATATGGCGCGCTATAAGTCAGAGTTTCTGGCGCAGAAGTACAAGGGCAAGTTTCATCCGCTTCCGCATTATGTGTTTGGATTTGCGGATAAGGCGGCGCGGTTTGGCTCGCTGATGCCAGGGCTGACTAACTTTGTTCTAAGTAACTCTGTAACTGGGCCGCTGATCAAGCGCATGACGGGTGTGGCGCAGCAGAGGCAGATGCCGCGGCTGGCAAGGCAGAGTTACAAGGCATTGCATGCAGCAGACAGAAAGAACGTTGCGGCGGCAAGCACTGCGCCCGAAGGGCGGCCCGCCCCACCGAAGGTGGTTCTGTGGGCGGATACGTGGAATAACTACTATCATCCGCAGACGCTGGCTGCGGCGGAACGCGTGTTGACGCAGGCCGGCTTTCATGTGGAGACGACGCCGGGGCATATCTGCTGCGGGCGTCCGCTTTATGACTTTGGGCTGCTTGAATCGGCGCGCAGTTACCTGGCCAATGTGTTTGAGCGCGTGGGGCCGCAGATTGACGCGGGGATGCCGTTCATCTTTCTTGAGCCGAGCTGCGCCAGCGTCTTCAAGGACGAGGCTCTGGAGCTGTTTCCCAATGACGAGCGCGCGCGCAAGTTGAGCGCGCAGGTCTGGCTGCTGGCGGACTGGCTTGCGGCCAAGGCTCCCGACTGGGTGGCAGGAAAGCTGGTCGGAGCGCAGGTGCTGGTGCACGGGCACTGCCACCACAAGGCCGTATTTGGCGGCCCGGCGAGCGAGGTTGCGCTGCTGCGGAGAGCCGGCGCGACGGTGGAGATGATTGAGACGACGTGTTGCGGCATGGCGGGGCCGTTTGGATTTGAGGCGGACAAGTTTGAGATGTCCAAAGCGATTGCGAATCTTGGTCTACTGCCGGCGGTGAACGCGGCCAGCCCGATGACTCTGATTGTTGCCGACGGCTTCAGTTGCCGCGAGCAGATTGAGCAACTGTCGGACCGCGAGGGGATGCACTTTGCGGAGATTCTGGATCGGAGTTGCGGGTGCGGCGGGTAAGGGTCGCTTACGGTGATTTAAATTTAAAAACCCGTAGAATGGGAAGTGATGGCGTTTACGGAACAATACGATGTGGTGGTGGTAGGCGCGGGGCACGCGGGATGCGAGGCGGCCATGGCGGCGGCGCGCATGGGGATGAAGACTGCGCTGATCACCATGAACATGGACCTGATTGCGCAGATGAGCTGTAACCCGGCGATTGGCGGCGTGGCCAAGGGGCACCTGGTGCGCGAGGTGGATGCGCTGGGCGGCGTGATGGGCGAGGTTGCGGATGCTGTGGGGATTCAATTCCGATTGCTGAATACTTCGCGCGGGCCGGCGGTGTGGAGTCCGCGGGCGCAGTGCGACAAACAGCTTTACCGCGTGAAGATGCGCGAGGTGCTGGAGGCGCAGGCGGGGCTGCATATTCGGCAGGCGGAAGTGGTGGGGCTGGTGCTGGAGGAGGGATCAGAGGTCAGGGATCAGGGGTCAGGGACCGGACACCAGAGAATAGGAGAGCCCGGAACCGCAGTTCCTTCGACTTCGGTCGCTGCGGCGACCTTCGCTCAGGATGACGGCCGAATTACAAAGCGGCGGGTGTTGGGGCTCAAGCTGCGCGATGGGCGCAGGCTGCTGGCGGGGGCGACGATCATCACGACCGGCACGTTCCTGAATGGGCTGATTCATTGCGGGGAGGAGCGCTACCCGGCGGGGCGGAGTGGCGAGCCGGCTTCTGTACTGCTGGGCGAGGCGCTTCGCGCGCTGGGGCTGCGGACGTGCCGGCTCAAGACCGGGACGCCGCCGCGGCTTGACGGGCGGACGATCAAGTGGGAGGCGTTTAACGAGCAGCCGGGCGATGCGGAGCCGACGCCGTTCAGCTTTCGCACGAAGAAGATTGTGCAGCCGCAGATTAGTTGCCACATCGCGTTTACCACGCCGGAGACGATCAGGATTATTCGCGAGAACGTGGGGCGGTCGGCGATGTACTCGGGACAGATTGAAGGGATTGGGCCGCGCTATTGTCCGTCGATTGAAGACAAGATTGTGAAGTTCCCCGACAAAACGCAGCACCAGTTTTTCCTGGAGCCTGAAGGGCTGAACACGCATGAAGTCTACGTGAACGGGATGTCGACGTCGCTGCCGATGGAAGTACAGTGGGAGATTGTGCGCTCGATTCCGGGACTTGAGGACGCGGAGATGCTGCGGCCTGGCTATGCGATTGAGTACGACTCTGTGGATGCGACGGAGCTGGACCGGACTCTGCGCGTGAAGAGCATGGACGGGCTTTATCTTGCCGGCCAGATCAACGGGACGAGTGGCTACGAAGAGGCGGCTTGCCAAGGGATTATGGCGGGGATCAATGCGGCGCTTCGGCTGAAGGGTGAGGCGCCGTTCACGATGGATCGCACCGAGGGCTATACCGGCATTCTGATTGACGATTTGATCTCGAAGGGAACCAACGAGCCTTATCGCATGTTCACGTCGCGGGCGGAGTTCCGGCTGCACTTGCGGATTGATAATGCGGACCGCCGACTTACGCCGCATGGGCGTCGGCTGGGACTGATCGGCGATGAGGCGTGGGCGGAGTATGAGCAGAAGCAGGCGCGGATGAAGGCGCTGAGCGGGCTGCTGACGACGGGCAAGGTGGATGCGGCATCGCTGCGGGCGGCGGGGCTTGAGGACCTGAGCAGCACGGCAGGGCTGACGTGGGGGCAACTGCTGAAGCGGCCTGAGGTGACGATTGAGCCGGTGCTGGGGGCGCTGCGCGAGACGCTGGAGAGCGTGCCGATGCTGGCGGGATTTGCGCGGGTGGGCGTTCGTGCTATCCCACCCATGACAGAAGTGCGCGTCATGGATGGGGCAACCGGGGTTTGTGCTGAGACGACGGATGAGGTTCCTGCTTTCCCGCGCTTGCGACAGGAAGAAGTCGCAAGAACGGGGCACGGGGCGGATGGTGACGGACTGGGTGGTGATGATGCCGTGGAGCGGAGCGCGATGCGGAACGAGGCGCGGGCCGTGGAGACGGAGATCAAGTTCGCGGGCTATCTGGAGCAGCAGAAAAAATCAATTGAAAAGCTGAAGGCGGCGGAGTCGGTCGCGATTCCGGAGTGGATGGAGTACGGCGCCATCAGCGGGCTTTCGCGGGAGATGCGGGAGACGCTGGAACGGGTGCGGCCCATCACGATTGGCCAAGCGAGCCGGCTGCCGGGGGTGACGCCGGCGGCGCTGTCGTTGGTGCATGTTTCGATCCGGATCCAAGGCGCGAAGCGGGGGCAACGGGAGAAGCGGCTGGTCAGCTAGCGTTGTGCGTGGGAAATTCGTCGAAGAACGCAAGCAGATTCTTCGACTCACCACCCCCGAACTGAAGAACGTTCGGGGCCCCGTTCGCTCAGAATGACAGCCAATTTTGCCCGCGAACTTTTGACGCAGGACAGCCAGCGTAACTGCGCACTCTGTTCTCGTTTGATCGGCCCACATTGTTCCGTGCCTTGGTCCTTTTCGCGTCTTTGCGAAATGGGCGGGAGACCTGGAATCCTTGAGCGGTGCTCCGTTTGAAAGTCTCTTTTCGAGATCCATAGGGTTGAGGTCTCCCACCCATTCGCCGGAAAACGGCGGATGGATGGGGCACGGTGAGTTGTGCATGGACCGGCATTGCTGATGTACATTTTGGTATGCGCTCCAGACTGTTTCTGCTGACCCCCTTTCTTTGCGCGTCGCTTGCCGCTGCGCAGGCGGGCGCTCCTGTTGTCGACTCCAAACCTGTTCGTGCGCGCGACCTGGGCGTGCCGTTTGACGGGACGCCGGGCCAGCTCAACGCCATCACCGATGTAGCCGGTGTTGAGGTGGGCGCGGCGACGCTGATCCGCGGAGACGGCGAGTTGAAGGTGGGCGAGGGGCCGGTGCGGACGGGCGTGACCGTGGTGATGCCGCGCGGGGTTGAAAGCAACGACCCGGTGTATGCGGGCTGGTTCAGCCTGAACGGCAACGGCGAGATGACGGGGACGACGTGGGTGGAGGAGTCGGGCTTTCTGGAAGGCCCGGTGGCCATCACCAACACGCACAGCGTGGGCGTGGTGCGCGACTCGATGATTGCGTGGGGACTGCAGCACGACGCGTTGAAGCAGCCGTGGTCATTGCCGGTGGTGGCGGAGACTTGGGACGGATTCCTGAACGATATCAATGGCTTTCATGTGACGGCGTCGGATGTATTTGCGGCGCTGGATGGCGCGAAGGGCGGCCCGGTGGCCGAGGGCAATTCGGGCGGCGGCACGGGGATGGTGTGCTACGGGTTCAAGGGCGGCACGGGAACTTCATCGCGCGTGCTGACGAAGGCCGAGGGCGGCTACACGGTGGGCGTGCTGGTGCAGTGCAACTGCGGGCGGCGGCCGCAGTTGACGATTGCCGGTGTGCCGGTGGGCAAGGAGATTCCGCAGAGCGTTCCGTATGCCGAGGTGCGGATGCCGGGGGTGCCTGCCGCGGCGCCCCCGTCCGCGCTCCGGTTGGCGTCGGACCTGCCGCCGGGCAATGAGAGTCAGGGGGACGTTGGGTCCATCATTATCGTCATCGCGACGGATGCGCCGCTGCTGCCGCACCAGTTGAAGCGGCTTGCGCGGCGCGCTTCGCTGGGGCTGGGGCGGACCGGCTCGACTTCCGGCAATGGCTCGGGCGATATTTTTATTGCCTTCTCAACGGCCAATCCGCATGCGGATGCGGAGCCGGGACCAAACACCGTCAAGGTGGTTTCAAACGAGCGCATCAGCCCGCTGTTTACGGCCACGGTGGAGGCGACGGAAGAGGCGATCGTGAATGGGATGGTGGGGGCGAAGACGATGACGGGTGTGGATGGGCACACGGTCATTTCGCTGCCGCATGGACAACTGCAGGATGTGTTGAAGAAGTATCAGCGGTGATCTTTCCCGTCCTTGCGACGAGACCAGGGGTGTTGCCCAGAGGGTTCCGAGATGGCTCCGAGATGGCACCCGAAGTTTCTCGCAAATTCAGAAACGTCCCTCGGGGGCTAAAGCCCGCGATCATTTTGGGCCTCGATCGGCACGACTAAAGTCGTGCCCTGATACAAGGCGCCTGGAAGTCATGTCCTCATACGAGGCGCTTGAAAATCATGTCCTCATATGAGTCGCCTGAAACATGCAAAGATACAAAGCGCCTGAAATTCGTGGCTCATCGGCATTCGCGGCAAGTCCGAAAAATTTCACGCGTTCAAGGCGCGACCCTTTGCTCTAGCCATCCCGCAGCGGCTACTGGTTGCTCTTGTCGTTTCTGGAGAAGAGCGGGATGTGGAAGGGCATCTCAGCGGTGGACTGCTTTTTCTGCTGCTTGCCGTTCGCATCTTCGCGGAGCAGGGTGCGCTGCGAGTTCACGCAGAGCCAGCCGCCATGATTGCGCTGAAATACTTGGGTGAAGATTCCCCTGTCGGTGGCTTCCGACGAGCCCACGCGGTGGCGCAGCGCATAAGTGCCGCTGGCAACGGCCACATCGCCCAGCATGCGCACGGTGACGACGTGCTGATCGATGTGCAGCGACTTATCTTCGCCGCCGATGACCATGGCTACCTGCTGGTTGCGCGTGGTGATGTCGCCGGTGGCGGAGACATCGACCAACAGGGGCGACATCACCAGCTCAAGGCCGTACTGGTCACGGTTGTTGATGGATTCAGACCAGTTGTCCTCGATCTTCTGGAACTCGCGAACCTCCGGGCTGGCGGTGGTTGTCACGTTGGCCGGGACGGGGGCAGGCTGGGTGGGCGCCTGGGCGATCGAGATTGAAACAGAACAGGTGAGAAGGAGAGCAGAGACACCAAACACAAGTCTGGTCATACGCAACACAAACTCCATGGTACGGTTGACAGCGGGTTGCGGCCGGCTGCAAGACCCGGTTCGCATGCGCTTGAGCTTCGAAGATCACTGGCGACTGCCAATCTCCATAATAAATGTTTGACACGCGCGGGGCGAGGAAAGGAGCAGCAAAAAGGGGCTAGTGGGGCGTGGGCGCGCAGGATCAGACGATCGTCTGCAGGCGCTCGGGGTGGTGGACTGTTACCAGCGAATCTTCAATCGATATCCATCCCTCCTTGCGGAACTGGCCCAGGGTGCGGGTGACGGTCTCGCGGGTGGTGCAGGTCATGGAGGCCATCTCCTCGTGGGTGAGCAGGAGCGGGAAGCTGTATTCGTCGCCTGCCAAATTCTCGCCAACCCGGTGCTCGCCGATCTGGTGCGCGAGTTCCAGCAGTAGCTTTCCCAGGCGGGCGGCCACGGTCTCCGCGAGGGCGATGCGGCAGGCATCCTGCAGGGCGAAGCGGTACTCCTGGCAGATGCATTGCACGGCGCGCATCTGCGCTTCCTTATGGGTGCGCAGGAAGCCGAGGAAGCGGTCGCGCTCCACGGGGCGCAACTGGGCGCCGGTGAGCGATTCGGCGGAGACCTCATAGACGCCGTGAGAGAGCACTGCGTAGAGGCCCAGCATGGACCCTGGGCCGGCGATGCGTACGATCATCTGGCGGTCTTCGACGCCGCCGGCGGTGAGCTTGAGAAATCCGCCGCAGATGAGGTAGAGGCAGCGGGCGTCCTCTCCTTCTTTGAAGAGGGTGGCCTGGGCGGGCAGCGAGATGGTGCTGGTGGCGAGTTCAAGATCGGCCAGCACCGAGCTGCCGAGGGAGCAGAACCAGCCGGGGCGCCGGTTGGCGCACGACGCGCAGCCGGGCGGAGCCGGGCGAACGGGTTGCTTGTGCCTTGCTTGCGATTCAACCGTGATCTCTGCGCCTGTCATCGATGTGCCTCTTTGATCGCTGTTCCGGCTTCTACCAGCCTGCGCTTGTTCAGTCTCTTTTAACTTGCGAGCGCCGGATCTGGGGGTAAAACATCTGCAATCTCAAGGAAAGAAACTCCTGGTCCACAGCAGTTTGCCGGATGCGTGACCTCGAGGGATGTGATGGGGCTCACGGGCGTCGCGGGCTGCTGGCGCGCGGGCCGGCGTGTGCCTGTTTCTGCTGCGATTTTCAAGCAGGCCGCCGGCGCCGGAAGCACGGCAAGCCATGCAATCAGCGCACAGTGTCCTGTCTCTAAAGTTCCTTGTGAAAATCGCGTAGGGGCAAATGCAGATCTTTCGACTCACCACCCCCAAACTGAAAGGCGTTTGGGGCCCCGTTCGCTCAGGATGGCAGGTCATTTTATGGTATGGACTTTGGAGACAGGACACCAGAAGGGCAAGGATGAGCGTTCCGATACAGTTATGCGGCCACCGCCCGTGTTGTAATCCGCGAACAAGGCTTACAGGGCACATGGATTGCCTTGGCAGCACGAGCCGGATTTTTATCTCAGCCTGTTTTGCGTATGGGGCTCGCGATCTTCCGGGGCGGCAGCCTTGATTGCGCATGCATCGCAAACGCGGAACTGGCCCGGACTTCCGCCAGATGGTGTGATAAGCGTCACCGCCCGGCGGCAAGGCAGAGGTTAGTCTTCATGCCATGAAGTGATGCTCCACACAAAGGCGCCGTCTGAATAATTCCGGTTATCGAACTTGGTTTCGTTCCTGGGTCTTTTTGGGAATGCACCGTAACAACGCAACTGGTCATCACGACCGTGGGATTCAGCAGAGTGCTAAAAGAGCAATCGAAGGCGGTATTTTTCATGCATAGAATTGAGACGCAATTGCAATTGCCGAACGGTGCGATTCCGGGAATGTTGCCGGGATTGCGAGCTTGTTTGATCCTCACGCTGGGTGCCGGCTTAATGTGCGCTAACGCACTGGCCACTCCCGCAGCAAAGGGAGAAGCAGCCAAGACAGTCACAGCACAAACCAGAGATACAAATCCGGCCGACTTTGTGGGCGAAGCGACATGCGCCACCTGCCACGATGCGGAGGCCAAGGGCTTCGGCTCCAATCCGCACAGCAAGCTGGCCTTGGAGCACGGCAAGAATGCTGTTACCTGCGAGGCTTGCCACGGAGCGGGCAAGGCGCATGTGGACGGCGGCGGCGACGTAAACAAGATCTTCAATCCGGCCAAAGCGACGGCCAAGGAAGTGGACGACACCTGCCTGGGTTGCCATGCGGCCACACATCCCAATTTCGATCGCTCGCCTCATGCCAAGGCCGGCGTAACCTGCCTGAGCTGCCACAGCGTTCATGCCAGTGCAGACAAGGAGCAACTGCTCAAAGCTGCTCAGCCCGCGCTCTGCTTCCAGTGCCACACCGATGTAAAACCGTCGTTCGACATGCCTTTCCACCACAAGGTGAACGAGGGCCTGATCACCTGCAGCGACTGCCACGACGTGCACGGCACGTTTGGCAACAACAACCTGAAGTCCACCGCCGATCAAAACATGATCTGCACCAAGTGCCACACGGAGACGCGCGGGCCGTTTGTTTTCGAGCACGCCGCGGTGAAAGCAGAAGGGTGCCTGGGATGCCACACGCCACACGGCTCACAGAATGCCCGGCTGCTGAACATGCCAAACATCAATACGTTGTGCAACCAGTGCCACAGCCCGGTAGCGGCCGGCACGGTGCACGGGATGAACGCAGGATCGTCGGAGCTGACGCCATGCACCAGCTGCCACACCTATATCCACGGGTCGAATACCAACCCGGCGTTCCTCCGCTGATGGAGCTTGAGCCTTGACCCTCCGATCCAATTCGATCAGCGTCGAACCATCGGACGGCGCGGCCCCGGCTCCCGTATCCACTTGGCACACGAGTTCAATGCTTCGTGTCAGCAACAGGGTTTTTCGAGTGAGGCTTCAAATGAACACAAGAGTTTGGTTTTATCGGCTGACTAACCAACAGCCATTGAAAGCAATGCTGCAGCGTAACGCTGGTGGCATTGGAGTGACGATGTTGTTGATGACGGCCGGCATTGCAGTAGCCCAAAATCCGACGCCCGCCGGTCCCGCGCCGGAGTCGCAGGTGTCTGCGCCGGCTGGCTATTCGATCCACCAGAGCGTGGACCTGGGCGGACGCATCACCAATCTCAACGGCAGCGGCGCCATGTACGACACACTGGTCAATCTGCAGTCCGGCCCGCGCGTATTGGGCGAGACGTTCGAGATGCGCGCGCTGCCCGGAAACAAACATACGCTGGTCGATTCCATGATGGCCATCGGCAGCGGATTCGGCGGCGATCCCAACAGCTTTACCAAACTCACCGCATCGAAGGGCAAGCTCTACGATTTCTCCGGCATGTTCCGCCGCGACCGGCAGTACTTTGACTACGACCTGCTGAGCAACCCCAACATCCCAACCGGTCTGTCGATTCCAATCGGGCCAGCAGCAGCGCCCACGGGTTCGTTCGCGTGGCCGCAGGTGAATCAGTCCCCATTTCTGTACAACACCGTGCGCCGCATGACGGACGTCGATGTGACGATCATGCCGCTGTCCAAATTCACCTACCGCGCAGGCTACTCGCAGAACATCTTTCAGGGGCCGAGCCTGAGCCCCAGCGGCTATGGCTTCGCAAAATATGACGCCATTCTCGAGCAGTATCAGCGCAACAGCACGGACGACTTCACCGGAGCGCTCGACTGGAAGCCGGTGCAGGGCACGCAGGTGACGTTTGAAGAGCAGATCGACCACTACAAGGGCGACTCTTACTTCACCATGGCGCCGGGCGACTTCACGGTGCAGGAGCCGGACGGAACCAAGGCGGCTATCGACGACTACGACAGCCAGACGCCCTATGGAGCCAGCGCCTGCAATGCCAACAGCGTGGGCACGACGCCCATTCTCTCGGCGCCGCAGACGGCCGGCGGTTTGCCGGTCATTAACCCCGCATGCGCGGTAGTGACCAGCTACAGCCGCACGCAGCCGACGCGGATCCTCTATCCGACCGAGATCCTGCGGCTGCAAAGCTCCAGCATCAAGAACCTGGCCATGAACGGCGACTTCCGCTATACCAATGCGAACATGAACCTGGCCAACTACTACGACAGTTACCAGGGTCTGAACGGGACCACGCGTTCGCTGACGTATACGGCCAACGCCAATGCCAAACGCGCCGTGATTGCAGCCGACTATGGCGTGGTGTGGCAGGCGATGAAGACGTTCAGCCTTTCCGAGCAGGTGGATTATTCGAGCGTGCATCAGCCGGGAACGGCGACGTTCACCAGCGGGACCACGTTGGCGACGCCCGCGACGGCCGGCAATGAAACCATCAACTACGCGGGCCCGTTGACTACGACCATCGCGCCTGCCGGCGGTTCCACAATCGAAGGCAGCGGGGCGATCGGTGTTCCTACGCCTGCCTACTTCGGGCAGAACTACTTCACCAATAACCTGACCGGCACGTGGGATGCGGGCGCGCGGACGACGCTGTCGCTCACCTATCGCCATGAAGTGCACACCATTGCCCAGGGCAGTCCGCACAACGTGCCACTAGCGGTGGGCGCCACGTCCAACGGCACCGTGACCATCAACGAAGATGGCGGCATCTTCAACGTCGCGGTGCGCCCCAGCTCCAACTGGACCATCAACGGATCGGCCGAGATGCTTTACGCCGACAATGCGTTCACCCCGGTGGGTCCAAGGCAGACCCGGCATTACCGTGTGCATACCATGTATCGTCCAAAGCCCTGGGCGACGATCTCGGGTGCGTTCAACGATCGCGAGCGGCACAACAACACGAACAACAACCAGGCCGCGGTTGCGGCGGGCGACGATCCTTATGAGGGCCCGATCAACCACGTCGACCACACCCGCATTGCCAGTCTGGGCGCGGTGCTTTCGCCCAATGAGCACTTCGGCATCGATCTCAACTATGGGTACAGCGATGTGTATGCGGCCACCAACATCTGCTATGACAATGGAGCAACGGCGACGCTGCCGGGTACGGCTTCGCTCAACAGCAGCGGCGGCGCCGCAGTCTGCGCTGGCGTATTTACGCGCGGATCGACGACCCAGCTTGCGGACTGGTTTGCGCGCGACTTCATGGATGCGCCCACGCAGTATGGGTCGGTGGCGCTCAGCCTGACGCCGGTGAAACCGCTTCACGCCAACCTGGGTTATCGGGTGAGCGCGGTAAACGGCAGCCAGTTCTTCAACGATGCGCGGGCGGTAAACGGATCGCTTGTGTCGAACTACGACTCGCCTTTCGTCAACGTCGCGTGGACCGTGCATCCTGGATGGGTGGTGAAGGCGGACTACAACTACTTCGGCTATGGCGAAGGTGGTGCTTCCGGACCGGAGAATTGCAGCACGACCACGTCTGCTACTTCTGCGGTGGTGCCCTGCGCATCGCTGCCTTATCCGACAGGCCTGACCGAATCGCCTGCCGGGCTAACCGCACCGCGCAACTTTCACGCCAACAACGTAACGCTGGCGATGCACTACGATTTCTAATTCCAGGGGGATACGGGGCGATGTGCCTCCTGAGCTTCTTGGCATAGAGTGACAGATTTTAACGAAGTTGGAATCGGCGGCTGGGCGCAGAGAAGAAGCGCCCACCCTCCGGATTCAATGGCAGCATGTACGCAGCCGAACGCCTCAAGCAAGGAAGCGGCTGCAATCTTTGGGGAAATTCAGTGGGCCGGGATGTGAACAGCAAACCGCTCCACACACAACAATTGGAGGAATGCAATGATGAAGTCGATTCGAACCCAGGTGGTTCTGGCCGCGGTTGTCGCGATGGCCAGTACCGTGGGCTTCGCCCAGTCCGGCGAAGCAACCTATAAAGCCAAGTGCGCAGTGTGTCACGGCGCCACCGGCACGCCCAGTGCGGGCATGGCCAAGATGATGGGCATCAAGCCTGCATCCGATCCCGACATCCAGAAGCTGACAGTTGATCAGATCTCGGCCGCCGTGAAAACCGGCAAGGGCAAGATGAAGCCCATTGCCGGCCTTACCGACGAGCAGGTCAAGGAAGTTGCGGCCTTTTACAAGGGCCTCAAGTAACAGTGCGCACGATCAGCTGAAGGGGAAATCCGAACCAGACTCGTCCGGAGCGAAACTGCGGTCGATGTGACTACGAAGCCTTGTAAACTGGGATGATTCCACGCGGAACCATCACCCGACATGGCCGATGTGGGCGCACTCGACTTGGTTTCGCTCTTTGCGGCGGCCGGTTCAGCGCGGCTTTTGGGGAGGAAAAGTGGCATTGTTTCAAAAATTTCGTGAGGGCTGGATTAGGCCGGCACTCTTTTTCGGTAACAACCCGATTAGTCTTGCGGGCGGAGCGATTACCAGTGCCGCCGGTGTAACCATGATCGGCTATTGGCTGGTGGAGATCTTTGGCCGGCTGGCTGAGAATCCTTACCTGGGCATCATCTTTTTCCTGATTTTGCCCGGGTTGTTCATCCTTGGGCTGATCCTGATTCCGATCGGCGTGTTTCTCCGGCGCAGGAAGCTGCAGCAGGCCGGGCAGATTCCGGTTGAGTTTCCCAAGATCGATCTCAACGACCGCATGTTCCGCCATGGGCTGGACATTGTGCTGGTGGCCACGATCGTAAACCTGCTGGTGGTCGCGGTGGCCACGTACCGGGGAGCGTCGTACATGGATTCGCCGCAATTCTGCGGCCAGTCGTGCCACGTGATGCACCCGGAGTACACGGCCTATAAAATCTCTGCGCACTCGCATGTGGATTGCGTCGAGTGCCACATTGGCTCCGGCGCCAAGTCGTATTTCGAAGCAAAGGTAAACGGCACCAAGCAGCTTGTGGAGGTTGGGCTCCACGACTATCCGACGCCGATTGAGTCGCCGGTGCGGAATCTGCGCCCGGCACGGGAGATCTGCGAGGGCTGCCACACGCCAGCCAGGTTCGTCGGCGAAAAGCTGCTGGTCAAATCGACCTTTGCCGACGACGAGAAGAATTCCGAGACACAGACGGTGGTGGTGCTGCATCTGGGCGGGCGCGATTCGCTCTCGCAACTGTCCGGCATCCACGGCGTGCATCTGGGGCATATCGAATATGTGGCCACCGATGCGTCGCGCACGACGATTCCGTGGGTGCAGAAGCGGAACGCAGATGGGTCTGAGACGGTGTTTGCAACTGCCGACGTGGCGGGCGGGCCGCCCAAGGGCGAGCGGCGCGTGATGGATTGCATCGACTGCCACAACCGTGCCGCGCACACATTTGTTCCGGCGGCCGACGCGCTCAATCGGGCGATGGCGGAAGGCGCCGTGAGCCCAGACCTGCCATGGGTGCATAAAGAAGCGTTGACGCTGCTGAACGGCAACTATGCTTCGGAGGAGGATGCGAGCCAGAAGATTCCCGAGCAACTGAAGGCGTTTTACGCGGCGCAGCATCCAGAGATACTGACCACAAAGGCCGCCCAGCTCAAATCTGCCGGAGAGGAACTGGTTACCCTTTACAGCCAGAATGTGTTTCCGTACATGAAGGTGACGTGGGGCACGCATCCCAACAACATCGGACACATGAGTTATCCGGGCTGTTTCCGCTGTCATGATGGCGGCCACGCGGCCAAGAACGGCACCAGCATTACGCAGGACTGTGCAGCGTGCCACAACCTGCTGGCCGTGGATGAAGCCAAGCCCAAGGTGCTTTCCGACCTCGGCATCCAGTAACGCGGCAAGCTGTTCGCCTTCGCCCCGCCAGCGTCTTTGCGCCGGTGGGGCGTTTTGCGTGTGCCCCTGCACTTCTTCTGTTGGCCCCACTGCAGGTGGTGGCGCGTGATAGGCTGGCTTGGGCTTTGGGAACACGCAACTTCAGGAGCGATTGTGTCCACACATACCAGCCAGACTGCTCAGTTCAATCTTGTTGCCGCCGCGCACGCCTCCATGATCGAGCACGGCTTTCATCCCGAATTTCCGCCGGGCGCGGATGCGCAAATGGCGGCCATTCAGGCGCATCCCGAGCTTCCTGCCGCAGCCGGGGCGCAGGATCTGCGCGGGCTGCTGTGGTCGTCGATTGACAACGACACATCCAAAGACCTTGATCAGATCGAGTGGGCCGAGCAACTGCCGGATGGCCGCATCCGCGTGCTGGTGGGCGTGGCCGACGTGGATGTGCGGGTGGCAAAGGGCACAGTGCTCGACACGCATGCGCAGAGCGAAACGACGTCGGTGTACACCGGCGTGAGGGTGTTTCCCATGCTTCCGGCGGAGCTGTCGGAAGGGATCACTTCGCTGAATGAAAACGAAGACCGCGTGGCCATCGTGATCGAATTCTGCGTGGACCAGGCGGGCACGGTGAGCGACGGCAAGTCATATCGTGCGCTGGTGCGGAACCGGGCGCAACTTGCCTACAATGCGGTGGGCGCGTGGCTCGAGAGTTCCGGCCAGACGGGCTCGGGTCCAGCGCCGTCCAAGGTGGCTGCGGATGCTGACCTGGCGGCGCAACTGAAGCTGCAGGATGCGGCGGCGCAGCGCATGGTGGGTGGGCGCTTCCAGCACGGCGCGCTCGATCTGGAGACGGTGGAGACGCGGCCGCTGATGCAGGCGAACAGGGCCGTGGATATTGTGAGGCTGGACAAGAACCGCGCCACGTCACTGATTGAAGAGTTTATGGTGGCGGCCAATGGTGTGATCGCGCGAACGTTTGAAGATGCGGGCGTGGCGTCCATCCGGCGGATTGTGCGCACACCCAAGCGCTGGGACCGCATTGTGGAGGTGGCGCAGGGCCTGGGAACGACGCTGCCGGCCGCGCCCGATTCAAAGGCGCTGAATGATTTTCTGCTGGTACAGAAGCAGAAGGATCCGGATCATTTTCCCGATCTGTCGCTGACCGTGATCAAGCTGATGGGGCCGGGAGAGTATGTGCTGGTGAAGCCGAACGAACCGTCGCCAGGGCACTTCGGGCTGGCCGTGCAGGACTACACGCACTCCACCGCGCCCAACCGCAGGTTTCCTGACGTGGTGACGCAGCGGCTGCTGAAGGCGCTATTCGCCAAGGCGACACAGCCCTACTCCGTCGACGATCTGAATGCCATCGCCACTCATTGCACGCTGATGGAAGACAACGCGCGCAAGGTGGAACGCGACATGGAGAAGCGGATTGCGGCGGTGGTGTTGAAGCCGCGCATCGGGCAGAGCTTTCCTGCCATCGTTACCGGCGTCAATAAGTATGGGACGTTTGTGCGCGTGCTTGATCCGCATGTGGAAGGCATGGTGGTGCAGGGCGGCAAGGGGCTGGATGTGGGCGATAGAGTGACGGCGAAGCTGATTTCGACCGACCCACAAAAGGGCTTTATCGACTTTTCTGTATAAGAGCCGCGTCTTATAGATACAGGGCTTATGCACAAGGAGATGATTGTGAAGGCATTGAGATGGGCAGGGATCGCTTTGATCGGCGCAGTGCTTGTGCCACTGGCAGGCAGGAATGCGGTTGCGCAGGAGGCCGCGCCGTCGGCGGCTCCCGCAGCGGTGGTTCCGGCCGATCAGCAGCCGAGCAGAGAGCAGTTGCAGAAGCTTTTTGAAGTCATGCGGCTGCGGCAGCAGATGGACGCATTCCTGAAGAGAATTCCGGCCGTGGTGCAGCAGCAGATTCGCGCGCAGACCAAGCAGATGGCCGCGAGCCTGCCCAATGGCAGCACGCTCACGCCGGACCAGCAGGCGGCAGTGGACAGGATTACGACCAAGTACATGCAGCGAGCGGTGAATGTGTTCACCATCGACGAAGTAATTGACGAACTGATTCCGATCTATCAGCGGCACCTGAGCAAGTCGGACGTGGATGCGTTCATCACCTTCTACGAATCGCCGGCAGGGCAGCATCTGCTCGATCAACAGCCGGCCATCATGGAAGAGTACATGCCGCTGGCGCTCAAGCATGCGCAGGAGCGGAGCAAGGAACTCACCGACGAGCTGATCAAGGAACTGACCGCGGCGGTGAAGCAGCCGGCGCCGGCAGGGGACAAGTAGGTCCAGAAATAGCGGCGCGGCACTTGCGGGCGAGCCATTCATGCCGATTTCAGGCTGCCGGGTCCTGGCTGGCCGAGCGAAATGACTGAGTGATTTTTGTGTCGTAATGCATGCAATCTCGTCTAACAAGCAGATTTGCGTCTGAAACTCATCAGTGGCGGAAGGGCCGGTTGGTCCCTCAGGGCGGCCAGTGATTTACGCTTAAGATTGCTGTGCCGCGCTTCGAAAGCGGCGAACTGCCGGTTCCAGTCCGGTCCGGCTTTCTGTTGAAGCAGGACTGAGGCCCGGCGCCGAATCCATACCTGGTGAATGATGCTCTCAGTTTCTCGACTTCTTTCTGGAATCGCGCTGGTTGGCGTTGCGCTGCCGGTTCTTACCCTTTTGACACTGACCTGCGAAGTGGCTGCGCAGCAGAGCCCGGCAGGGATTGCCGCTTCCGCGGACCTGCCGGAAACTCCACAGCCGCAAACGGCTGGCGCTCTCGATCAAATTCAAGGCCAGCAGACTCAGCAGACGTCGACCCAGCAGGCGCCGGCTGCCGGGGATACTTCCAGTTCGCAGCGCGCCGCACCGCAGAGCGACGCAGACAAGGCGAAGCCATTAACGGCTGAAGAGCAGCTGAAGCTGCAGGAAAAACAGCGCGTGATGGGCGTGATGGCCACGTTCAACACCACCAGCGATCGAAACGCGTTGCCGCTTTCCCCCGGGCAGAAGTTCCAGCTTTTCTTCAAAGGCGAAACAGATCCGTGGCCATTTTTTCTTGCGGCAGTGGTGGCCGGAATCGGGCAGGCAGACGACAGCTACCCGGAATGGGGGCAGGGCATGCAGGGCTATGGCAAACGCATTGGCGGCGCTTATACCGATGCGTTCATCGGGAATTTTTTTGGCAACGCCTTACTGCCCAGCATCATGCATGAGGATCCGCGCTACTTCCAGAAGGGGACGGGAGGCTTTACCAAGCGCGCACTTTGGGCGGCGTCGAGCACGGTGTGGTGCAGGCGCGACAATGGAAGCTGGGGGCCGAACTATGCGAACGTTGGCGGCAACCTGATTGGCGCGGCCATTGCTCGTGTGTACTACCCGGCGTCCGAGCGGACGGTGGGGGACACGATTCAGGATGGGCTCACGGTTTCAGCAGAGGGCATTGTGGGCTCTGAAGTGATCGAGTTCTGGCCGGACATTGCGCGCCACTACAAGCGCAAGCATCAAGAGAAGCTGGCCAGGCAGGTGGCTCAGCAGGGCGCACAAACGCCTACTCCGGACGCGCCGAAAAAGTAGCGGCTCACGGAAGTCACTCGGACGCGGACGAAGCCAGTGCGGTGTCGATCCTGGCAAGGATAGTCTTGTTCGGGAAATGCAATCAATGGATGACGCAAAAGGCTGTTTTGAGCAGAGAGAATTCGGCGTCATTTGCGCTCTGTTGCATGGGTATGGAATGCTTTCTCGTCGGTGGCAGGCTGCGGGTGAGCCGGCTCACATGGCCTGTACGCCAGGCTGTGCGGCGGTAGAGAGAGGCGTCGCCGGATTAAGGCGAAGTACCCAATGCATCTCAACGCGGTGGACATCGCCATTATTGCCTCTTCCGTGTTCTGCACGGTTGCGATCGGCTATTGGGTTTCTCGCCGCGCCTCGCAGAGCATTCAGAATTACTTTCTCGGCGGCAACAGGATGCCGTGGTACATGCTCGGCATCTCCAATGCTTCGGGGATGTTTGACATCAGTGGCACCATGCTGCTGGTTTCGTGGATGTTTGTCTATGGGCTGAAGAGCGTGTGGATCCCGTGGCTGTGGCCCACGTTCAACCAGATTTTTCTGATGGCTTACCTCTCGGCTTGGCTGCGCAGGTCGAACGTGATGACGGGCGCGGAGTGGATCAAGACGCGTTTCGGCACCGGGCGCGGGGCACAGCTCTCGCACCTGATCGTGGTGGTCTATGCGTTCATCAGCATCATCGGCTTCTTCAGTTACGCCTTCAAGGGCATTGGAAAATTTGCGCAGATATTTCTGCCATGGCATCTTTCCGCCAATGAATACGCGCTGATTCTGATCGCCATTACCTCGATCTATGTGATCAAAGGCGGGATGATCAGCGTGGTGGTTACGGACGTTGTGCAGTTCTGCATTCTTTCCGCGGCTTCATTCTCTGTGGCCGTTATTGCCATGCGCAAGGTGGCGCCGCAGGTGCTTCAACGCGTGGTTCCCACGGGCTGGGACGACCTGTTCTTCGGATGGCATTTGAACCTGGATTGGTCTTCGCTGCTGCCGGCGGCCACGGCGAAGGTGTCCCAGGATGGGTACGGGCTGTTCGGATTCTTTGTTGTCATGCTGCTGTTCAAAGGGCTGCCGATTTCAGCGGCCGGCCCGGCGCCGAACTACGACATGCAACGCATTCTGTCGGCGAGGAACCCCCGTGAAGCTTCCATGATGTCGGCGTGGGTGAATGTGGTGCTCGCTCCGCCGCGCTACGCGCTGGTCATCGGGCTCACGGTACTGTCGGCGGCATTTTACGGGCCCAACCTGCGCGCCATGGGGACCGATCTCGACTTTGAAAAAGTGCTGCCATATGCGATGGCTCAGTTTGTGCCCGCTGGGTTGCTCGGCCTTTTGATCGCCGGCTTGCTGGCTGCTTTCATGTCGAACTTTGCGGCCACCGTGAATGCGGCTCCGCCTTACTTCGTCAACGATATCTACAAGCGCTTCATCAACCCCCACGCATCGGAGAAGACTTATGTCCGCTTGAGCTACCTGGCGTCGTTGGCCGTGGTGGTTGCAGGCGTGGCCATTGGGTGGCGAGTCACGTCAGTGAATGCGGCGGTGGTGTGGATCGTTTCCGGACTATGGGGAGGATACATGGCGTCGAATGTTTTGAAGTGGTACTGGTGGCGCTTCAACGGCTACGGCTACTTCTGGGGCATGATCAGCGGAATTGCCGCGGCGCTGTGTATGCCTTTGCTGATGGCACGCATCCCGTTTGTGCAGCATCTGCTGGCGAGTTACTCCATCAACATGAACCTGGTCATCGTCTTTCCGGTGGTGCTGGGGATTTCGCTGCTGGGGGCGCTGTTGGGCACACTGCTGACCAGGCCGGATGAGGACGCGGTGCTGAAGGAGTTTTACCGGCGAGTGCGCCCATGGGGACTATGGGGGCCGGTGCTGGCCAAGGTGCTCGCGGAGGATCCTGATTTCAAGCGTAACGAAGATTTTCTCCGCGACATGTTCAACACTGCCGTGGGAATGGTGTGGCAGGTGGCGCGGGTGGCGCTGCCGCTTTACATCGTACTGCAGGAGTTTGCACGCGCGGGCGTGGCGCTTGGGTTGATTCTTGGTACTTCGGCAATTTTGAAGTTCACGTGGTTTGACCATTTGGCGACTCGTGAGCTTGAACTGCGCCACCTTGCGGCAGGAGATAAGGCGCTCGGCAAGCGAGCGGCGGAGCATGATGGAGCCTAGCGTCGTGTGTCTGCAATTCGTCGAAGAACAGAAGCGGATTCTTCGACTCACCACCCCCGAACTGAAAGACGTTCGGGGCCCCGTTCGCTCAGAATGACAGCGATTTTATATTGCATATTTCAAAGTCAGGACACTAGCGGCTGGTTTGGCAGATCGCCAAAGGGTGCGGCCACGCGGGCCCGTATGGGCTGAATGAGGGCTGCCAGAGCTTCCGCGCCGCGAAGGCGCTAGCTGGCCCTGGCCGTCGTGAACAATCCGAAGCCCCGTCTTTTTTCCGGCAGGGCAGCGAGCCCGCAGGCTGCGCGGGCCATCTGCCGGATGGCTCTTGTGGCCGCCGAGTCTTCCAGGGTGAGTTCGCTCACGGTGTGCCGGCCGCGGCTGCTGCTGCCATCCTCATCGGGAATCTTCCACTTCGGCGGCCACGTAAGTGCCTTGGCCACGTTCTCATCGTCGAATCCAAGCGCGCGCGAGGTGTAGCGGTTGAGCACGATCTGTGGCCGGTGCCAGCGCGAGGAAAAGAACTGGGTGATCATGCGATTCGCATTGCGGAGTTCAGACAGTCCCACTTCGGTGACGAGGTATACGTTGGCGGCTTCCTGGAAGAGCGCGGAGTCCATCAGATCGATCCGGGAACCGGCGTCGACGACGACGTTGGGGAAAGCCTGCCGTGCCACCGCGATGAGCTTGTCGATCGCTTGAGGAGAGCTGTCCGTGCAGGGAAATCCATCGGGAAAGTCGGCCGGAGCAGCCAGCAGCGAGAGTCCCGACTGGTGCCGCGCAAGCAGGGAGAGAAGGAAGCTTTCATCGAGGCGTCCGATATGTTCGAGCGCGCTGGAGATGGAGTAGTCACATGACATGCCGAGCTGGATGGCAGCATCGCCAAGCGGCGCGCCGAGGTCGATCAGGAGAGTGTTTTGTTCCGAGTCCTGAGCCAACGAGACGGCAAAGCCGGCTGCGATGGTGGTGACGCCGCAGCCGCCCTTGGCTCCCTGGAAGACGTAGAGTCCGCCGGCAGATTCGGGTGCGTGCTTCACGGTATTCTCGCGAACCGGTATCCGCACCAGGGCTCCATCCATGTCTCCAGCAGCGAGAGGCAAATTGAGGAACTCGCGGGCTCCGGCTCTCATGCAGCTTATGACCTGGTCACGGTCTGCCAGAGCCGAATAGACCATGACGGTTGCTG
>Ga0182030_10003588_pt1 | contig 33146 bp, 21 predicted proteins | sample 812S3MmetaG_FD_121299 | JGI IMG/M metagenome (GOLD analysis project Ga0182030, IMG submission 121299) | Permafrost microbial communities from Stordalen Mire, Sweden - 812S3M metaG (Illumina Assembly) | ecosystem: Environmental > Terrestrial > Soil > Wetlands > Permafrost | place: Sweden... | reverse complement strand
CAGGCTCATCCCAGCCCAGCGACGCTTCTGTGTTGAGGGCCAAAGGATAACGCGCGCGAAGTTCTTCACCGATCCGGATGCACTCGCGTGCCAACAGCTTTATCTCCGCGAGGCGTTGGACTGGCTTGCAACCGAGCCGCAGGTGTTTGCGCTTGAGGTTTATAACGAACAGGGCTGGACGGAAGAAAAGATCAACGGAGAATTGCAGCGTACCTACACCTACCCTTACGAGGATGACGAGATCCGGTGGACAGCAGAGATTGTCCGCACGATAAAGCAGCGCCTGCCCCACATGCTCGTCACTCTTTCGCATCCCGGCTTCGGCATTACTGGCTATGATCCAGCGAAGTGGTGCAAGGGCACGGGGGTGGACTTCTATTCCGGGCACATATATGCCGGCATAAGCGGTGACAGTCCCAGGTTCGATGCCGCCACCGTAAGCGCTGCCAGCGCCCTCATGATTCGTGCGGCAACTGGCATACCTAATTTCTGGGGAGAAGGGATTGTATTCGCGGGTCCTGCCCCGATGGATCTGAAAAGATTCAGCAACAGGGACGCGATCTGGCTGAATCTCCTGGGAGGGAATCCGGGATTCTTTCAGTGGCTTTACGACTTCTCCGATGAGTACCGGTGGCCGGCAGTCGTATTCCGCGGCCTACCCAGGAACTTCTCCCCGGAGCGGCCCAAGGTGGAGGTCGAAATCGGCGAAGCCTATCGCGAATTCCAGGACAACTCCCGCTATCCGGGGTTCGTTCCAGATAAGTTCTTTTCGCCTTGGCCGATGAACCGGCAGAAGCGGGAGGACGAAAACCTGCAGAAGATGTTCCGCGCTTACCAGCACTCGCTTGAGATAGGCGTACCGATTGCTTTTGTCATGGGCGGAGTGAAGGCTACTCCGCTGGAAGAATTCGCTGCATCGGACCCCGCTAAGTTCGACCACCCGATCCGAGCTATTGGAGGCTACCAGCTGACTTATCTGAAGGATGCGCACAATCCGCTTTGGATTGCATACCTGCGAAAGCGGAAAGTCCTGACCTACGCTGCGCCGATCGGCGACCACCACATTGGTGTTCCCGATGACGCACCGCTGGAACTCAAATTCGACTTGCCGAAGGGCCGCTACAATCTGCGAATAATCAACCTGACGGAGAATCGCGAGGAGTCCCGTCGTGTGGAGGCGAATTCCACGCTACCAGTGTCCAAGGATACAAGTGACGATTACGTGCTGGTAGTATCGCGATAAAACGGTGCGCGCGGAAGCGAGCCCCTGAAAACTGGATACTCGGGAATACCAACCGCGAACTCGAGTAAACGGTGGTCGAGTTGGCCGCATTTGCCTGCCAAGCCATGAAAAACACTTTAGCGGCAGTTCAACTCGACATTCGGAGTATTCAAGAGAGGCGGCGGACTGATAAATCTCAAGTCATCGCTGTTACATATTCCAAAGTGCACTTCGGCCTTCTCGCGCTATTGTTTCGAGCGCAAGTAGAGCAACTGTGTTCCGGCGTGCAGCGGATAGGTGATCCCTTTCCATGAGAGAGTCCCAGGGAGTCCGTCCGGAAGCGTTATTCTGGCTCGCATTGCTCCGTTTCCTTCAACGTCATAGGCCAACACTATCAGGCCTTTGGCATGGGGTAGAGTGGCCGAGACATGCTTTAACTCTCCTAAATGCGGCGTGATCGAAACGGCCTTGAAACCTAGCCCTTGGGGGGCAATGCCGGCGACAAGTGTCAGCAGGTCAAAGTTTGGGTGAGCGCTCCAGGCATGAGAGTCGGAGCGAGTGGGTTCTGTGGTTTCAGCCCAGGTAGTCAGGCCGAGACCGAGCATCTTCCGCCAAGGGTCAAGAAGATCGATATACTTGTCTGCCATTCCAACGTGGTCGAGAGCGCGAGCCAGGAAAAAGCGAAAATAGAAGCTGGCATCGGACATGGCTGGAAGGGAAGCGGACTTTGGAAACGACTTCTCTGTTGCTGAGAGCACGCGCAACATAACGTCCTGCTGCTGGGCCTTGGGGATCACATCGAAGAGAATTCCAAGGATGTTTGCGTGCTGGCTGAAGTGGTTCTGTTCAGGAGTATCGGCAAGAAGGCCCGAACGCGCATTCCAGCACAGACTGTACACTGCAACGGAGAGGCGATCAGCTTCCTTCTTGTAGTCGTCTGCAAGTCGGGAGTCGCCATAGGATTTGTCAAGCAGTGCGGCATCTCGCAGGGCGCCGATGAGCTTTAACGTCAGGATCGAGGAGTTACCTTCGTTGTCCTGCGGAGGGTCTCCATTCGAAAAGTCATGTGACCAGTCCACGAACGAGCCCCAGGGAAGTCTACCGACGAGGCCATTCGCGTTCTCGTGATGGCGGAACCACTCAAGTACAGTACGCGTGCCCATGAGGTGACTCTTCACGAAGGCAGGGTCGTCGTTATACAGGGCAAAATCCCGAATCATGCCGATGTACTCAAGCGAAAACGGCGGAATGGCTTCAAATAGAGAGGTCGGGTAACGGTCCAGTGTGATGCCATCCGGAAGGCGTGAGTTGTCGAACGCGTCGATGGCTTGGCGAGCAAGGCGGTTGTCTCCTGCCACGGTGTAGGAGATGAGCGCCTGGATGCGTGTGTCGCCGATGTATTGGAGTTGCTCCCAGTAAGGCGTGTCCATATATGTGTCATGGGCGGCCAGGCGTGCTGTGCGCCAACCGACATCCCAAATCCGTTTTAGCTCGGGCATGTCGGAGTCGAACTTGCCTTGTTCCTCGAAGGGGTACGCTGTAAAGGTTGCGTCGATCTTGTAAATAGTCAAAGGTTGATCGGCGGTTTGTACTGAAATCTGAAGGTAGCGCCACGCGCGCCAGAAGATCGGAGTGAAGGTGCGATCACGAGCGCCGTCGGCGATGATCCTATCGCTAACGCCGTGAATCTCCCGATCGCCCACATCGTTGCGGTTGCCTTTTTGACCTGTATTGTCGTAGAGCGCTTCGGCGTATTTCAGTGTGATGCTGGCGGCCTTTCCGCCGGAAAATGAGAGATGGGGAAATGCTGTGGTAAGCGTGCCATGGTCAAGCAAAATATCAAAATTACTGAACGCGGGCACGCTAAGTGGCTCGAGGTTGCTTAATGGAACTGCGTTGACTCCCTCGGCACGCACTACTTTGCCGGCGGTATCCGGACGTTCTTCCTGTGCGGGCAGTATTGCCGGGGTTAGTTGCCAATCATTGAACTGATTCTCCACACCCCGCAACGCGCCCGCGCCGAGTGCGCTTGCAGCGACCCAATTCAAAGAAGTGTTTTGCGGGGAATCCCAGTCCCAATCGTACGCGGCTGCATCGAGAGTTTCAGGTGGTGGTGCGGCATAGTAGTCATGGATCTCTTTCGGATCGGTGGGAGAAAGATGGATTCCGGGCTCCATCTCAACCTGCCAACTCGGTCCAGTGCTCACAGTGGATTGCGCTTTACCGACGCCTTCAACGATGAGGGCTGTGACCCCACTGCTCATCTGCGCAAGCGGTTCCAGATGGCCGAAGTTCCACACGGTGGCAGCGATCAGGTTGTCTCCTGCTTTCAGGTACGGAGCCAAATTATAGGTCTCAAAGAACCAATGATTCAGGTCACCGCGATCCGGGCCGCGCCCCACGTATTTGCCATTCACGTGGAGAATGTACATAGTGTCCGCGCTAATGCGGATTAGAAAGTGATCTGGATGGTTTGGCAACGGGAGTGTCTTACGAAAGTGCAGAACAGACTGGGGGGCACCGGTCTGACTGAATCCTGATATCCATTGAGCCTGCAGGAACTGGCCATCTGCATTTTCTTGCCCAAATGCAAATTCAGGATGCAGCGATATCAAGAGCGCAGCGGAAATTAGCAGATAACTCAGGAATAGGCTCATCTTTCGCGCTTGGGTGAGGCGCGTGGGTGGCATAGTCCTCCGGCAGAAGCGCCGACATTTCATAAGGGATCCTTCTCGTGTACAGTTTGCTCCAGATCGCTAGCTCACTTTACAACTTGGACGGCTTGACCGAAGTACACCACTTGCTTGTCCTCGTGCGCGGATATCTCATTTCCAGACCCATGATCAGGACTTACAAAAATCACGTTGAATCTGATGACTTTCGGCATCTCCGGATAACTGCCGGACCTGCGCCCGATGGTTAGCGTTTTCGAGGTGTCGTCCCAACGGATTGGAATCACAGCACGTTCGCCCTGTTCGTATTCATAGCCATCCCCATTGTCGTCATATAAATCGAACATTCCATCGGCGCCTTGGTAGATACGTAATTCAATTGGATCGGCAGGTTTCTGATCAGCATATTCGACTTCCGGGCCGAGTGGCAGGATCGCTCCAGCGCGAACGTAAACCGGGATGCGGTTTAGCGGAGCATCTGACTGTATCTGGCCTTCGAGCACGCGCTTCCCGGTCCAGAAGTCGTACCATGCCGGAGCATGAGGCAAATAGACGGAGCGCCCCACAGCTTGTTGCTTGGTAACTGGGGCGACAAGCAGTGCCGGGCCGAACATGAACTCATCACCAACCTCCCACACATCGCGGTCATTTCTCCAATCCATGACCAGCGGACGCATCATTGTGTAGTCTTGGTTCGTAACTTTCCATGCCAGCGAGTAGATGTAAGGCAACATACGGTAGCGCAGCTTGTCATATTGAATCAGGATAGGTGCGTCCGGCCCGAAGTCATAGATCTCATTGCGATTGTCAACGCGATGGCCGTGGATGCGAAGGAGAGGGCAAAAGGTGCTGTATTCGAACCAGCGCGCAAACAATTCGCGAAACGCGGGATCTTCAGTGGACTTGAAATCCGGGTAACCATATCCGCCGATGTCCGTAGTCCAATATGGCACACCGGACATCACAAAATTCAACCCGGCAGGCACCTGACGGGAGAGAGACCAGAAGTTACTGTAGACATCGCCTGACCAGGTCGCAGCGGCGCTTTTCTGGCTTCCAAGGAACGCTGACCGGGAGAGGATGAAGGCGCGCTTCTGGTTGTTCGAGTTACGCCAATGGTCGTAGATCCCTTCGGAATGGAGAGTTGGATAAACATTGGTATAGAGCGCACTGTCTCCAAGGTAAATGTGACTTCCTGGCAGTATTCCCTGCACCTCGCCTGGCTGTTCCGGCTCGGAGGCGTCGAGCCAGAATGCATCGATACCCCGGTCGAGCAACGGTCCCGCAAGATCCTTCCAATAAAGGTCACGAGCTTGGGGATTGGTTGCGTCATACACTTGAGTTCCGGAGATCAGCCAGTTGCGCTCGGTCATTTCCCTGGATATTGGGGTATCTGTGTCGAAGTCCGGCCAGATTGAAATCATCACGTGCGCGCGCTCTTGATGTAACTTATCGATCGCGTCGGGGAAAGCCGGATAATTTGAATTGAATTGACTTGAGCCCTGCTTCGTCCACCAAAAATAGTCCTGGACGATTGTATCGAGAGGGATGTGTCGGCTGCGGTATTCATTCACCACGTTCAGTAGGTCGGACTGCGATTCGTAACGGTCCTTGGATTGAAGCAGGCCATATGCCCACTTTCCGAACATTGGAGCATGGCCGGTGAGCTCTCGATATTGATGGATCATTTGATCAGGCTCGGGACCATATATGAAGTAATAGTCGATGGTCGTCGCTGCTTCAGTAGTCAAGGTAAGCAAATGGGCCAGGCGATTGTCCCACAAAGTAGACGAGGCGGTGTTCCAGATCATGCCGTATCCTCGCGTCGATAGGAACACTGGGACCGCTACATCCGTGTTCCGCTGCGACAAGTAGACGGACGACCCTCGATTATTGAGTGCGCCGGATTGGTGCTGTCCGAGTCCGTAAATGGCCTCGTCTTCCACCAGGAGAAAATTATCTGCCACGCGGTAAGTCGCTTGGCTCATCCCCGGCAGTGGCTCGTAGGAACGGCGTCCCTGTTCTCGCAAGAGATTCATTCCCTTTCCATCGGAAAAGTTCAATTCTCCATTCTCCAACGAGATGCTCACTTGGATGCTGGGAGTTGTGAGGATCGCAGCGTTCTCCTTCCGCGCAAGCGAGAAGCTGCTTGTATTGCATTCGCTCGCCGCCCACGGTGTTGCCGAAGTGTGAAGAATGGAGTCTGATCCCGGAGCGGCAGTGACCCGGAGAACGGACTCGTTACACACTTCCACGCGCACAGTGTCGTTGGGTGTCTTAACGATTACCCCACTAAGAGTCTTGGTAATTGCGTCAGTATCTTGCGCGATTGAGGACCGACCTCCAGGAAAGCACGGAATAACTATCGACAGAAACGACCAAAGGATGACAGCGCTTGAAAGAGTTCGTCTGTTCCGTGTCTGCATGATTGTCCCAAGGCCTCGATAACGCCAGTGGTCAAAGTCCGGAGGAATATTGTCCGCAACAAACTCTGGCCGTTCTAATACCTGCCCTGGACTTAGAAAGCCCAATGTCGCGAGAGTGATCGTGTCGCGCAGCGCTCCCAGTCCAAGGGTTATTTTGAATGTCTCGGCCAAAACAACACTGCCGTAGCTTGCGGCTCGAGTGAGATGGAATCGGCTTTGATCAATGAGCGACTTGGAGCACTGGAATTGGTCGTTTGGTCCACCGAAGTGAAAGTCGCTCCGGCTGCTCCCGGAAGATTCAGCGTGATCTTTGAGTCTGTCTTGTTCACCAGCACCAGAACCCTTCCGCGGGCACTAGAGAACGCTTGTCCTTCCACGGATGGCGAAGTCGATAAGGTCGGATGAATCGCATCCCCGGGCTTGATGGTCTTGTGCAGCAATTCAGTTACAAGAAAGCGGGCATTCGGTCTTCCGGTATTCCAGTCAAGCAGTGTGGTTCCTGCAAACTGGCCTGGATAGTCAATGAGCTCCGCAGCGCCGACGATATCGACTCCCTGACGAACGAGACCGAGGTACATGTAAGCAAACACCGAACTGCTCAGAGTCCAATAATGATCGGGGATGGCCGGATTGTCGCCTTTTTCGCCATTCATCCACATCGTTCCCAATTCATCAATATAGGTCTTAGTCGTTGGCGAAAGTCTTTTGCGGACCGCCTCTACCTTCTTCACTGCATCTATCAGGACGTCAGCGCGCTTGAAGAAGATATTCTGGAGGTCATTCTGATTGTCTTCCGGTTGAACTCCAACGTAGTAGTGGTACGAGATCATGTCCAGTGGGATACCGGGAGCGTGATTCTTCGGGTCAAGAAAGTACTCGAAGTATCTGTCATGATCCTTGTCGACAGGATTGGTAAGTGCAAGCCCGATGAACTTCTGGTCCGGATTGGTCGATCGCAGCGATGTCACGATCGCATCGTAAATGTGTGTGTACTCCTCCGGGCTCCATTTATGTTCCGCGTCAATCTCATTCAGGACCTCCCAGTACGCTGAACGCAAATGGTGGCCTGACTTATGGAATATCCCCGATTCATCCTGAAAGCCGCCATTCGTGTACCAGTCATACAGACGCCGATAGTATTCGACCAATTCCTTGAGCGACGGATCGCGAAGCTCAGTCCCTTGGCTGTATTTGAAATCAATGGCGTCTGGGTCTGATGGATAAGAGACCGGAGCGTCAGTGTGAATCATCCAGGCTGGAATTGTGCTGAAGGAAAAAACGACAGGTCTGCCCTCTGCTGCGTTGTAGAAATCCAGGACCATGGGATCCATATATTTGAAGTCCCAGTGTGTGTGTCCTGCGGAGGGAGGTTCCAATTCAGCGACGCCGAGGTTGGGATACGGATACCAGGGCTGGAGACGAGCATAGTCCATATGCAGTGATCGCAATGCCGCATAGGCCTGATCATGGATTGCATGTCCACGCATAATCGGTGGCTCCGGGCAATCCTGAATCGACAAGATTGTCTTGGAGTGACCCTTGATTGTTTTCCAATCAACGGTCACCTTGCCTGCACTCGAGTCTTGACCGCACAGAAAGGGAGTCAAGATCACCAGCGCGACTGGCAATGCATACAAATACAAACGGGTTCTCATCTATCGTTTCTCCTCGCTCGTCTGAACCTTAACATTCGTCTAGAAAAGTGTTTCCGCTTAGATCGGGTAAGCCATGATCAGCAATCCGATTGTGAGAGGGTTTGTCTACTCGGCAACGCGAACATCCAGTGTTCTGTCGCCAACCAGCACATTATGGAGACCAGGCCCAAGTCCCAAAGCCATCTTGGCGCCAGCAGCGCTATTTCCCTTTAGTGCAATTTGTATGGAACGTGAAATGTGGCCGTCCACGATTACCGGCGTTGGCCAGATAATCCACTCCTGCTCCGCCGCGCCGGTTTGCGATAACACCACGTAGAGTTCCTTGCGAACTGCGTCATAGGTCAGCTGTTCGACATGTGAGCTCAGCAGGGCCACGGGAGAGGTGGGGAGAACAGCAACCTGTGCAGGCAGTACATTGAATCCCTCAACCTGAAGCATCAGCTTATGAGGTCCAATAACAGCTTCGCGCACCCGGACACTGAATTGCCGATCTTCTCCGGGAGTCATTGTGATGGCGTTGTCCGTCCAGAAGCTTGGAAGCACAGGTGCTCCAGTGTCCATATTCAATAGCTCGAGCCAGATATGAACGGCCGGAAAGCTGCTGCTGTTATGCACAAGCAAACGAACTTCTGTTTCGCCGGAAGATGACTTCACTGAAAGTACTTTGGCCGTGACCTGAGCAGTTGGTAATGTCAGTAAATCGTTCCACATTTCGTCCTTTTGGGTCCAGGTGACAAGCCGGTCCAAGTTCTGACCCGTCGCGTCGGTTAACTCAAGGCGGAAAAAATGGAACTTATCGTCAGTCAATACCCGAGAAGCCAATCCAACGCTGGTTGTCGCGTCGTGCTTTGCTGTCAAGTCGTAGTCGCGAGTGTCCTCGACTGTGCCCGCGGACGACATGACAACGGAGTGAAGGTGTACTGGTCGATTGTCGGCAAGGATGCTGGCAACCTGGATGCTGTTATCGTCAATAGCGTACTGCGCATGGATAGGGGCGAGTGCTGATTTGATCGAATAGTAGGCAGCAGTAGGGTGGAGATACCAATCGTAAAGCTGATAGTTGAAGTCAAGCCAAGCGGCATTCGTCATCCATACCATCGTTCCAGGATTACGGTCTCGATTTTTATTGGAAGCTTCGAAGATAGCTCGATATGCCTGAGCGCTGAGCAATTCAGACATTGAAATGTAATCGGATAACGTAGCCGGAACTCCGATCCGCTCAGATAGGATCGGCATCATGTGTTGACTCGGAAGCCCGTGATAGAGCATTGTCTGCGTTATCCATGAACTGCCGGTAACGGGTGTTTCCGCTTCCGGTAATACGCGCGCTACGCTGGAGTAGCGGGGGCTCGATTCCAGACCGATCTCGTTCTTGAACAAGAAATCGTCGGCATGCGCGTATTTATCAAAGTAGGACTTGAGAGGTTGAATGTCGTAGGGACCGAAGCTTCGTGTTCCCAGCGGCTCCTTGGCCCATGAGGGTTCGGTGCTTGAGCTAGGAAGCCAGGGGCGCGTTCCATCCAGTTGTGGGAGAAGTTCATTCTGTAATGCCTTGCCGATGTCCGTCTGCATCGCCGCTTCATTCGTGCCGCACCAAACCAGAAGAGAAGTCCTTCCGCGGAGACGCAATATAGTATCTTTCATATTGGCGAGATACAGATCTTTATCGACAGTCGGAATCTCTGCTTCCTTTTTTTGCCATGCAGCGCCGAAGGAGCTCCTCGCCATATCCTGCCAGACAAGAATGCCGCGCCTGTCTGCTTCGTCGTAGAAGACGTCGGGCATGATGATTCCGCCGCCCCATACGCGGGCAAGAGTTTGGTTTCCTTCCGCAATCAGGCGTATTTCGTCGCGATAGCGCTGAGCCTTCCACGTTAGAAGAAAGTCAGGAACGAGCGCGCCTCCCGCGATTCGGATGGGCTGCCCATTCACAGTGAAGACCCTGGCCGTTTTCAATTCTGGATACTTATACGGGTCTTCACCATCGGGAACCGGATTCAACATTTGAGCAAACTGGGCGGGTTCAAAGTAGTAGCCGATTGTGCGTACCCCGAAATGTCGCACCTGAACATGGCTTATCACGCCCTGGACTGTGGTCTCTATAGTCAGCTTGTAGAGTGGATGATCGCCATATCCGTTTGGCCACCATAGCCGCGGATCCTTCATGTTTAACTTCGAAAAAGCACTGGGTAAAAACTGCACTTCGCGTTCAGTCTGTGCGCCGATTTCGATGCGCTGGTCTACTTCGATTGTGGGGGCAGTGAATCCTTCCGGTTCGATTCTGGCAACGATGTGAGCGCTGACGCTTTTTGAGTAGCTATTCTGCACATGGAAGCGCAGCGTAATTGAGGCCTGCTTTCCATCTGGTAAATGGACATCAGTGAAAGCGGCCGGATCCCAAATAGTTACAGGCCCACTTTTTTCAATCCAGATATGCTGCCAAATGCCCATATTGCGGTCACGTGCAGGCGGTACCCAGTCCCAGCCAAGCGCGCTCATTTCAGTGACATTTCGTTGAAACGCGGGATCGCTTCCCGGCTCGCGATGGCCTGGGATCCCCGGCACGTCCACGGGAAATATGCGAAGGGCAATAGTGTTCTTTCCACCCGGATGTACAAAGGTGGCTATGTTGAAGTTGAAGCGGCGGAACATGCCGGCAATCTGATGCTCATTTGCGACCTCGACGCCGTTTACCCAGAGAGCTGCGCGGTAATTAATGCCATCGATGTGCAGCCAGACGGCCTTATTCGCATAAGACGCTGGAACGTCAACCTCACGCCGAAACCACCATGGCCGCCTCCAGGGACTGTGGGGATCGCTGGCATCTGGTATCTTCTCATTGTTTGTACCGATATATGGGTCAGGGTACTTGCCGAGACGTACCAGGGCCCCAAGGACTGTCGTCGGCACCGTTGTTTCGTACCAACCGTCAGGCTTGAAGTTGTTAGATGAAAATTGCGCGCCATCATCTCCAACAACGGACTCATCTGCAAAACGCCAGCCACTGTGTAACACGATTGCTCCATCGGTTACCGTGTCGAGAGGCTCAGCATCAATGGACTTGAAACTGACGTCTGCTGCAGTAATGCAGGCCGGCAATAGCATCATTCCAAGGATGGCCGTAGATTTAGCAATTCGACAAAAGGCTTTCTGAACTGGCATACGGATTCTCCAATCGCTTGTGGGCCGGTCGTGAAACTTGCGGCGTTTCCCAGCCGCTTCACTTTCCAAAAGAACCCCGATGAGGCTCCCTAGTCAGTTGTATTTCCTGCAGAACCTTCCTGGTGGTTGAGATCCTCCGGTTATCAGGAATTTCTCTGCAACGAGCCGCCATCCTTTGGTCAGAATCGCTACAGAACTTTCGAGGTGGGGCCAATTACAGCACGTCTTAGAAAGCCGCAATTCGTTACCGGGTGAGATCGCAAAAGTTCGGTGCCTCGATAGCGGGCAAATGAGTCAGGTGTTGTCAATCGTCTGCGACAGAATCTATCCATGCGTCGTGATCGATGGAATTCCTTGCAAAATCAGTTCGGCCTGCTCTACGGTTGCGTTTTTGTGGACAATTGCAGAACAGGCCTCGAGCATTCGTGCCGGCTGAGCATGCTGGTAAATGTTTCGTCCGTAGACGACTCCTGCAGCACCCTGATGCATCAATGCATAAGTACGGGAAAACAATTCATGGTCGGATACGCGTGAGCCGCCCCGCAGCAATACAGGTTTGCCCGAGGCAGTTTCGATGATTTTGTAATAATCCTCCAGGTCGTTCAAGGGATCTGTCTTGACGGCATCGGCTCCGAGTTCAACAGCCTGGCGCACCAGAGCGACTGAGCGAGCTGTATCTAAGTTATGCTTGTATCCGCCCGAGGCTGGATTGGGCTCCATGAGCAGAGCTTCAACGATAAGGGGCATTCCCAGCCTCTCGCATTGCGGCTTGAGTTTAGAGATGTTCGCAACACAGTTGTGATGAAGTTCAGGCCGGTCCGCAATCCAGATGAGATTCACCACCAGGCCCACGGCATCCAGCGTTACAGCCAATTCGACCACGTTGTCGAGCAATTCACAAAAGACGTGCGCCGGAGCTGGCGAGCCATAGACGTTGGTGGGATCGGCTCGAAGCACCAATGAAGGTTTCTGCCGGCCCGGATGAGTCTGCAGATACGCCGCTTGTCCCAGGCCGAGCAGAAATGCATCAGCCCCTGCGGACAGGATGCTGTCGATGACGTGTTGCAGGTTCTCAAGTCCAGGCAGGAAGCTTGTTTCATTGTGTATGCCATGGTCCATTGCCACTTCACAGCACTTGCCATCTGGGCCGAAGAGACGATTCAGTCGAAACTGTGTGCTCATGTGTCCTATTCCTTGTTCTTCTCAGGAATCCATGAAGTCCATCTGAACAGGCCTTCTACGAAACCCTGATGTCATGAAAGTGAGGTAGATAACTCCGCCGGCAAACCATAATCCGCCGGCAAGTTTGGCCGGACGGGGTAGGTTCCAGCAGATCCAAAAACAGAACAGAAAACCCAGGGCCGGAAGGAAAAGATCCTTGAACCAGTGCTTCGATCGTCCGCCCCGATCGTTGAAATAAAACTGCTTCATGGCGGCCAGGTTCACGCCCATAAATGCAAGAAACGCCCCAAAGTTGAGCAACTCTGCCGCGCGCTCGAAGTTCAGGATCAAAGAACCTGCAAATGCGACGATTCCAATCATCCACAGATTCCAGTTTGGAACGCCATTTGCAGAATCGAGATGGGCAAACACTTTTCGCGGCAGCGCACCTTCACGGCCCATTCCGAATAGGACCCGTGCGGCGCCGGCCTGGCCACCTAAACCACTCCCAAGACTCGCAAGGATCAGAGTGAATGCCATGGCGCTGAACAGAGAAGCTCCGCCTACACGGCGAGAGATATCCATAAATGCAGTTTCGACGTTGGGAAAACTGGTGTAGTCAGGCCAGACGCGCTGAGCCAGATATACCTGTGCGCCGCTGAAGACTCCCGTGACGAAGCAGACGAGGACGGTGGCGCGCAGGACATTTTTACCAGGGTTCTTAACCTCCTCTGAAAGGGTGGTTACTCCATCAAAGCCGATGTATGTGAGGGCAGCAAGGGAGGTCGCCGTTGCAATCGATGAAAGGTCCGTCGTTCCTGGTGTATAGAACGGCTGGGTGGAGATCAGCGCTCCCGTACCTCCCAGGCGGTACAAATAGACAATTGCCAACAACATGAAGGCGCCAATCACTCCGCACATCAGGACAAGAAGCACGATGTTTGTTCGAGCAGTCGACTTGATGCCACGGACATTTAGAAATGTAATGAGCACCGATAGAATGGCGGCCCATGTCCAGTAAGGGAAGAATGAGAATACTCGCGCAAGGGTTAGCGCCCCATAGATCACATTCAGGACCGGGATGAGCAGGTAATCAAGGATCATCGCCCAGCCTGCCAGGAATCCAAGGTTCGCATTCAATCCGCGGCTTACGTAAGTGTAGGCGGAGCCTGCCTTGGGGTACTTAGTCGCCATGCGGCCGTAGCTGATTGCCGTTAGCATCATCGCCACCATCGCGATCAAGATAGTAGTGACGACATGGCCGCGGGAGATTGTGTCTGCGAGTCCAAACAAGGGAACGGCGGCGATCGGTTGGATGAGAACGATGCCGTAGAAGACCAGATCCCATAACGTCAGCACCCGGCGGAGACCGGATTCCTGGTGCACCGTGGCGCCTGTATCAGGTTGGATATGGTTTCCCAGATCGATCTCCGCTCGTTAGGTCGAGGTCGAAGCAGCTTCCCCGTCATGCACTTCCGAGGTCAATGCTGCTGTTGCCATGTTCTTAGTGCCCGATGCAAGTTACTCGATGACGTCAATTCCGGCTAACCTGCAAAACTCCTTGAGTAGATCCTTGTTGTTGCCGTAGGAGAGGATGTAATGCTGCCCCATTACATTTTGGGAAAACGTCTCCATATCTCCTGAGAGAACGAATCTCAATCCGGGAAGCTGCGGTGCGGGCGGAGTCCAGCCCGCCTCTTCCCAGACCTGCGGTGATTCTGCCATTCCTTCAACCAGATGGAGCACATATTGACCGCGGCGGCGCGCCAGACGGCATAAGGTGACCGGCCCGGTTTTCAATCTTGAAACGTTGAGCAGTCCGCCCGCGAGTAACCCAAAGCTGCTGGGAGAGACGCACACCGATCCGTCTACCACTTCAGCCGGCACATAGTCCGGGACGCCCATCAGTGCGCCATTGGAGAAGAATTCGTAGAACTCGAGGTAAGCGGCAATCTGGCCCGTTAACGCACGAACTACCAGCTGGGTTACGGCGCCAAGTGCGTCATTTTCAGGGATTGTGCAGACATGAGCTTCGTCTGCCAACAGCATGAAGACCATGGCAGGCGGGAATTGAAGGAGCTTCTTCATGCCATCCACATCGATGAGAGAAATAGCCTGGAACCGTTTCTCCTCAAGGATCTTCCGGATAGACAAGTAGTAACGAATTCCTTTGTCCAGCACTTTTTCGTCTGGCTGACGTTCAAACTTCCACTTCTCAGAGATCGTCTTCCGGACCAAATCGATCTCGGCTGCCGGAAGTGCCTCCGAGCGCTGAACCATTTCCAGCATCTCGAAGAATTCGATTTCGATGCCTAGCTGTTGACGCAGGGAAACGCCATCGTAGAGGGTGTTGTACAGATTCATGTCTCTGTAGCCCATCATTCCGACTTTCCACGTGCGCAGTTTCCGCAGGGCCATAGCCGCGTAAGAAGTTCGGACAATTTCGTCTACTCTTGGGGCTGCATCCAGATAGTTAGGGAAGTAGCGAAAATTGAAGTTCAGGTCTGCTAACGTCTGCCTCAGCGCGGTAGTTCCAGCCTGATCTGCGGTCGTAATCAGGCGCTGGCCTTCCGTGCGTCCGGAGAGTCCCCACAAAATAATGGGCAGATGTTGAAATTCCGAAAGCAAACGAATAACGGTATGACTAGGGATCCAACCTGCCACACACGCAATCAGCACGTCGGCGTCGCAGCCCTTGAGTTCCGCGATCGCTCGCCCGACCGTTTCTCCCGCTGGATCGTCGCAGACGGGATCCGTACTGATAATCTGCAGGCCGGCCGCACCGAGCCACTGAATCGCTTGATTGCACTTGTCTTTAATGATCTCGATGGGGGTATTGATCTCACCGAAACCTACGAATGCGACCTTTGGTGTATCCATGAGACTCCTCATTCAAAAGCAGAAGTTGAGCGCATTATTGTCTAAAGCAGGGCAGAGATCTGATCGATTGGACGGCAGCGGAAATGGAAGGCACGTTATGGAGGTTACATAGGAGTCCCGGCAGGATAGCTTGAACTATCTGCCGATTGACGATACGACTTCTTGAGCTGGTTGCACAAATCCTGCTTGCCATTGAGAACCACCCATCGGAGGTAAAGCCCTCCAGAACCTGATCAATGCAACAAACTCCTAGTACCCAAGGTCTTTCTCGACCTCACCGATTGCCTCGTCGATAATATCCATGCATTTAGCCGCAACATCCAGGTTCATGACGATAGGCGGACTCATGCGCAAAATATGACCAGCAGGAATCCACGCCAGACCTTTCTGGAAAGCCCTGACATAGATCAGTTTTCCGGCTTCTTCAAAGGGCTCCTTGGTAGTACGGTCCTTGACGAGCTCTACTCCCATTAGACAGCCTTTGCAGCGCACATCACCAACAATGGGATGGTCTTTCTTCAACTGATCCAGCCGCTTGAGGAAATACCGCTCCAGCCGTTGGGCATTTTCAAGAAGGTTCTCATCAAGAATGGCTTCAATTGACGCCAATGCGGCTGCGCATGCCATCGGATTGCCACCATAGCTGGTTGAAGCGCTGATGGAATCGACCGAATCGGCATATTCCTCCCGCACCACCATTGCGGTCACCGGGAATCCGTTGCCAAAACCTTTGCCAAGCGTGACCACATCCGGAAGCGTATCCCAGTGTTCCATTGCCAGGAACTTGCCCGTGCGACCCATGCAGGTCAGCACCTCATCGGCGATCAACATGATTCCTTTCTCATCACACCACTTCCGTATTTTGGGAAAGAAATCATCGGGTGGGAAGATCGATCCTGCCCAACCCTGAATAGGTTCAAGTACGATTGCCGCAACCTGCCGGGATGTGGCTTCAGAAACAAAATCACTGTAGAAGGAAATGTAAGCGTCAGTATCGATCTCGCCATCCGCCTTCTTAAACAGCGGTCTATAGGGATTCGGACGGGGCATCAGATAGAAACCGGGAGTCCGTGTCGGTCCGTTGATGCGCGTCATGCGGCCCAGGCTGACGGCGTGCCCGCTTTTGCCGTGAAAGTCTTCGTAGCAGGATAGGAACTCGTGTTTATGAGTAGCGGCTCGTGCCACGCGTAAGGCTGCTTCTACCGCGGTGGCGCCACTGTCGTAGAACTGGATTCCCGATAGTTCGGCAGGGAGGACATCACTCAGGCGCTCCACCAGACGGAGCTTGATCGGGGTCGTGAAGTCGTGGCAATTCATTAACGTCCCGGCTGCTTTCTGTACGGCAGCGGTGACCTTTGGATGACAATGACCTAACGTCGTGACATAGATTCCTGACGAAAAATCGAGATAAGTATTGCCATCCACATCAGTTAGCGTGCAGCCATGACCGCTTTCGAAAACTACCGGGCAGAGGGTAACCTGGCTGGAATAGCCTTTCATAAAGTGGGTCGCTTTTTGATGCATCTGCCGGGATCGGGGGCCGGGAACCTCGGATACGATGTGGGGATAGCGACTCAAGTCAACTGCTGCCCAGTCGATGGACGGTTCGGTCTGCGTCTTGCTCTCTGTAATCACGGGTGCCTCGCAAAGAAAACGTCATTAATGGCGGTATTCATGAACGTAACGAACTGTAACAATGAATATTATGATCTGTCAAGTGGGATAAGTCCACGAAGTTGTTGTATTGTTTACAAAATGTGCTAAGTTTAAGAGCATTCATCATCTTGGTGGCGTATGACAGGATCGAGTCTGGACAGAGAGCTTTTCCTGGGACTGGACCTGGGGATTTCAACGGCAAAAGCAGTCCTTTTCGACAGCATTGGTCAGCAAATCGCCGGTTCGAAGGAAGAGTATTTCATTATTTATCAAGGAGATACGGTAGAAGCCGATCCTCAGGTGTATTGGGCGCCGATTGCACGTGTCATTCGTAGAACCCTGGAGGAATGGGGCGGCAATCCAATTCATATCCGGGCGCTTTCGGTCTCCAGTCACACCGAAACAATCATCCCGATCGATACAAATGGAGCACCGGTGCGCCCCGCGATCTCATGGATGGATAGCCGCTCCCGGCCGCAGGCCGCCGAATTGGAGCGCCAGATTGGCCGCGCGCGCGTTCTGCAGGTTAGCGGGCAGCCAGAGATCAATCCAATCTGGCCCCTGACCAAGATTCGCTGGATGTCGGAAAATGAACCCGAATTGTTGCGCCGAACGGCAAAGTTGCTTCTTCCCGAAGACTATATCCTATACAGGCTCTCTGGCAGAACAGTCGCCGAACAGACGGTTTGGAGCTCCTCACTCCTCCTCGACATAACGAAGAAAGCCTGGGAGCAGGAGATGCTCGACTTTGGTGGCATTGGTGTCGAGCAGTTGCCGGAGCTTTGTACTCCGGGTACCTGCATCGGTCATGTAAGCAGCGCGGCTGCGATCGAGACAGGACTTAGCCAGAACACACTGGTGGTCGCCGGCGCAATCGACCAGGTCTGCGGTGCATTGGCATGTGGCAATATCGCTCCCGGAATGGTCAGCGCAAGTACAGGGTCGGTGCTGGCACTGTTGGCTACCATTGCAGGGCCTATTCTCAATGAGAACAGCCGCATTCCATGCCACATCCATGCCATCCCCCAACAGTATTGCTTACTCCCATGGAATCCCACCGGCGGCATGGTGTTCAAGTGGTTTATGGACATGGTTGTCAATTCTGCTTCCATGTCGAATTCGGTCTCCCAGGCCTTGACCTACGAACAATTGAGCAGCGAGGCCCAATCTGTGCCACCTGGATCTGATGGTTTGGTCATGCTGCCGCACCTGGCTGGAGCGCTGTTCCCCGAATACAATCAGATTGCACGGGGCGCATTTTTCGGGATCACGCTGGGGCACACGCGGGGTCACTTCGTTCGTTCCATCATGGAAGCGGTTGCGTTCCTGATTCGCGGAGATCTGGAGGGGCTTAATGCGATGGGGGCTGGTGGCAGGGAACTTCGTGTTATTGGCGGTGGCGCCAAGAGTCGCCTCTGGCTGCAGATAAAATCAAACGTCTGTCAGCTGCCCGTGATTGCGCCTTCTCAGGAGGAGTCGGCCGCACTTGGAGCTGCGATTTTGGCGGCTGTAGGTGCGGGTTTGTATCCCACCATTCCGTCCGCTGTCGAAGCCATGACGACCGTGCAAGAGAAGATTCTTCCCGAAGAATGCGAAAGAGACGTCTACGATGCAAGTTACGGTCTGTACCAGAAGCTCTATAAATCAGTTGAAGCCTTGTACCCGGATTGTGATCTGGTAAAACAAATGGGGAAAACAAGGAATGGAACAGTCGAGCACTAGCGCGATTGCGGTTCAGAAGGAGACCGTGTGAAACCCGAAAAGCGACAACAGACTATCGTATCTCTCATAAGAGCGCTGCAGCGTGAAGTGACAGTGGAAGAGATTGCGGCTCACTTTGGCACTTCGACACTCACCGTGCGCCGGGATCTTGATCGCCTGGTCAGTGATGGTTTGGTCGCACGCACCTACGGTGGATGCATTCTGCGCAATCGGCTCGATACGGCCTATCAGAGGCAGGTGGGACAAAACTTCAAACTCAAACAGGCAATCGGACGTGCCGCCGCCGAATTGGTCAAGCCTGGTGAAGTAATCCTGATCGATGATGGCTCTACAACGTTTCACCTCGCTTCGAATCTTGAGTCGAGAAGCCCGGTTACAGTTGCCACCAATTCGATTGCCGTGATTCCCGAACTCGCGCGATTCCCCAATGTTCAACTTGAGATCTTGGGGGGGAGCTATAACCGCGACACGAATTTTCTCGGCGGCAGCCTTTCGGAACGTTTGCTTGAAATGCTCTATTTTGACGCGCTTTTTGTTGGAGCGGATGCAATTGACGAGTCCGGCAAGTGCATGGTTCGCCTGCCGGAGGTTGCACGCTTGACTCAGGTCATGATTCGACGCACCACGCGTCGATTCCTCCTCGCGGATCACACGAAAGCCGGGGCGAAAGGGTATGTCAGCTACGGTAGCCTGAAGGACTTCGATGCATGGATTACTACGGCCGGCATGGATCCGAATCTGTTGCGGAGCTACCAGGAAATGACCACAGTGAAAGAAGTTCCGTGGTCTGATCGCGATGAACCCGAGGATGGTGACTTGGAAATTGAGCGCGCCTCCGAACTAGGCAAGTGATTCGGCTCCTTGTTAAACAGACGCGATAGGATGTCTGGAAAGCAGAGCCAGGTGAAGAGATTGCCGACTACGTTTTTTGTGCGATCGAAGTGACCGGCGTGAAGGCACCGTGGAATCCTTCGTATACCGCGTAGCCAGGTGGAAATCGCCTGAGCCGACCGGACCGGCGCCTTTGAGAGAGGCTTTGCTTTTGATCGCCGCTCTGCGATTGCTGCTGGCCCGGAAGCTGGCTCGAATGGCATCGAGCATTGAGGGCGGCCGCCGGGTCTTTACATGGCGATTGGCGATCCCGCCTTTTACGCCATTGCGAATGCGGATGTTCATTCTGGCCGGGATCTCCAACCACTTGAGCCTTTTCTTCTTGATCAAGTTGCTTTTGCTTACGGTGAGAGCCACTCTGCAGAAGTGTTTTCGGTATACATCGAATGGACAAACGCCTAAGCCTGTGACAAGCCGGCCCTTGAATGGCGGCGACATCATTCTCGTTCCTGCAATTTCACATTTGATTCGGAGCTACGATGAAATGCTTTCGGTACCTGATGACAATTCTGGCTTTCTCCGCGGTGAGCCACGCGCAGATGAGCGGAGTGTTTAACGTAGGAGAATATGGGGCGAAGGGCGATGGAGCAACTCTGGATACGACAGCCTTGAATGCAACCGTTGATGCCTGCAGCAAAGCGGGTGGCGGCACAGTCTACGTTCCAGCGGGCACCTATTTGACTGGTACGGTGCTTTTGAAAAGCAACATGACGCTGTGGCTAGCCTCTGGCGCCACTCTGCTGGGAAGCAAGAACCTGGCTGACTATCCGGTCTCAGCCCCATGGACAAGAAGGTCGGTTGATTGGGGATACGGCGTCATCGAAGGATACAACTGGTACAAAGCTCTGGTTCGCGCGGAGAATGTTGAAAACGTCACGATCCTCGGACCGGGTGTGATCGATGGAAACAACGTTTTCAATCCCGAGGGCGAAGAACAGTTGCGCGGTCCACACGCAGTATCGATCGATCACTGCAGCAACCTGAAGATTCGAGACCTCACAATCAAGAATGGAAGCAACTGGAATCTCAGACTGTCTAACTGTGAGGGAGTCAACATTGATGGTTACTCCGCCATGGGGGGATGGGACGGGATCAATCTCTCTGGTGTCAAAGATGTCACGATCTCAAACTGCCGTTTGTTCACCGGAGACGATTCCATCGCGGCCGATGAGAACACCAAGAATCTGTCAGTTACCAACTGCCTGATGAGTTCCTCGGCCAACGCCTTTCGCTTTGCCGCGGAGAACTCGGTGATTAGCAACATCCTGATTCTGGGGCCCGGGCGCTTCGAGCATCGTACGTCGAGGAAACTGACAACCGAGTCTGGGGTGCAGGGATCTCCGCATGGAAATTTCGTGATGTCCAATGTGTCGATGATCAATGTTCGTTCGCCTTTCTGGCTGGAGTACAGCGATGATCGCGCCTCTTCGACTCACATCTCGATCAACAACCTTACCGCGACCGGGCTGGGCAGGACGCCCTTTGTGATTTACTCCGATCCTGCGCACCCACTGAAATCGCTTGTGCTGAACAATGTCCGGATGGATTCAATTGGCGGAGTGAGTCCGACGGATTCCTACCAGCAAGGGATGAGCCCTTACTCCATACTCCCGTGGTACGGTCTCTACGCGGATGCGGTCGAGGAGTTGCAACTGCACGATGTCAGTCTTGGATTTGAGCAGAATGATTCTAGGCCGGCAATGTATCTGAACAACGTTGCCACTCTGAAACTTGACGGTTTCGAGGCTGATCGGGCCGAAGGTGCTGCTCCATCCATCTTATTGAGCCGCATAAGGCACATCACCATAGACCGGCAGGTCCAGCCCCTGATGCCTCTCGAGGTCGAGGGGCTGGGGCTTGGCGCGAAGGACATTACTCCGCACCAATCATTCCAGGCCCAGGTTACGGTAAGAAACCTTGGGAGAGAAGGTCTAGGCGAGGTGTCCGCTCAAATGAATGGCCAAACGAGAACCATGGAAGTCTGGCTCAAGGCGGGCGAAACAGCGACGGTGCCATTCACCGGTATGGTTTCCGACTCAAGCGGGGAACAAACAGTGCAAGCCGGGAAATTTGCGCAAAAACTATTCGTCCGCCCTATTCCTCCAGCTCATCCGGTGAGTGCGCCTTTCCTTGCATTCAAGAACGTCGAAGGGGAAGTGCAGCAGTTTGATGACGGCAGTTTCTACCTCAATGCAGCCGGGAACTTGGCCCAGTGTTGCTTATATCGCGCTGATATGTACGTATCGGCCTACCGAAAAGGAATCTTGCAGCGCAACGGCAGCGTGATTACGAAGATTGACAACCCTGATTTGCGAAGCGCTTGGGCAGGGGAGGCGGGAATTATTATTCGCAATGACATTGCGGACCCCAGCCACTCTGGAGGGTACCTGGTTTTGAATGCCTCTCCGGCAAGTGGCTATTTTATGCAATGGGATGCCACCGGAAGCGGCAAAGTAAATGGGCGCACGCCGCTTGACGGATACACCTACTGGCCCGGCTGGTTGAAAGTTGAAAGAGAAGATGCCCATTTTCGCGGTTATTACAGCAAGGACGGCGAGACCTGGGTGAAGGTTGGGGAAGTGGATTTACCCAGTGCATCTGAACAACTGGATGCCGGCGTGTTTGCCCATCTCAGCAGCGCTCATTTCTCCGAACTGAAAGTGGAAAACAGCCGAGCGGAGAAGTAATAGAGCGAATGCCCGCCAAGAAGCCTGCCCCTAAATTCATAGGAGCAGGACCAATAAAGGAGATCGGCCGCATGTGGTATTGCCTGTGGCCGATCTCCGGGTTCCCCCCACTGCAATTGGGATCGCGCTTCCTGCCGCTCATGAGGTCTGTTAGCCCCTCTCGCCTGTTGCCTGCCAACCTCATCGCTCGCACTTCGTTTTGTCGCAGAAGGCAGTGAAGGCGCCAGACCGTTGAAACTCCTGGCTTTCCGCCACCCGACGGCCTTTTTCTGTGGATCCTCGCCTTGCTCAGAACATTCAAAGGGAAGAGTATATTTTTATCTTGACAATTGTTGCCAGTTGAATTCATTATATTGTGCGAACTCAATATTCATTAATTGCGACGTTTTTGATCATAAATTCAAATTCCGATAATTGGGAATTCCCACCGGACTGAGATGAAAGACGGGGAGAGGAGCTTCAAAATGAAGTGGATGAAGGGGCTAGCTGTAGTGACGCTATTGGCTTTTGGCTTGATTGCCAAACTTAACGCTCAATCTTCGACTGCTCAAATCACGGGCGTGGTGAGCGATACGACGGGAGCGGTCATACCAAACACACAGGTAACACTCACCAGTCAATTGACGGGATTTACCCGCATAGCGGCCACAAACGGTGAGGGAATTTACACATTCCCGCTGCTCACTGTTAGCGTTTACCGGGTCACTGCTGAGCAGAAAGGTTTCACTTCTTCGGTGCGAACCGACATTCAACTCAACGTCGACCAGGTCATTCGCGTCGACTTTACGTTGAAGCCTGGCGAAGTTTCAGAAAAGGTCGAGGTAACAGAGGACTCCGCGACAATTGACACGGAAAACGCAGCCGTCTCATCGACGATTAACCAGAAACAGGTTGTCGATCTTCCGATTGAGAGCCGCAGTTGGCTTGGCCTTCTCCAGATGGATTCCGGAACTGTCTATACCAATGGCGAACAAGGAGCAGCCCAAAAGAATCAAGGGGATGCAATCAGCATCAATGGCGGCCGTCCGACCTCCAATAACTACTCGCTGGATGGCACGACCATCACGGACACAAACTACAACACTCCCGCCGGTTTGATGTCGATCGACGCCATTCAGGAATTCAAGGTGCAGACTTCGACCTACTCCGCGGAATACGGGTTCAGCGCCAATCAGATCAATATCGTCAGCAAGTCCGGAACAAATGACCTTCACGGCACGGCTTTTGAGTTTTATCAGGGCGCCGGCCTCAACGCCCGCAATGCATTTCAGACAGGGCCAAATCCAGGCTACGTCCAAAACCAGTTCGGCTTTGTGGCGGGAGGGCCCGTCTACATCCCGAAGCTGTTCAACGGCCGCAACAAGACCTTCTTCCTGGCGAACTATGAAGGACTCCGCATTCGTTCTGCGGGCGTGACTTCGTACACTTTTGTGCCTCAGACAAACTGGGAGTCCGGCAATTTCCCCCTGACCACCTACGATTATTCGAGTGGCTTAACGAAAACTGTTCAGATCATCGACCCCGCAACGGGAACCCCATTTGCAAACAACCAGGTGCCTTCGTCGCGTTTTTCGCGGCTTGCCAAAGTGGCCATCGCGGATAAATTCTTTCCGGCCCCGAACATCACGGATAGCGGCACAATCGCCAAATACGGTGGAAACTACTCCTACAATGTTCCGGCCCCAAATGATCAGAACCAGCAGACCTACCGTGTCGATCAGAATCTGGGAAACCTGGGCCAGATCTATGGCCGTGTCACCTACCTGCGGTACGTCGGGACCTCGACCAACTCCATTACGCCGCTGGGTGATATCTTCTGGGACCAGCCGTCCTGGAACTGGCAAGTCAGCCACACAAAGGCCTTTGGTGCGAATCTTGTCAATCAGGTTCGCGTCGGATGGCTCGACACCACCATCAACAGTGTCGGACCTGTTCCTCCCGATTCTGAGATTACGGCCCTCGGCCTATCGAATACATATCAAAATGTCTCAGCTGGGTTTCGCAGTTGGCCCGCCGTCCTCTTTAATGGCCCCGGAAACGGTCTAGGCCCGGTGGGCGGGGCGCAGTATGCCAATGGATTATCCGATGAGCCCATTTGGGATGTTAGCGACACTCTCAACATCCAGCGTGGACGCCATCAGCTGGTGACGGGCATCGATGTTCGTCATTGGACTCAAAACAGAGGCGCAGGCGGAAGCCAGATTTTTGGAAACTATACCTATAACGGCTCGTTTACCGCCGGAACCAACACAACAGCCGAAAACGTCTTCGCCGACTTTCTGCTCGGCTACTTCGACAATGCGGTAGCCGCTCAGCCAACTGCGTTCAGCGATCCCAATGTTCCTGGAACTCCGCACAATTTTATTCATAACTACGTGGCGCCGTTCCTGCAGGATAATTGGCAGGTGAACCACAAGTTGACCTTGAATCTTGGATTGCGCTACGAATACGAGCCCGTGGTCCATGACTCGAGAAACCACATCATGTGGCGCGACCCAACCAATGCCAAGGGCGGAATTTGCGTTGCAGACCAGAAGTTGTCGCCGCAATATACCGGCGACAACACCTACTATCGCTATTGCGGCTCAGACCGTCCCCAGAGTGCCAACTCCTGGTTTAGCACCTTTGCGCCTCGTGTTGGCTTTGCATACCGGTTTGGCCTCAACACCGTCTTCCGGGGAGGCTATGGACTCTTCTTTGACAGTTCGGAAGAAAAAGAAATTGAAGGTTCCGGCCTTTATCCCTACGGCGGCGGCAGCAATATCTCCCAGGGCCCTGCCACTCCCAACATCGTCACAACCGATGGTCTCTTCCCGGCGGTCAGCTTGACCGGACCCGCACTGCCCGTTGATAACCAATTCGTCGCTGTCATCCTGTCAGAGCATCCGCGGCGTCCGTATTCGGAGCAATGGTCCTTTGGGGCCCAGCAACAATTGGGTTCCAAAACGTCTGTGGAAGTCAACTACACGGGAACCAAGGGAACGCACCTGTTGGAGCGTTTCAATATTAACCAGGCGACAGCCCCTTCCGCTTCCGAAGTGTCGTGTTATGCCGCATCGCAGAATGTTAACTGCTTCACGCCATATCTTGGACGTCGGCCATACCCGGGCCAGAATCCTCTGACCGGTGACTGGCTCACTACGGGCTTCGGGCCTTACCTCGATAGCAGCTTTGTCGGCTATTCCACCTATAACGCTATGAATGTCAGGGTGCAGCGGCAGACTTCGGACCTGACTCTGGCTGCGTTTTACACGTGGGCCAAGAGTCTGGACAGCAAGTCCGCGGCAGCTTCCATTGGCCATAGCGATTTCGGTTGGGGAGGAATTACCAATCCTTACAACCCTCGCTACGACTACGGCAGATCTGACTTCGACATCGGGCAACGCTTCCGTGCCTCCTTCCTGTATCAGTTCCCATTTGGGCGGGGAAAGAAGTATCTGAACGGCATTAGCCGGGTCGCCAATCTGGCTGTCGGTGGTTGGCAAGTAAATGGCATTCTGAGTTTTCAGCAGGGAGCGCCATTCTCCGTCTTCTCGACATACGATGCGGTGGCGCTGGAAGAATTGGATGGCTTCTACAACCGTGGCAGTCAAATCGGAAACCCCCACGCTGGACAATGCTCAAACGGTTCCAAGGTTGGCAGCAGTCAGTGCTACTTCAACACCGCTGCTTTTGCCGATCCGAAGACCGGTCTATGGGGCAGCAGCGGGCGCAATGCCTACAGGTCTCCGGGTGTGGTCAATCTGGACTCCTCAATCTTCAAACAGATGATCTTCAGCGAGCGGGCCAGGATGGAGCTGCGCCTGGAGAGCTTTAACACAACCAACCATGTGAATCTTGGCACTCCAGACTTCTACCTGGACGACACGAACTTTGGCAAGATCAACTCCGCCGCCTCGCCCCGCAATGTACAACTCGGTGCGAAGATTATCTTCTAGACCCGCTGTTTCGTCTGATCAGCAATTAGGAAGGCCGTCGTTGGCTGGCAAGCAACGATGGCCTTTCTTATCTAGAAAGTGGACCAGTTAGCCGCAACACATATTCGACGGCCGGATTTTGTTTACTTTGACAAGAACGACGGAGGCGACCCCATGAAATGTACATCTTTGTTCCTGGCTCTTCTTCTTGGTTTTTCCCCGGTTCTGCAGGCCTTGGATTCGCCTCGACTCTGGTCGATTTCGATGGCGGAGACGCTGATGAAGAGGGCCGCAACCAATCCGCATGATAGCGATGGCTTGACACCCTGGTCCTATTGGAAAGGATTTACTCTGGATGGCTTTGAAATGCTGTGGCGCGCCACGGGGGACCAGAGATATTTCAACTTTATCCGTCAGGAGATTGATCCCTATATTGACGACAACGGCAATCTCGTTCACGTCAACCTCGATAGTCTCGATAACGTCATGGCGGCCAACATCGTTGTGGGCCTTTATGAGCAGACACATGACCAGCGCTATCGTTCGGCGTCAATGGAAATTCGCAAAGCATTCGATCGATTTCCGAGAAATCCGGATGGGGGCTTCTGGCACAGCCCCAGGCTGCCCGGTGAAATGTGGAGTGACGGCGTTTTCATGGGACAAATGTTCCTGCTTCGCTATGGAAAGTCAATTGGCGATCGGAAGTACTGCTTTGACGAGGCAGCGAAACAGATCATCCTTTACAGTAAACACGCTCGCAAGGGCCAGAGCGGCTTGTACTACCATGCGTGGACGGCGAAGCCAGCACTGGCCAAAGTCCTGCCGGACCGCAAGGTCTTGTGGGCAGATCCGGAAACAGGTCTCTCGAGCGAGGTCTGGAGTGAGGGGTTGGGTTGGTATGCCCTGGTCCTGACCGAAGCTCTGGCCGACCTTCCGCCTGACCATCCTCAAAGAGCCCAGGTGCTTGAGATTTATGAACGGCTGGCTGTCGATCTGAAAAAGTTGCAGGACCCCGCGACAGGAGGATGGTTCCAGGTCGTTGATAAAGGGGACCAGGCAGGCAACTTCATCGATCCATCCGGAAGCGCCATGTTCACTTACGCAATTCAGCGTGGAATCGACCTGGGCATCTTAAGCGGCGCAGAGTATCGTCCAGTCGTAATCAGGGGATACGCGGCAGTTGTTTCGCACGCGGTTATCAACGCAAAGGGATTGCTGGATCTCGAGGGTACTTGCAATGGGATCTGCGTGCAGGCTAGTTACCGAGATTATGTGAACTATCCGCAAACAATAAACGCGAAAGAATCTGTCGCAGCCTTCTTGTGGGCTACAACGATCGTTGAGCGTGATCAATTGCGGAACATACAAAGAACCAAGCACTGACCCTGGAGCGTTTTCGTGAGACGGACCGAAGAAATGCAGAGTCGTTTCGGGAGACCGTACGAATCTGCTGCGGCAACGACTGAAAGATGGTGCGCGCCATTCTCCTATTCTTGACTGTTTGTTTGGACAATCCTCACTCCCCGACCATTCAAATGAAAAGAGTTGGCATCGTTTTCACCCCAAGTTAAAATGCCAATGCCGCCCCCTTTGAGGGCGGGGCAAAATCTGAGTTCAAGGGCGCCGACCGACAGGTCGGCATTTTCGTGCTCAAACCGGCAAAGGCAACGCTCTCGCGCGCCAGCTTGCAGAGCGCCGGTAGATTACCTCAATCTCTCCTGATGAACGCCACGATGCCTGCCAGTCCAGGTTTGCTCGACGTTGATATGCATTCGCGTTTCTAGCAACATCTCCCAAAAGGATCTATCAACGGGTACGCTACGCGAATGCTGCGAGTCTGAGGAGGTTGACGAGGGTTTTGTAGAGCGCTATCGCGTCAGTGTCATCGGGGCCGGGTGGCGATTGGGCACCGGCCACATTGCCGAGGGTAAGATTTAGAGCGGCAGTCAGCACAGCGCCGGCCCGGTGCCGTTCAATAAGCGATGGCCAAAGGAGATGGGCGAGATACGCCGCGGCATGAGGAGCCTCCTGAGCTCATGTCGTTGGAGCCGAGGCGCTAGAGGCAATTGCTTTGAACCGCTACGTGGCATCTGGCCAATTTCCTTTTCCCGTTGCGCACCACGGTTCGATTTGTCGTGATTCATTCGGTCCCCGCCTCCATGCAATGAATCCACTACTACCCCCGGTATTGCCTTCATGCAAACTCCTTTGATTTCTGCCGGTTAGCGCATTGTCATTCGCTAGATACAGTTCTGATGTAAACTACATCATGAGAGGGAGGGAACATGGCCCCACCAAAGAAGACAACTGCCCGACCGAAGCGCAGAGTCGTCGCTCCCGCTGAGAAGCGGACTCAGGTCCGGCTCACGGTGGATTCCAAAATCACCAAAACTCATTTCAATCAACTTTTTTGCCGTACTGAAGATCCGCAATAAGAACGCCCTGGCCGAGCACATCATCATGAATTTCAAAACCAAGGCGGCACAGGCGCAGATTCTGGCGTTCTACAACTGCCCGTGGCTGGACATTCCGTTCCAAAGTATCGATACTTCCTTCGTCTTCCCATTGACCCACGAGATTGCCGATGAGTTGGAGAGAGTCGGCGGAGAGATCCTCGGCGGCGTGAATAAGTCCAAGACATTTCGCGTGATGGTGGCATACTTCGCAGCCGTCCATAGACTCAAGACTCTAGTTCAATCCACATTCGCATAGTTTAGTCAGAGCATCTTGCTGACGGCGACCGCATACACGTGATGATCACGGAGGCTCCACCGCCAACGGGCGATGGCACATTGCTCATGCTCTCCGTGGGTGCCAACCTGGGCTTCTTCAGTCATGACTACCTGCCGCCTCTTTCCTGCTGGCGTTGGCGCGGATTCGCCAGACGTTGTAGAAGGTGCAGGGCGTGTTGCATCTCCTCGTCCGTGAATTGGACGGAGATGCCGTGTTGCGCCGCAGTCTTTGTGACCATCCGCTTCCACTCCACAGTGCCGGCACACGCAATGCGCGTTCCGTATTTCTGCACGGCCATCTCCAAGCCGAAAAGGACTGCGGCTTTATCCTGGTTGAGAACGGTCACAATGCGCCCGCGGTCGATGACAGAGACCCGCCCGTTCAGCGCATATGAGACATCGCCGGTCTTGCGGTTGATCGTCCAGACGTGCGTTGCGGCGATCTGCTTGTCGAGCGTCTGCTGCTCCTGTGGGGCTGTAAGCCGCTGCTGCGCAAAGTCGGCCCAGTCGGTGCCGCTGTCACAATCGGGCGGCGGCCCTATATGCAGTGCGCTTGGTTCCAGGGTTTCATCGAGCCGCCGCTGATTCCGTTGATCCGCATAGCGCCATCCTCGAAGTTGCGCGGCCGCCCGCGCATCTCCCTCGCTGGCCCTGTCCGCTACCCAGGTGCGGAGATTCTTCGGAAATGCGTCCTCCCGCCTCTTTTGAATGGACTGTTTTAGCGCGCGTACTTCGAGAACAGAATGGGCCGCCGCCTGGGACAGCAGGACTTTCTTGGCCGGCCACGGCAGAGCGGACGCACGAATCTCTTTCTTTTGTTGCCGCAAAACTTCACGGAGGTATTGCGTGCACTCCCTGCCGTCTGTAGTGAAGGCCTTGCACACCTCCCGTTGCCGATTACGATATTGGTTATATTCATCCATCAGAGAGGAACGGTCGGCAAATCGTCGCGCCTTGCGCTCTTCCCTCTGTCCGGTATTAAGTTCGCGATGTTGCATCGGAGGTTGTACGGTAGGTTGAAGGGATGTTGAGACTGGGGTCCACGGCCCAAGAGCGGTTTCCGTCGCCTGACGATTCATCTTCCCTGCGAAGTTGCTGCGGAATACGTCTGAGGCTTTCACCCGGAGGTTGTGGTCGATGGCAAGGACCGTGTATCCGCCAGATTCTCCCTTCTCAATGCGAAGATGATGTTTTGCAAGAAGTGTATGAAGGACTTCCCATGAGGCATTCTGGCGAATTAGCAACGTTTGTACACGCGGAGAAACTTCTCGACGTACGTAAGTTTGCAGAGATTCTTCATCATGATAATGCTCATACTTTGCTGCCGCACCTGTCGGCAGTTGTCGCGCAGTACGAAGCGCGTTACGTTCATAGCGCGATGTGCGTACAACCTGTTGCGACTCCTCATCCCAACGTGTCGGACCGGGCGTATGTGTCCAGCCGTGTTTAGCTTCGAGGAAACGCACGGCGGCATCGAGCGTCAGCCAGTTCCGATAAGGTGTGTGCGCTTTGAGGGTCTCCGGATGAACCTTGTTCACCATGATGTGGATGTGAAAGTGCTTCTTGTCGTCATGCGCAACAACCATGAATTGATGTTCCCGGTATCCAAGTGCTTTCAATGTGTGCAACGCGCAGTCAATCCATTGTGGACGACTCGGACGTTCTCCTGGAGGCCAGGACAGTTCATAGTGACAAAGCGCATCCTTGCAGCGAGGGTTCAGAAAGGCAATCCCCTCCATCTGAACTGCCACAGTGTCCAACCCTGCAAGGTTGTCCGACACTACAACGTCTCCTCGCAAAAGAGCTTTCCCTGTGTCGGCATCGCGTTCCTCTGTTAGGTACTTGAGTAGTCGCTTGAAGCTGCCGGAGCGTTGCCGAGCGGGTTGAACTTTGGCGATCATGCTTACTCCGCGGTTTTCTTATTGAATGTGGCGAGCGCTTTGTGCAGTTCCAATAGCACCGAGTTGAGCTCACGGCGCAGTGTTTCCTCGTTGGGAAGGCTATTTATCTCCATCAGGAGATGCTTTTGTAATCCGAAGAGCTTGCTGAGTTCTGCGGCGACCTCCCGGCTTACTCGGGAACGTATTGGGCGGTTGAGAGCGCATTTACGAATGTAGCCGCTGACCGTTAGGCCCGCGAGGTGAGCCTGTTGGCGAATGATTTCCTTCTCTTGGGACAAGAGTTTGATGAGCAACCCTCGGCGATGTTCTGTCTGCTTTGGCCTTGCCATTTCAGTGCTCCTGGGGGTCTCGGGGCGAAGCCCTGAGCAAGGTGCGCAGGCCCAAGCCCGAGTAGCGCAGCGGATTGGGTTTGGGCCGGTGGATATGCCAAAACGACCGCAGGGCGTTTCGGTATATCCAGCGCCTACCTTGCCTTCACGATTACGAGCTTTTTCATCTCCGTCAACATCATAATACATATTTGACATAATAAGTGTAGCTATGGTGTAATTTTGTTTTATGGAGAATGAGGCTCGTCGTAGAGCGCAGGTACTCTTGTCGCACAATATCGAGGAGTTTCGTGCGTTTCTGAAGGAAAAAGCTAATGAACCTGCGCCGCAACCTGCTTCGTACAGGATGGGCGAGATTTTAAGGGCGGTATTCCCTCAACTGTCAGAGCTTCGGAAACGGGGATACTCGCTCAAGATGTTGGTCCATCTTTTTGAGGAGAATGGTCTGAGAATCACCGAAACAGCATTGTCTGGTTACATGAAGAAGATGAAACGGGTAGCTGAAGGTGAGTCGGCACCAGAGGTTCGTATAGGGAGATCAAAATCTTCGCCACCTGGTTCGTCACCTGGTTCGTAAGCTTGCAAACACTTGGCAATAAAACCGAATGTACCGCTGTATGAAAGGGCTGCATTGATGACCATGCCGCGCAACGACCTGCAATCATTTTGACAGGCTAGCTGCGAGGTAGGTTCAGATAAAAGGACATAACCGTGCCTTGCATTCCGGAGAAAAATTAGACAAAGCGCGCGAGGGAATCAAATTTGTCTGCGCTCGCTTCCAGACAAATTCGACGGCACTTTGCTCCGTGGGCTCGGTAAAACCACGCGCAATTCAAATGCAACTCAATCAATGAGGTAAAGGGATGCCGAGAAAGATTCTGAGACTGCCAGTAGTATTGGATCGCACTGGTCTATCACGCAGCACCGTCTATCAGCGCGTCACCGAAGGAAAGTTCCCAAGGCCAGTGTCGCTTGGGGCTAGGGCTGTCGGCTGGATTGAAGCAGAGGTCGAAGAGTGGATTGCTGGCCAGATAGAGGCCAGCCGGGAACTCTGCGGCCAGAGAGCTGGAGTAAGCCGTTCATCGGCAAGATGACATCGACGCGGGATTCCGGCGTGGCAGTCATCTGGGATTGCAGGGCACGACCTGATTCTCTCCCGGCCGAGCTGACCGAATGCCTATGCCGCAGTTCCACGGAACGGCAGCACCTTGCCGCCGCGCTGGGTCCGTTCCAGAAAATCCGCCCAATCCTGCATCATCCTGGCGCGTGGCTCCAGATAAAGAGCATGGTTGTATGCCGCGCTCACCGCATTCCGGGGAGCGTGCGCAAGCTGCAACTCGATATGGTCATGCGCGTAGCCCTGCTCATGCAGGATGGTGGACGCCAGACCACGGAAACCGTGGCCGGTCATGCGGCCCTTGTAGCCCATGCGCTTTAACGCTGCCAGAATGGTGTTGTTGCTCATCGGATGGGCAGGGTTGAGGTCGCCGGGGAAAAGCCATTCATTGTTCCCAGTGAAATCGCGCAGCATCTCCAGCACCTCCAGCGACTGCGTTGCCAGCGGCACAATGTGCGGAGTGCGCATCTTCATCCGCTCGACGGGTATGTCCCAGCGGGCATTCTCCAGGTCAAATTCCCCCCACTTGGCTTCGATCAATTCAGTGGTACGCACAAAGGTCATGGACATCAGCTTCATTGCCAACCGCGTGACCTGCTTTCCTTGATAGACCTCGATGCGTCTGAGCAGGGTTGGCAGCTCTTTGGCATCAATACGGGCATAGTTGATTTTCGGCGAAGATTTCAGAATGTCGCTGGGGCGAATCTCAGTGGCCGGGTTGCGCTTTGCATAACCGTGGGCGATGCCGTAGCGAAAAACCTGCCCCACCGTCTCCAGAGCGCGTTTGGCAATATCCCGCGCGCCGCGATCCTGAATCGCATTGGCCATCGCCACCAATTCCGGTGCTTCGATCTCCGCAATGGGCCGCGCTCCCAAACATGGGAGAATGTCGGCCTCCATGCGCCGCCGGACCGTGTCCACATGGCGGGGGCTTTTCCCTTCCTGCCAATGCTCCAGCCACTGTGTGGTTATGCTCTGGAAGGAGTTCTCGACCGCGACTTTCTCTGCGGTCTTCT
>Ga0182030_10003587_pt1 | contig 33147 bp, 36 predicted proteins | sample 812S3MmetaG_FD_121299 | JGI IMG/M metagenome (GOLD analysis project Ga0182030, IMG submission 121299) | Permafrost microbial communities from Stordalen Mire, Sweden - 812S3M metaG (Illumina Assembly) | ecosystem: Environmental > Terrestrial > Soil > Wetlands > Permafrost | place: Sweden... | reverse complement strand
GAAGCGCGCGGTCGAAGAGAATCCAGACTGCGATGGGATTGTGCTCGGCGCGCACGGCCTGTTCACATGGGGCGAAACGCAGCGTGAATGCTACGTGAACACACTGACTGTCATCGACCAACTAGGCCAGTTCATTGCAAATCACGGGAATCGCAAAGGGGGGGCCCGCTTTGGCGGAGATGCCGTGAAGGCAAGAACAAATCGCAAGGAGCTTGCCGTCGAGCTCTTCCCGTTTCTGCGCGGACGCATCAGCGTGCAACGCCGGTGGATCGCGAGCTTCAGCGATGGGGAAGACGTGCTGCAATTCGTGAATTCATCGCACGCGAAAGACCTGTCGTTTCTCGGCACCAGCTGTCCCGATCACTTTATCCGGACCAAAATCCGGCCGCTCTTTGTGCCCTGGCTCGATGGCGAAGACCTGAATGCCCTCAAGGGAAGGATCGAGTCCTCGCTCGCCGAATACCGCGAGCAGTATCGGAATTATTATCACCACCACGCGCTGCCGGATTCGCCGGCTCTTCGCGATACAAGCCCATCCATTGTCCTGATCCCCGGCCTCGGCATGTTCAGTTTCGGCAAGTCGAAAACCGAGGCGCGCATCACCGGCGAGTTCTACACAAATGCCATCCACGTGATGGAAGGCGCGAGCCTGCTGGAGGACGGAGAGGCTTCAGGAGCGAAAGCGGACATCGTGCCGCAGTGCGGTCAAGGCATGGATCCCACAACCTTCAAGGTCTTCACAAACTACGTAGCCATGCCGCTGAGCGAAGCGTTCCGCATTGAGTATTGGGCGCTGGAAGAAGCAAAAATCCGGCGTCAACCCGCAGAGAAGGAGTTGAGCCGGTCCATCGCGCTCGTGGTCGGCGGAGGCAGCGGCATCGGCCGTGAAGTTGCCTTGCTCGCAGCTACGCGTGGCGCTCACGTGATGATTGCCGACCGTGACACGACAGCAGCTGCGAATGTGGCGGACGAACTAACGAAGATTACGTCAAAGGAATCCGTCGCATCCACGGCAGTGGACATCCGCAGCCGCGACGCGATTGGCAAGGCTCTTAGTGCGACAATCGCCGCATTTGGCGGCGTCGATATTCTCATCAATACCGCGGCGATGTTTCCATCTTCGCCGGATGGCGTGATCACAGAAGCGCAATGGGCCATGACCTTCGATGTCAACGTGACTTCGAATTATTTGCTCTCCGATGAGGTCGCGAAGATTTTCGCGGCGCAGGGCCTCGACAGCTCCATCGTGCTGACGAGCTCTGCCAACGCCGTGGTGCCAAAACGAGGCAGCGAAGCGTATGACGTGAGCAAAGCCGCGCTCAGTCACCTGGTACGCGAACTGGCCGTGGGCCTTGCTCCAAAGGTTCGCGTCAACGGCATCTCTCCGGCAACCGTGGTGAAGGGTTCGACGATGTTCCCGCGCGATCGTGTGCGCGCATCGCTCACCAAATACGGAATCGCCTTCGAAGACTCAATGGGCGACGAAGAGCTTCGCGGATTGCTGGCGAACTTCTATGCCAAGCGGACGCTGACGCACACGCCCATCGATCCCGCGGACTGCGCGGAGGCGATTCTGTTCCTCGCCAGTCCACGTTCGCGCTGTACCACCGGTCACTTGATCCCGGTGGATGGCGGCTTGCCCGAGGCGATCTTGCGGTGAGCCTGGTCGGCAAGCGATCGGACCAACCTGCGCAATCCGCCGAGCCTGGACAACGCGCGCGCGTTGCAATCGATCTGGGAGCGGAGAGCTGCCGCGTGTCTCTCCTGCGCTGGCCCGATGGGCAGCCTGCGATCGAACTGATTCATCGCATTCCCAATAGCCCAGTCCACGTGGATGGATCTTTGCGCTGGCCATTCGACACGATTCTTTCCGGCTTGGAAGACGGCCTGCGCAAGGCTGCGGAAGCGGCGCCGGAGGGGATTGCGTCAATTGCCGTGGATGGCTGGGCTGTCGATTATGTGCGGCTCGGCGCCAATGGCCGTTCCCTTGCCAATCCATTTTGCTATCGCGATGAGCGCACAATCGCCTCAAAGGACGCGGCCGACCGCATCGTTCCTCCCGAAGAAATGTTCCGCAAAACCGGGGCTCAGCCGCTGCGCATCAACACGGTATATCAGTTGCTGGCTGATCCGGCTGCAAACTCCGAAGCCCCGTGGACTAATCTGCCGGAGCATGTACTCTACAGGCTTGGCGGGCGCAGAGTGGCAGAATACACAAACGCCACACACACAGGGCTCGTCGACATCGAGAGTGGCCAATGGTCTGAGACTCTGCTGCAACGTCTCGAACTTTCGAAGGACGCTCTTCCTCCCATTGTGCCCACAGGAACCATGATCGGAAAACTGACGGGACGCCTTGCGGAACTTGAGGCTTTTTGCGAAACAGAGCTGATTGTGCCCGCGTGTCACGATACAGCTTCGGCCATCGCCGGAATCCCGTCATCGCTTGTCAAGACGGCATACATCTGTTCGGGAACATGGTCGCTGGTTGGCACACTGATCGAGAAACCGATTGTGACAGAAGAGGCGATGCGCGCTGGATTCACCAATCAGGGCGCGGCCGGCGGAGGGTTCTGCTTCCACACCAATGTGAACGGCATGTGGATACTGAAGCAGTGCCTCGAAAGCTGGCGCAAAGCAGGACGGCCGTGGACAATCGAAAGCCTCATCGCCGAGGCGGAGCTTTGCGGCGATTGTCCCGGCGTAGTTCCAGTCGATGCGCCTTCCTTACTACTGGACGACAACATGCCCGAACGCCTGAATGAGCAGCTGCAGCTATGCGGTTGCACAACGATTGAGGACTGCGCAGGCAACGAGCCCGCGTTTGCGCGCATCATCTTCGAAAGCCTCGCGGCCAGGTACGTTGCGGCGCTCAGCAGTCTTGAACAGATGTTGGGCGAAAAGTTGGAACGGATTCATATCCTCGGCGGCGGCGCACAGAACCGGCTGTTGACGCGGCTCACTGCGGAGAGAACCGGTCTGCCCGTCGAAATCGGCGATCCGGAAAGCTCCACGCTGGGCAACTTCGCTGTGCAACTCGCCGCATGCGAAGCCAGGGAAAAGCCTCTTCCTGCGGAAACCGTACGGCAATGGGCGCAGCGCCTCGCCAAGGCCAGAGTGCAGCCGATCTTATCCTGATGCTTGAAGCCTCAATCCCTACAAAGATGGGTGTCCCGGGTGCCCCGTCTCTGGGTGCCCCGTCCTAGCTCTGCTAGGGCGGGAAGGGATGCCTCGGTCCAGATCGAACTTCGAGTCTCACCCTCATCGGAACTGGGGATGAAGGCTGGGCCACACGTAAGGAATGCCCCGAAAGCTCCGGCATAGATTCTTAACTTCAAGCATGTTTTATGCTCCCTCGCATCGTACACTTCAGCGTGGCGAGAAACGCATTCATTTCGCGCAGTACGTCTGCTTCATTCGACCGGAATACGAAATGATCCGCATTTGGCAGTCGAACAATGCGCGCTTGTGGATTCCCTACCTCGAATGCGTTCACTTGAGCTGAGGTCCGTGCGAGTTCATCGGCGGTGGCAGCTGCCTGGGAGGCCGCGTCCATTCCAGGGCGCGGATCCAACTTGTGAGGAACAGCAAAGACTGCCAGAACTGGACACTTAACGCCCTTGTATATCTGCACACTTCTTTGAATCTCGCCGACGCTCCGGGCCATTGAACTGTCGGGAGGCGCTGGCGCTGAGTCTGGGACCGACTGCAATTGCTTTTGCACCTCCTGGAGATCCTTCTCAAACCGCGGAAGGCTTTCTTCCAACAGATGCTTGACCTGAACCTTTCGCTCTCGCGGGGACGCAATGGTAAACATCTGGTCCATCTCCTTCCGCAATTCGGCGGAATCCATAACCGGATCTCCGTTCGGAAGCGAGGGATCGTAATATGCATAGGAATAGCCTGCGTCCAAATAGACCAAGCCGGCGACTTTCTCCGGAACCCTGGTTCCGATGGAGCTTAACTCCTCGCCAGCGAGGGAATGCCCAACCAGGATCGGTCGCTCGATCCTCAGATCATCCATCACGGCCAGGACATCATCTCCCAGGCGATCAGGGGAATAATTTCCGCACTCCGGCTTCGGTGCGCTCGATGCTCCGAAGCCGCGCCGCGGAATGCCGTAAACATGAAATTGAAGAACCAGCTTCGGAGCGAACGTGTCATATACATGGGCATCGAATCCCATGCCCGCCAGAAGGAGCAGCGGGTGGCCCGAACCACCCCAATCGAGCACTTCCAGCTTGACATCCTTTTCAACCGCGACGAATTGCACTGTATGCGGACTCGTGTCCGCAGGCTGCGGTGGTCCGTTCGGTGGACCTTGTTGCGCAAGGGTTGCGTCGGGAGACAAGATTGCTAACATCAAAAGTAGCGTCGACAAGTTCCACCACCATGTCAATAATTAGATTCCCTTGCGAACCAATACGGAACATTGGATGAAAGGATGGCGCCGCGATAGGAGCGTGATCTTCTGAGAATCCGAGCTGCCTTGCATTGGCCTTTGCGTAGTCGCGAAGGATTTCCAAAAGGGCAAAAGCAAGAGAGGCCGAATCCAAGGCCTTTAGATCTCAATGGAGTTGTAATGGAGGTCCTTGGTCCAAAGTGTAACGAACGTTCAAGTACACTCACCCCCTTAGGAAGGGTTTCTAAAGGGGAGACGTTGCGGACAGGACACAGGTCCGCTAGAGGGGTGGCGCAAGACGCGCCGTTTCTCACTGCGGCGCGCCCGGAGCGAAGGGCAGGAGCCCTCATTCAATCGGGAGGAGGTTATGTCTTGAGGTGCGTAAGAATGAGGAACCTTCGCGAACAAGTGAGATATTCGAATCGGTATCCTCAGATCTAACGTCTATTGAATGTGGAACTTCAGTATACATGTCTGCGATTTTTGCGCCCATTTACCGCAAGGAGGTATCTCATGGCCAGGAAAGCCAGACAACTCATTGCACACGCGGTTCGCGTTGGCCGCTCGTCCTCATAGTATTGGCTGCAATCCGGAAACCGGCATGTGGAAGCATCACTACAAGAGCGTTCACGGTTCATTCCGCAAGAACAGAAGCCTTTTGTGCCCGCAGTTGCAGAATCACAACAGAGGCCGGCTGCTACTGGCGTAGCTGACCATCTGCTGCCAAAGTAGGTCAACCGGAATCGAGTAAATCCAGCGAAATCAGCGCTTTTCAAGCTCTTTGGAATCAATGCGCTTCTGGAACTCTGTGGTTCCGTCTACATCTTGGGTGCTTTGACCGCTACAAAATCGACTACATTCATATTTTTCACTTAAGCCCAGGCACAGTGAGTCTTGTGGGAAATGAGAAATCGTCGAGAACATAGCGCGGGAGATATCAAAATGGAAGAGGCGAACGCAGCTCTCCGAATACCAAATCATATTTAGTTGTGTGCGGATTTAGGGGCGCAGGTCAATGTGACCTGTATCAGCAAACGTGACCCCTTTCGGCCCGAAATCCTTCATTCGGACTACCCATGGCTTGCCTTCGCCATCTAGTTTGCAGGAATTTTGGGTAGCGGGATAATCGCCGGCGCGTTGACGAGCTCAAGCAGCTTTCCGCCAAAGCCAATCTGAATGGCGTCACTATGCGCTCCCAGATCAACGACTGAGTCCAGAAGTGTACTCAATTGGGTAACGTAGAAAGCCAGGTGAGAAGGAAACATCCATGCTCCAGCTGTTTCTACGAAGAAAAATGCGGGGCACGATGCATTGAACTGATACTCATAAGGCCAAGTGGATACTCGCTCAGTCTGTTTTGAATTCAGTCTCCGAGTCTTCGGACTTAATCGCTCCAAAAGTGTGATCCCGGAGGTTCAAGTAAAAGAGCAATTCGACGCGATTCGATACGCCCAACTTTTCGAATGCTCGGAAGAGGTAGTTCTTCACAGTATGCTCACTGAGTCCTAAGTCGCTCGCAATCGCCTTGTTTATCTTGCCTCTTGCCGCCCCCTTGACCACTTGTAATTCACGTAGGGACAACGAGGCCATCTTACCTCCGATCGCTACATCCGGGGAGGGAAAGGAGCTAAAAGCGTCCAGTAGGAAGGTTGTCTCTTGAGCGCCCGCCCAGATCAAACCCCTACATACGTGTTCCACACAATCTAAAAACTCGGCCACGGGTTGCTGCCGACAAAAAACCCCTCGTGCACCAGAGCGAAACGCGTTTACGACCGAATCGTGCGTCGAATGATTGAGAAGGATAACAATCGGCACGGATGGGTACGTGCGATGCACAGTGTGCGCGAGATCGAAACCATTCGTTGTGTCGAGAGTTAGATCAGCGCCAATGACCACCAGGCTCGCTCTTCCGTCCGCCATGCAATCCAGGAGATCAGTTGATCGAACCCCGGACGCTCGAAAATCTCTGGCCCGGGTCAGCGCCGTCGCCAAGAGATCGCTGCTCATCGAATCTCGATCAGCGATCAAGACTCTGATTGCCGACCCAGGATCGCTGACTCTCCGCAATCCATTTTCGTGCTTTAGCGTCTGGGGGACGACCAGACTACTCCCCTGGTCTGACGGAAAAGAGATTTTGTGCGGTTGAGAAGAAGGCGAATGCAATGCCGGAACCTCCATGCTTGGCTGCAACATGTTGATCGAACACACCACGAGCTTCTGCTTGCAAAGATCGGCCCAGGTGTTCCAAAGCAATCGAAGTCCCGTCGAACATACTGTGCCTGGAGTTCATCCCCACGCGGGTCCATTAATGCCGTTCGAAGGGGCGGAGGAGAAGGTAGTCCCCGAATTCTTTTGGGGTTGCCCTTGTGTAATTACTGTACAGCAAACCTAAAAATGTGCAAGTAATGTGCAAGCATGGAGCAAAGTAACGTGCAAGTAACATTGCAAAGTAATGCGCAATCAAACGATCTTCTCTATTTCAGACCGGGACGACCTTCTCACAGGCGAAGCCCCTTTTTCATGGACCACTGGTGCTCAATAGAGAAAATGGCCCCTACGGAATCCCAATTCGTCTCACACGATTTTCAAACGATCGGCAACTTGTGCCGCGATCACGAAGACCATACTCTGGAAATTCAATGCCCCAGGGTCCCCCCCCAGAACGCAGAGGTGCGGTGCGATACAGACTTCGCTTGCCTGTCATTTTCCATTGGGATGACGGGAGACAACAAACGGAGGGCGGCTTCACCAGCGACATTGCGCTGGACGGCGCGCTGATTTTCAGCAGCCGGTGCCCGCCAATCGGGACCGATGTCCGAATTGAAGTTTTGATTCCTGTGCCGGATTATTCTGCCGAGGAAATTCGAATCGAGTGTATCGGAAAAGTCACGCGAGTATGGGAGCAGCCCGGAACGGCCTATTTTGGAGTTCACGGGATGTTCAATGACGATCAACTGACGCTCGTCATGAATTGATTGAATTGAGGAGCTCAAGTTTGCTCTTCGTTCGAAATGCAGTCCTGGGACTGAAAGGGCGGAGCTACGTCCGCCCTGCGCGCTAATGAACAGAACCGAATCATGTTCCTGAGCGAAGAGTATGGCAATGGACTACGAGATCGGAAATTCTCAAAGCGGCTTGCAATGGTTCGCGGTGTGGACTCGGTCGCGACAGGAAAAGACCTCTGCAGCAATGCTCGCGGCACTTGGCGTTCCGCATTTTCTTCCTCTGATCGACGAGGAGCGGAGATGGAGCGATCGGAAAAAAATGGTCTCGTTACCACTTTTTCCTGGCTACCTTTTCGTTCAAATCGCAAACTCTTCTGAAATTCAAGTTTGCGTCCAAAAAGTTTCCGGAGTTGTCAACTTCGTAGGTAATCAGAATGGTCCTTCGGCGGTTCCGGAGGTTGAAATCAACAGCATTCGCGCATTGTTATCACGTGGCGCCGGATGCTCTCCATGCCCTTTTCTGAAGGTCGGAGACAGAGTGCGCGTAGTGCGTGGGGCTCTGGCGGGCATCGAGGGCTTATTCATTCGCTGCGGAGCGCGATCTAGGGTGGTGGTTTCCGTGGAGATAATCCAGCGATCAGTCTCGGTAGAAGTCCTGGCGTGCGACGTCGAGCTGGTACAGCATATTCGGCAACGCGAATCCTACTCAGTCTTTGCGCCATCACCCGCTTGAATCACTGAATAAAGGCCGCCTCTGAGCTGCCAGAACAAGTGACCCAATTCTTAATGGCACCCGGAACGGTCGTATCTCAAATCTAATCCGACACGGTTGCGGTTCTACTGGGATCGGAAGGATCCGAGGTTGGAATCCGTGGTTCATGAATTCAGACCAAGTCAAGCCGGGCCGGCAGCTGCGCATTCGCTTCTTACAGGAAAATTGTGGCGGTTGCACTGACTCACGTCAGCTCAGGCTCCTGAACCAACTCGGACGCGGTCTGCCTTGATGTCTCAAGCAAATCCAACTTTCCCAATCGGCCCAAAACCGAACGCTGTTCGCAGCCACGCCAAACAACTTCCTCGGCGGTCTTCACTTATTAGGAAGGTGCCATGCCCCCAAGAAGACGGTTCATCAAGTATCTGGCCAAGCTCTTTGATCTCTGGGTCCTCGCGGTATCAATCGTAGTTGCTCTGATTGTGTGTTCCTCGCCGAAAGCAATGACGTTTGCCGGTTTTGTGGCAATGCGAATCAAGCTGGCAAACTGCCTAGTATTCGCGCTTCTTCTCTTCGTGTGGCACAACGTTTTCGTCTTCTGTGGACTATACGCCTCCAAGAGGTTGACGAGACAGCGCACACAATTTGTGGAAGTGTCCAAAGCGACAACGCTCGCAGCGATTTTCCTTCTTGCATCGGCACGAGCTTTTCAACTGCAGGTTGTCAGCCCGAGATTTGTCTTACTGTTTTGGTTTTTGACCACATTCATAATGGTAGCTGGCCGTGTTGCGGCCCGCTGGTTGCTTCTCGCGTTGCGGAGCCGCGGCAGAAATACCCGGTTTATTCTCATCGTTGGGACAAACGAGCGGGCGATTGAGTTTGTCCGCCAAATCACCGGACATCCAGAGCTGGGTTATCACGTCGTCGGTTTTGTGGATGATGATTGGGCCGGAACACTGGCGTTCGATTCCACCGGGTATGCTCGCTGCTGCAGCTTTGCCAGTCTTGCTGACTTTCTCCGAGTAAACGTCATTGACGAGGCAGCGATATACTTGCCGCTGCGGTCGTACTATGAACACGCGGCTGAATTGGTGGCGCTATGCGAGCAGCATGGAATCGTTCTCAGGTTCGACGCCCAGGTTTTCAAGTTGCGTACTCCTCATTATCGTGTCCAAGACCTCGAGGAGAACTCCCGAATTCTGGCTTCGGATGACCTAATTCCCGCAATGATCAAACGTACGTTGGATTGCCTGCTTTCCGGCACGTTGCTCGTCATCTTCTCTCCTCTATTTTTTGTGGTTGCTGTCCTGGTCAAGCTGACGTCACCGGGGCCGATTTTCTTCTGCCAGATTCGGGTAGGTCTGAACAAACGAAAATTCAACATCTACAAATTCCGTACCATGGTTGCAAATGCCGAACAACTGCAGGATCAACTTCTCTCCATGAACGAAATGTCCGGACCAGTATTCAAGATCGAAAGAGACCCACGTGTTACGCCCCTCGGGAGGGTCCTGCGCAACACTAGCATTGACGAGCTGCCGCAGCTATTCAATGTGTTAAAGGGGGACATGAGCCTGGTAGGGCCGAGGGCGATGTCACTTCGTGACTACCAACTCTTTGATAAGGATTGGCAACGGCGCCGCTTCAGCGTCAAGCCGGGTATCACCTGTCTGTGGCAGATTCATGGGAGGAATTCCATTCCCTTTGAGGAGTGGATGGAACTTGATATGCAGTACATCGACACGTGGTCGCTGTGGCTCGATCTCAAGATTCTCGTGCAAACAGTCCCCGCAGTGCTACGGGGCAACGGAGCAGCATGAGAATGCTTGTGTCGACTTGAGGCATCTCTGTGCCATCGAATGAGGTGAGACAAGTTGGCATGCGTAATCTCAACCCCTTTAGGAACACCTGTTGACCCGGACGTGTAGATTACATACGCAAGGCTGTCCAGCTGGACCGGCCGGTGTTCAAAGTTAGGAGCGGCGGCGATAGTTGCGGCGTCGCGCCAAGGATCTATACCGTACACTTTCATCTTGAGTCGACTGAAACGGTCTCGCCGCCGTGCACGTTCGGAAGATTCTGGCGGTGCAAACGGACGGGCCATACATTATCGGGGGTCAATGTTTCGGTGGGATCCTCGCATACGAAATCTCGTGCCAATTGCAGTCTGCTGGACTCGAAGTTTCGGACCTTGTGCTGCTGGATACGCCGAACCTTTCATACCTAGGGTCACATCAGTCACTGACTTGGAAGTTGAAGTTTCTAGGCTATCTCCGGAACCGAGCTGCTCAGCTCGGCCTGAGGTCGAGCGCGGCCAAGCTTCGTATGCACCTGCTAAATCGTTTCGGTCGCAAGGCAAAAGGAATGTCGGGCGGAACAGAGATGCATGTAGTCCAAGAAATCATCGAAGCTGCGGCCTGTGCGTACGAGCCCCCGAGATACGAGGGAAAGGTGCTTTTTCTATTGGCATCTGTGCGCCCAGCACACGTAAATTCCCTTGCGGGATGGCAGGAAATCATTAGCGGTGGGTTGCATGCACAATACGTAGATGGGCGCCATGCCGAGTTGCTGAATATCAAGAACGTACACAGTGTTGCAGATGCTATTTGCGCTCATCTCGGCTCCAGAACAAAGGAAAAGCCTGGTACGGCATCGCCGACGTGCGATTCGATCGGGCTTATTCAAACAGTGAATTCGGCTAAAGCTTACACGCTAACCAGTAACACATTACGGTCGATGCCCGCAGAATCGATGAATGGGCAGGCAACCAAAAGGCACTGAATGGAGGAGATGCGATGCACGTCGTCCTGTATGGCATACGACTCATCGAGACCATGAATCACGGAGACTGCCGAACCGATGCTTCCCATATCTAATGAGCTAGCAACTATAGTGCTTCTTGCGGAAGCCGGAGGCGGCGTCGCACGGCACGTTATCGATCTCTACTCCGGGTTGAGGGCCAGAGGCTGGCCCGTCACGCTGATAGTGTCTCCCATCCGGATGGAATCAATGTACCGGGAAGAGGCACGGGCAATTCCTCATAGCGACCTTCGGTACCTTGAGATGCCCCGTAATCCTACTGTGAGAGATCTGAAAGTGATCTGGCAGCTGAGAACCATGATACGGGGGCATAGATCGCGGGTCATTCTACATGCGCACTCCACAAAGGCTGGTATGTTTGGGGCCGCGCTCCGTGGCGCGGTCGAATCGACGATCTTCACGCCACACGCCTATCGAAGCATCGATCCTTCGTTGTCGCCAGTGCGCCGCGCCGCGATCAGAGCCGTAGAGAAGATCTACAGCCGTACATATGATCGTGTCATTGCAGTGTCTCGAGAAGAGATGGCTTATGCGAAGACTCTCAAAATAGAAGACGCTCGATTACGCTACATTCCTAACGGTCTAAGTGTGGAGAAGTATCTAGATGCGCGGTTGAGGAAGCGGCGCGAGTTACGGGTCGTGGGTTTTGTTGGGCGATTGGTCGCGCAGAAGGATCCTCTGCTATTCATCACGACATTCGCGCGATTGAAAACGAAGCACAGGACTCTTAAGGCCGTTATTGCGGGTGATGGACCGCTCCGTTCGATGCTCCACGACGAGGCTCGGAAGCTCGGAGTTGCACACGATATCAAATGGCTCGGCACGTACCCCGCCGTAGAGGCTTTCAAACAATTCGATGTGATGATTCACACGAGCGCTTACGAGGGCCTTCCGTATTCGCTCATAGAGGCCGCTGCCGCTCGTTTGCCGATCGTCGCAACTAAGAATCACGGCTCTTCGGAGGTGTTGGAGGGAGTGGATCCCGAACGACTCGCCAGTACAACAGACCCCGCCGAACTCGCACATCTTGTCACCGAACTCTTTGCAAGTGATGCGGCGTTTGATAAGCATATCGCCTGCCTCGATTTAATTGCTGAGAAGTATGGGATTCACCACATGATTCGCTCGGTTGAAATCGAATACGCCGAACTGTTGGCTCGCAAAGAACTCGTTAGGTCTCCGGTGCCGTACGCTTTCGATTAGAGCAATTGGGTCGGGCTGAGACTGCGGCCCCGGAAAAAGAGCAGTTCAGTCTATCAATGTTCGCCGGACACCCGCGATAGGTGCACGGCTCTCACATAAGGAGTAAATGATGTCACTCACTTTGCATCGACGTCACACGACAATCGCTATGCTTTGCTACCTGGCACTACTAGGAGTCGCAGCTGCGCAACGCAACGCGGCCCCGCCCTCCGGCTTTTATGGATCGAACGCGCACAAGGGGCCGGTAGTCATTGCACCGGGAGACGTGTTGAACGTCCGTTTCTACCTTAGCCCGGAACTGGACCGGACTGTTAAGGTCAGAGAAGACGGGAAGATTTCTCTGCCATTTCTCCAGGGCATTGACGTTGCTGGCCAATCGCCCGACGCACTTCAGAAAACGCTTGTCGATCTTTACGCAAAAGAACTCTCAAGACCGGTCATTACGGTCGATATCGAGTCCGCTGCCAACAGGTCGATCTACGTTACCGGCGAGGTACAGTTGCCTGGTGAGAAGGAGTTGCATGGAAGGGTGACGCTCGCGATGGCCTTGGCGATGGCGGCAGTTAATCAGAAGACAGCCGGTATCAAATCGGTGCTGCTCATACGCGCGGACGATCCTAACAAATACAGTGTGTATAAGATCAATGGATCGTTTGGAAACGAGTCCGCCCGGAATCTCTTGTTAGAGCCTGGCGATGTAGTTGTTGTGCCGAAGAAGCTTATCGGCAAAATGGACGATTTTGTAGAACAATACATACGAGGATTGCTGCCCGGAACTCCTAATGTGGGTGCAACATTGCTTTGGGAGCCCGGCATCGCAGCGAATTCGGCGGCAGCTACTACTCCGTGATTCCTCAATTACAGTTCCCTCAGATCGGGTAAAGGCCACAATACGCCGTTTTATCTCTTAACAAGATTCACGAGGTGACCAGACGATGCATTCCACGATACGAGACTTAGTGAACCTTGCCTTCAGGTATTCACGACACCTGATAGCGCTATGGATAGTGACCGCGATCGCTGTCAGCGTATATTACTGGCAGGCGCCTCGAGTCTACGAGTCGAAAGCGCGAATGCTGGTATCGCTCGGGTCTGAAGTCAAGGGCAGAGCCGACTATGTTAACGACCGCAGCTTGCTGATAACTCAAAGAGAGCAGCAGATTCGGAACGAACAGCAGATCTTGCAAAGCCATGATGTGCTCCTGTTGGCCTCGAAGTGGATATTGGGATCGCAAACAAATCAAGTTCCGCCAGCCGAGTTGGCTGAACAGATTGCGGTGGCGCGACGGTACTTCACAGGTGAGGTCCCGCAGCGATCGCTTGTCTTGCGTGCGGTAACATTCGTGAAACAAACGATCGGCGAGTTGCTTGATCAACCGCCCGCACAGGAAGACAAAGAAGAAGCGCTAGCTCGCAGCTTGTCCACAAGTCTGACTGTCACTCCGGTTTTCCAATCGGACTCTGTGGACATCAGCTTTCGCTATCGCGATCCCCGCGTTGCTCAAACGGCTCTCAATCTCATTCTGGCCGCATACGTATATCATCACATCGAGATTTTTCAAAACACCCAAGAGGCGGTCCTCCTCGGCAAAGAGCGTGATCAATCGGTAATTCGCTACAAGGAAGACCTCAAGCAATTTGCAGCCTTCATGAGATCCCAAGCAATATACAACGAGGACACTCAGGTTCAGGGCCTGTTGACTCAGAGCCAGAAAATAGACTCGACACTCAGTGACGCCCGAGCAAACAGAGATGCAGCCGCCGCCAAGCTGACTACACTTGACGCGTTCAAGCAATCGAGCCAGCCATTTGAGCGCTTCTCGACAACCGAGGCCAGGAGCGCCTCAAAAGACGAACTGACCTCTAAGCTCAATCTGGCTCTCGTGGAACAGCAGAACTTGCTGACCACCCATCCTGTAGGTAGTCGTGCCTACGAAGACTCGCAAGCACGAATCGATGCTTTACGCCGGGCGATCGACCAGGAGCCCTCCCAGGTAGTGGCGCAGACCGAGCAAAGGAGGAGTAGCGCTGCAGAACTCATCGATTCGGATATGGTACTGATGAATGAAGCTCAGAAGGGCGAAGATGCGCGTATCGCTCAACTGCTCCAAGAAAAGGGCCGCTTGCAGTCGGAACTGGCTAACTACACGGAAGGAATGCAGGGATACGATGCACTGAAATCACAGCTAGATTTCGTAAAGCAGGAATCTGAACGCATCGGTTCTGCATATATAGAAAGTCATCTTCGAGCCATCAGCGCTCACAGTGGCATTACTGACATTTCCGTGATCGATGCTCCGAGTTGGAACTCGGAGGCTGCTAGTCCTAAACGCTCGGTCGTTTTGCTCTCCACTATGGCCATATTGCTCTTCGGCAGTATCGGGATGTTATTCGCATTTGCCAGCCTCGATTCGACAATGGCTGACGCCAACGCCGTTAGTCGTCGGATGGGATCCAACCTGACGGCGAGCCTGCCTGAGATGGATCACGGCGTGTTGGGAAGCTTCGAAAATGAATTCGCAATTCTCAACAGTAAACAGTTCGCGAAGATATTCCAGGCGACACAAGCTGATCCATCGCCGCGTAAGGTCATTTTGATAACCGAATCGAACTCGGGGGAAGGATCGAGTTTGATCGGTTATTGCCTGTCTCAATTTATCGCGATGAACAGCAACAAAACGGTAGCCTTCATTGATCGTTCAAGCAACCAGATTGAGACGTCCAGTGCGACTCAGGCTTCCGCAATAATGCTTAGCGGGATAACGAGATCCGCAGAGTTCAACGACGCTGGACGCCGAGTTGGCACACTCGTGGAAGGCTTCGCAGGAATATCAAAAAGCTACGACTATCTCATCGTGTCGGGCGGCCCTATGAAGGACTACCCTGAACTGTTAGGTCTGGCCGCAATTACATTGTCTACATTTTTGCTTATCGACGCTGGTCGGACCCGGCAAGCTTCGGCTCGGAATAGCGTCGAAGTACTTAACAGCTACGGGTTTTCCAAGGTGAATCTGGTTCTCAATCGACGCACGTATCCAGTTCCGGAATGGTTGATGAGGCGTATATGAGAAAAAAACTCATCGCGCTCAGTAAGAAGGTAAGACTCTCGTTCTGCGCTTTCAACACCTGGCTCTGGCGCAGCTCCCTGCGAGAGTGTGGAACTGGAGTGCGCCTTGAATTCCCAGTGCGCTTTGAGAGTCCGGAGAACATAACCATCGGTGATAACACTCATATTTACCCCAGGACATGGCTCAATTGCGTATCTGGTTGGGCAGGCGCCATGTACAAGGGGGAGATCATTATGGGGAGAGACGTAAAAATATCCTATAATGTCCAGATTTCTGCGGCGCTTCAGGTCGTACTCGAAGACGGAGTGGCTATAGGTGCAGGTTCGGTCATTGTCGATCACATACACGACTATCGATACAATGGTGTATCGATTTTCGCTGCTCCGATCTCAAAGCCAGCGGCAGTGCGCATCGGAAAGGGATCATTTCTAGGAGTTCACTGTTTCATCGCCCCAGGCGTTCAGATTGGCGAGCACGTTGTAGTATCAGCGAATGCGGTCGTCCTGAGAGATGTCCCCTCCTACTCAATTGTGGCCGGCAACCCGGCACGCGCGGTGCGTTACGACCTTCGGCCCCAAGCCGTCGTAGCAGAGCCCGAGAGTGTCGGTGTCGGCAATGGCTGAGGTACAGGAGGAAATTACTGCGGCGATCGGTCGTCCGAACGACAGCCATCGACACTCCACGAGACGCTTGATTTCGAATAGCGTGGCTATGGCTCTGGCGAACGTCGCTGGGCGAGGACTAGGCTATGTTTCATTATTGCTGCTGGCTCGGCATGTCAGCGCGCATTACATTGGCGTCTATGCGATTCTGCTGACGACGTCCATGCTTGCAGAGCTGGTGTCCAATCTCGGATTGGACAAAGTCGTAGTCCGAGAGATGGCACCCTCGGCCCACTCTGGCTATGATCGAAAGCTTTTTTGGTTGGCTCTCGGGACACGTCTGTGCATGGCGGTCGTTTCGTTTGCCGCCGCGTTCGCGCTGTTGCGGCTTTTGTTTAAAGATCTCGGGGGCCTCGATGAGTGGACGATTGCCGTATATTTATCTGTCATTTTCCCTACGGTTGCAAGCCGCAACTGCGAGGCTTTGCTCACGGCCCACGAGCGGCTGAGGCCAATAGCCTGGTCGCAAGCCTTTGAACGCATCGTCATGTTCGGCGCCGTGCTCCTTCTGATCAACGGTCATTTGAGCTTCGCAGGTTTCATCTGTTTCGCACCGATCGCGGGGCTCGGAAGGTTGTCCGTTCTGATCTCTGGTATGGCGGCCGGCTGGAGTTCGGTTGGAGAGCAAAGTCCACTCGGCGTGAACGAATTACTAAGACAGAGCATCCAGCTGTTTTCTGTTGAAGTTCTCGCCCTTGTATATTTTCGATCCGACGTCTTCTTTATCGCGCGAATTCAGGGCCTAAGCAGCGCCGGCGTCTACCAGATTGCATACAAGATGTTCGATTGCTGCATCTCGCTCTTTTCGGGGCTGCTGCAGGCTGCGTTTCCGTTATTGATACGAAACCGTAGCCGACGCTATCTGGGACAACTTCTTATCTATGGCTTGATCGCTGTATCCGTGCCGGTAGCGATCGTCATCGTACTTCGGTATCCGCTCCTGGAGTTTATCCAGCCAGGCTACTCCGCCGGAGCTACATCACTCGTTTGGCTTATGCTGACGGCTCCATTGGTTTATGTAAACTCGACACTTTCCAATGCTGCCATCGCAGCGGGCAAAGTGAAGATTCTTATTGTTCTTGCTATCGTACTGATCGGTTCAAACGTAGGGCTGAATATCGCGCTCATCCCGCGCTGGTCAATCAATGGCGCAGCGTTTGCGACTTTCGCCTGCGAAGCGCTCAGCTCGCTTATTCTTGTTCCCGCATTCCTGTTGACAGGGTACGTGGGCGCCAAAAGACCATGAGAGAATACATCCAAACAGATAGACCATTAACCTTCGGCTGGTCGAAACTGATCGTCTGGAGCGCCGTAGCGATCCTTCTGGGCGCAACGTGTGCGATCACCGGCATCGCGAGCCTCTATATAGCCACTGGTATCGCAACGATCCTTACGTTCACTGCGGTAGTCTCCGCGGTTCCCGAGCTTATAACCTTCGCAGCACTATGGACACTGATATTGATGCCCTATTTCTGGGGCTTCACCAGCGGCACTATACCAAAACTCTTCGCTGACGAAGCCGTACTCCTTCTTTACATAGTCGCCTTTCCACTTCTTCATCTGTTTGGCGTTAGGTCTTGGAAGAGCGGATACTCGTCCTTGTATCTCGTCCTTGCGCTATATCTTGTGCTCGAGGCGGCATCGTTCGCTGTGAGCGAGAAAGATCTCGTTGCCCTTCGCAATTTCTTGGAAACAAGCGCGCTAGGCGCAATCCTTTTGATCCTATTCGTCCAAGAATCATCCAGCAAATTCAAACAACGACTTGTAACCGAGTCGATCGTTTGGATTGCAGTGATTGTGTCGATCGCCAGCGTGGCGGAGCGGGTTTATCAACGGAATCCTGTCCTCGAAGAATATAGCAACGCCGCTGATCCTACACAGACGCCGCCAATTTACCTGTCCGCGCAAATCGTGAGACTCGCCGGCGGCGCCTATAGGCCATATGTCAGTTTTTTCCATCCATCTGAAGCCGGGATGTTCATGGCGATGAGCCTACCGTTTTTGATCGCTCGATGGAAAGAGCGACGCGGATTGTCTTCGTTTGTCGCATGTTTTTGCCTTGCTGCGGGCCTATTAGTCAATGCAACCCGAGGCGCCTGGGTGGCAGCGGCTCTTATCACGGTTTTGATGCTCCGCGATACGTGGAAAATTGTTGCTGTCCTTCTCCCGACTGGTGTGATCGGTGGCGCTGTAGCTTATTCGGTTTTTCACGACTCGCCGTTTATGGAACGCATCGTTGACCCCAATAACTTTTTGGCTCGATTTATCTATTGGCGCTTGGGATGGGCGGTCTTTGCAGATCACCCGTTTCTTGGAGTTGGCCATATGCAGTTCGCAAAATACTATCTCGGGTTTGTCAACGAGGTGACCGATAGCGTCCATATTGATCTCAATCAGGTTAAGGTGCTCGACAATATCTATCTGACATCTCTGGCGGAGCACGGCGTGGTTGGATTTGTCGGCTTGGTTGGATTGTTCATTTATTTCGCCGCAGTGCTCCGAGGCTCTAAGAGGACGCTTCTGCGCAACGCTGATAATCATGGGGCGTCGTTTGTCCGCTGCACAGAGTTTGCCCTCCTCGCCTATGCGTTGGCTGGATGCTTCGCCGATGTGACACTGTTCACTAAGGTGACAAAGTTTTTGTTTATTTTAGTCGGGATGTCAATTGGAGTCGGCGCCAAATGGAAGCCGAAAGAGCAGACAACCTCCATGTCTGAGCTGGTGGTACCGCGAAGCTTAGCGCTGGATCGGGTGCAGGATGCCTAAAGAATTCAAGCTTTCGATCATCTACGTTAATTGGAATTGTGACGATGAGATTGTCGCATCGATCGCCTCGGTGCGTCGCTGGAGCATCGGTGTGCCCCTCGAAATCCTAGTGGTGGACAATGCTTCTCCGAATGGTCTTGGCGAGCTGGAATGGGCTGAGGACATCGTTCTCATACGGAGTTCTGTGAATGGAGGTTTTGGCGCGGGTTGCAATCTGGGTGCCAAGCGCGCGCAGGGACGCTATTTGCTGTTCCTCAATCCCGATACTCGATTTCTCAACGACGCTGCCAGTCTTCTCGTTGAATTCATCGAATCGCATCCTTTTGTAGCTGCCGTCGGGCCGCGGGTTGAAGATGCCGAGGGACAGGTTCTTTACGAGGGCGGTCGATCGCTTCCAACACTGAGCACAGAATTCCTGGTCCATAGCACTTTGGCGTTTCGCTTCCCTCAAGGCAAAGTGACCTCACGTCCGCTTTTATCTCGGTGGGATCATCAGTCCACACGCGAGGTTGAGGCGATTCTTGGTGCTTGTATGCTGATACCCGCTGAGGTATTCAAGGCTGTCGGCGGCTTTGATGAATCATTTTTTCTATATTGCGAGGAGCTAGACCTGTGTCTGAGGATGCGGGAATCCGGACTTCAGATCTGGTATTTGCACACGGCCAGAATCCTTCACAAGGAACGCCAAAGCACGATCAAACATTTTGGCTCAACGAACCGTATTGTTCTGGAAAATATGCGAAGTCAATATCACTATTTCCGAAAACATGAGGGGAGATTAAAGTCTCTCATTTGGCGCAAAATGGTCGCAGCCCTCTATTTTATTCGCTATGTCCGCAGCCGCGAACAGCATCATCTCGAATATCTGAAATGGGCGCTTGCAGAATGGTAGATCCGCGTTTCAGCATCGTCATTCCGACTCACAACAGAGCCGCGATTTTGAGGCGTTCTCTCGGCCATCTTCTTCGGCTGCCCGGAGTTGAGCATTGCGAAATTGTTATCGTCGATGATGGCTCAACCGACGACACCCCGACCGTGATTGAGGAATATCGTCGCGAGCATCCCACATTGATTCGTTGTATAGTGCTCTCGAACGGTGGACCGGCGCGGGCGAGAAATCACGGCGTCAAGGCCGCCTGCATGTCGCGAATTTTGTTCATCGATGATGATGTCTTCCCGCGCGAAGGAATGCTGCAGCAACACTGGGACATCCTGGAGAAAGGTTATGTGGGATCCCAAGGCATTCTGGCATGGCATCCAGATATCGAGCATACGGAGTTAATTCGATACATTGACTCCCGTGGCTCCCAGTTCGCGTTTGATCGAATCATAAATCCAGAGGAGCTCGGCTTTCAATACGTCTATACAGGCAATTTCGCAACTCATCGAGACGCCGTACTGGACGCAGGAGGGTTCGACGAAAGCTTCTATCGCCGAGAGCTTTCTTTTAGTGCATTTGAGGATACGATTTTAGGCTACCGTCTAACTTCTCAGGGTGGACAGCTAGCGTTCAATTCCAATGCGATTGCGGATCACCTTCACAACATGACGGTGAATGGCTTTCTACAAAGAGAATACAAGGTAGGTTTTATCAGTAAACGCTTGATGGATCTGTATCCAGAGATTGCACGACGAGTAGGGGTGTCGAAGAATCGGCAGGCGTTAGGCTTCCAGGTGTCTTTACTTGCTTCCTTCGCGAAATCGCAAGTGGCTGCCAAGAGCATGAGTTTTCCATTGTGGATGCGCCTCCGGCACAGGGAGGCCTTCCTGCGCGGACTCTACCACGCGCACCGAGAGAGCTGAGGCTTAGCCATGAGTCCGAATACGGCCCGTTCACCGCGCTTTTCGTTTGTAATCGTCTCATACCAGAGCCAGGACACCATCGCGGATTGTCTCAAATCCATCGTGCGGTTCACGGCGGCGCCCTGCGAGATCATCGTCGTCGACAACTCGCCGAACGACGCTACAAGTGTTGCAGTCAAACGATTCCGTAAGCGGTTTACGACCGTCGATGTCTCGGTTCTAAAGCCAGGAAAGAATATAGGCTTTGCAGCTGCTTGTAACTTGGGAGCCCTTTCGAGCAGGGGCAACTTCATATTCTTTTTGAACCCAGACACAGAGCTTATAAACGACGCAACGAGCGAACTAGAGTCATGTCTGCTGACACATACGGACGCTATTATTGCAGGTCCGATGATCTCGGGAGCTGACGGACGGGTTACACGAACATGCCGCGCCTTTCCTACACTCGGGAGGATTCTCCTCGATGCGACTGGGATCGATAAATGGGTCGGCAGTTACAAGATGACCAGGTTTAGCCATCAATCTCCGCGATCTGTAGATCAGGTGATCGGAGCCGCTCTTCTCATTCGCCGCGAATCGTTCAAAGAACTCGGCGGTTTCGATGAGCGATTTTTCATTTATTTCGAAGAGGTGGATCTCTGTAAAAGAGCCAAGGATCGGCGTGGAGAAGTCTGGTTCTGGCCTGCAGCACGCGTGCGGCATCTCGCAGGTGTATCCTGCGAGGCTGACACGGTGCGCGCACGGATGATTTGTACTCTTCGACATAGTCGTACCTTATATTTTCAAAAGCATTTTGGGGCGCTTGGACAGTTCGGAATCCGACTGGTGAATTTCTTGGAGGGCTTTGCGAAAGGGATCGTGTTTTCATCCTTTCGTTTCATATCGCGGCGAACGGATCACAAGGAGCGCGCCAAGGGATACTGGAGCGTCGCCATGGGTAGCACGGGCATTGAGACTCGTGATACTCGGATGCGGGTTCTCGCGTTTACGGTGAAGCCCACAGAGTCGGCGGACACCAGATACCGGGTTGTGCAGTTTATAGAGAAAGCTGAAGAAGCAAGCATCGAGATTGACCACAGAAGTCTCATGCCTTCTCGATATTTCAAGTGGCAGATTCGCAATGAACGACTACTTCTGCGGGCTGTTCTCTATCCTTTCCTCCTCATCCGAAGGCTATGGCAGGTCTTGTATCTTGCTCCTCGGTACGATGTGATATGGATTTCTCGTGAGATGAACCCCTTTGGGCCCCCGCTTCTTGAAAGATTACTGGTGCGGCGATGCAAGCGCGTAGTTTTCGATGTAGATGACGCCCTTCATATTCCCGACGTCAAGGGTTCTAGCTTCGTTTCACATCTGCTACGGGACCGACACAAATTTCACAAAATGGCTTCGTCATACAGTGTGGTCATCTGTGGCAATAAACACCTTGCATCGTTTTACCAGCAGTACTCAAGAGAGGTCGAAGTCATTCCGACAGTTGTCGATACCGAAGAATATTCAAGGGTGACCCCCAGACACGCGCAAGTTCCCAGAATCGGTTGGGTTGGGACGCCTCTCAATAGACAGCATCTTGAGATGCTATCTCCTGTCTTTGCTAGGCTCGCAGAAGAACGTACTTTCGAACTAGTCGTAGTGGGCTTGAACGCCAGGCTAGAATGGCAAGTTCCGCAGATCCGCTATTTAGACTGGAACCTAAAAGATGAAATTGATTTCTTCACACATTTTGATATCGGGATCATGCCGCTGCGCGATTCGCCGTTTGCGCGCGGCAAGTGCGCCTTCAAAATAGTGCAATACATGGCGTCAGGAATTCCCGTAGTGGCATCACCAGTCGGGGCCAATTGCGATGTGGTCGAGAATGGCCACAATGGATTTCTCGCAAGCACTCCTGCGGAGTGGATCGACGCGCTCCGCACGCTGATAGACAATCCCGGTCTCAGGAGAGAGATGGGCGAAAATGGCAGGCGACTTGTTGACAGGTCGTTCTCGGTTTCATCAGTTTGGCCGCGCTACCTGAAGATTTTCAGCGTCGGATCGAGAATGAACGCATGCACAGAGTGATTGCTATTTCGGTGGCGGTTCTGCTTCTAACCTGTCTTCAAGGCAGTTGCTCGCCCTCGACGAGGAAGACTTATTTGGGAGTTGACGCCGATAATTGGGACGGGCAGATAAACGACCCTCGCTTTGAACAATCCTTACGGAAGATGGGGCTCGATTTTATCTCATGGCACATCTTGCCCAACGAAGAGTCGGATCCCAAGCGTCTCGATGCCATCGTTCAGTTCTGCAGGAGAAATCATTGGGCATATCTATTCAACACTGAGATCGCCAATTACGAAAGGGCGGTGCCAGCATTTGAGCACCCCGACGGGACCTATCGGTACGACCTCGCCATCAACACCCTGAAGAGCCTCAAGGATGATCCGCTCTTCCTTGGCGTCGTCTATGACGAGGCGGAACTGATGCAGAGCCTGCAAGGCGAACGAGACCAAAAGGGCAGAGAGATCAAGCCGTATTTTGTGGACACGCGAAATCTCAGCCCTCAGGAGGCGTTTCTAGAGGTTAGTAGAAAAGTCGGTGAGCTGGTGTCGCGGTATCAAATGTATGGAAAGCGCGTTGTGTTCGAAATGGTATTTCCTGATTATCCGTTTGCTTTTGCTCGTGGGGGAGGGCTCCTTGCGCCGAAACTGATGAAGGAGAACTATAACGATCTTATGTACAACGTGTATAGAGGCGCCGCATTGGAGTATCATTCACCCGAATTATGGACATGCGTCGATCTTTGGTTTCTTGATCGATTCCCGTCTAACGGAAAGTATTCGAGTGGATTTCATACGCCGACGGAATTGCTGGATAGCCTCAAATATGCCTACAGCGCGGGTTTTGATTACGTGTACATCGAGCAATATAAGGGCCTTCTCGACCAGAATTTCCAGTTAACCGAGTTCGGCCAGAAGGTGGTTGAGTTTCGATCATGGACCCGAGACCATTCGGCCGGTGATTGGCGAGATGCTCCGATAAAGTTTTATGTCAAACGGTTTCCGGACGGATACTGGGGCCAAGTTTACTCTACTTTCATTCCAGATCACCCTTACGGATCGTGGAAGAAGAATCCGTTTGCAGCATCAGACGGTTTATGGCTTAAGAAATTGAACGAGTTGTCCAACGGGCAAATTCCACCCGATGCGGACACGTGGAACGCGCAGGGCAGCAGAATATTCCGCGACAAACCGTACCAAGCTTTTGCCGGATTGCCAGCATTCGTTGTGTTTGACCACCTCGCCGAAATTCCTAAGAATTCAAAGGCTGCTGCTTTAGACTTTGTGCCTAAAAGCATAACTACGAATGGTAACGACAATTGATGCCAAATATCGAAGATCTCTCCCTTCATTTCTGACCCTTATCTCTTCGTTTACACATTTAACCCCGAACAGATGATTGTGGTGGTGCGCGCACCGTTTTCCGCTGCTTCTCTGTCCACGCACATATGTCTGCAAGTCCGTTGACAAAAAGCCGGCCGTACGACGCATTGGAGCCCAATGATATCAACCGCGGTCGTCACTCCTTGTTCAAATTCCCAAAGAAGCAGCAGTCGGCCCAGCATTTTGGTGACCGGCGGCGCGGGTTTCATTGGTTCGAACTTCGTCTTGCAGTGGCTGAAACACGCCGGCACCTCCGTGGTCAACCTCGACGCTTTGACTTACGCGGGCAACGCGGAGAATCTCGATTCGCTGAAAAACTATTCGCGGCACATCTTTGTGCGCGGCGACATCGGCGATGCCGGCCATGTAGCCGCTTTACTCCGTGAGCATCGGCCGACCGCCGTAGTTCATTTTGCTGCGGAGAGCCATGTCGACCGATCGATTGCCGATTCCGGTGCCTTTGTCCGAACGAATGTGCAAGGGATCCTGAATCTTCTTGAGCAGGCTCGAATCTATTGGCAAGCACTGAATGCGAGCTTCCGTTCCGTCTTTCGCTTTTTACATGTCTCGACGGATGAGGTTTATGGCTCGCTCGGACCCAATGATCCGGCCTTCTCGGAAACCATGCCCTACGCGCCAAACAGCCCGTATGCGGCCTCCAAGGCGGGTTCGGATCACCTCTTGCGGGCCTATCACCACACCCACGGTCTGCCTGTACTCACCACCAACTGCTCCAACAATTATGGACCCTTCCAGTTTCCTGAGAAGCTGATCCCGTTGATGATCCTGAATGCTCTCGATGGCAAGCCGCTGCCGGTCTACGGCGACGGGTAGAACGTGCGCGACTGGATGTTCGTTGAAGATCACTGCGCAGCGATTCGAGTCGTGCTCGAGCGAGGCCGGGTTGGAGAGACGTACAACGTTGGCAGCAATAGTGAGCGCAAGAACATTGATGTCGTGACCACGATCTGCGGCCTGGTGGATGAGATGCGTCCGCGCGCGGCGATTGGCGCGAGAAGAAACCTCATTACCTACGTTGCCGACCGGCCCGGGCACGATCGCCGACATGCTATCGATGCCACCAAGATTGCATGTGAACTTGGCTGGAATCCGACTGAAAGATTCGAGTTCGGCCTGCGCAAGACGGTCGCCTGGTATCTCGAGAACAATGCATGGATCGAACACGTGCGAACAGGCGCCTACAAGGACTGGATTCGGAAGAATTACGAGGAGAGAGTCGCCCAATGAAAGGCATTGTCCTCGCGGGAGGTTCGGGAACACGGCTGTATCCGGTCACCAACGCTGTGATCAAACAGCTTCTGCCGGTCTACGACAAGCCCATGATCTACTACCCGCTGAGCACGTTGATGCTCGCGGGTCTCCGCGACATCCTAATTATCTCCGCGCCGCAGGATACGCCGCGTTTTGTTGGGCTCCTAGGCGACGGTCTCGGTGGGGTCTGAATCTGAACTACGCCGTGCAGGCCAGCCCCGACGGCCTGGCGCAGGCATTCCTGATCGGTCGCGATTTCATTGGCGATGATACATCTGCCCTGATCCTAGGCGACAACATCTTCTACGGACAGTCCTTCTCGACGCACCTGCAGCGCGCCGCAAAGGTCCAGCATGGCGCGATCGTGTTCGCTTACCCAGTTCATGATCCGGAACGCTACGGTGTGGTGGAGTTCGACAAGTCCGGCCGCGCGGTCAGCATCGAAGAAAAACCCAAGGCGCCGAAGTCGCGTTACGCGGTCACGGGCTTGTACTTCTACGACAAAGATGTTGCGAAGCTTGCTGCTTCACTCAAACCCAGCCGGCGGGGCGAGCTCGAGATCACCGATCTGAACCGGCTCTATCTCGAAGCGGGAACGCTCAAGGTAGAGCTGATGAGCCGCGGTATGGCCTGGCTCGATACCGGCACGCACGACTCACTCTTCGAAGCAGGATTATTCATCCAGACCATTCAGCGGCGCCAAGGCTTGCAGATCGCCTGCCCCGAAGAGATCGCCTATCGCCTCAGGTACATCACTGTGAATCAGCTCGAGCAGCTCGCCGAGCCAGTACTCAAGAGCGGATATGGTCAATACCTTTTGTCTCTGCGTCATGAGCCGGAGCATCTTCCGGAGATGCGCGAGCAATGAAGATCGAAGAAACCCCTTTATCGGGCGTACAAGTCATCACTCCCGCCGTCTACCACGACAGCCGCGGCGCCTTCATGGAAACCTGGAATCAGCGCGCCATGGCTGAGGCAGGGCTACCCTCCACCTGGGTTCAGGACAACTTTTCTGTCTCGAGGAGGAATGTGCTGCGTGGCATTCACTACCAAGTGACGCAGCCGCAGGGAAAATTAGTCCGCGTGACGCATGGCGCGGTGCTCGATGTTGCCATAGATCTTCGCCGCGGCTCTCCAACCTTCGGCCAGTACTTTGCGGTTGAACTTGACGGTGAGAGCGGGCGCATGCTCTGGATCCCCGATGGCTTCGGCCACGCCTTTCTGGTTCTATCCGATGTTGCCGGCTTCGCCTACAAGGTGACGGACTACTATTCGCCTGCTGGCGAACGGACCATCCTGTGGAATGATCCCGACCTCGCAATTCCCTGGCCGGTCGCCTCTGAACAGGTCGTCGTCTCCGACAAAGACCAGAAGGGTGCTACTCTGAGCGATGTTCAGGTGTTCCCGTGAGTCCGAGGTCGAGGAACGCGTCTCGCGGCTACCCACCGCTCAGCGAAGAAAGAGGACCAGCTCACGTCTTTGCCTGATTCAATTTTAAATATCTTATGGACCTTGGGACGGTGGTCTTCGGACTTCGTTGATTTTTCGCGTTGTTGATTTAGTGAATACAGTAGATCCACCGGCTCTGACCACGGCATCCGCAGCAAAGTCTTGGCGTACGCGATTAGTCTCTGCATCCAAATAAAAGATCTTCACGTAGAAACGCAGATAGAGTCCCTTCTGCGCATACTGAAGAACCTCATCGCCCTTCAACTTTAATGAAACCTTACAGGCTTCCGAATTGTCGCCGCCCGGCGAATGAGGCCGGAGCATCAGGCTTGAGCGGTCCTCAAACTCTGTCCATTGCCAATCCCCTTGTTTTGGCCTGCCCATGAGAATCACAATGGAATCGACAGCCAGCGGGAATGCCGCTCGATTGAGAATCTCGAACCTTATACCGATCGAAAGAGTATCCGTTTGATTTTTGGGGTTCTCGAGCGGCTGTCGTGATTGGGGGTCCGGCTTTCCATGCATCTGATCCGGTTCTTCGATCTTGATTACCCATCTGCCTACATCGAGCCACGGGCGGCTGAGAAACGCGAACAAACTGGCCTGGCGCTTGTTTGACTGCGCAATGGCAAGTAAGATTGCAACTTGGACCGATCCGAGCATCACGAAGAAACTGCATAAAAACCAGGAAGCTCGATCAAGCGAATCAATCATTTGGCGGCTTGTTTTCTCCTCAGGTGGCTCAAATGTCGCTGCAGGACCCACTTTCCGTGATTCATTCTCGGCAGTGAGAGGCTTCCGTCATTTCTATCAGGGTCGATTGGAAGCCTGATTTGCGGCTTTGACGACGCTCCGCAAGGTTGGGGAAGAAACGGAAAGCCGGTACACTAAAGAAATATTACACCCAGAGCTGAAGCGTAATCCTCGGTGGTCACCTCAAAACCGGCCACTTTGCATGGCCGAGAACGTGACAGTTTTACCGTGCCTCAGCGTTTCTGAGCAAGGCATGGTTTGGGCGGTCGATGTTCATTGGCTGCGGTTGCGTGATAAGGTGATATTCGCTCTGCCGGGGTCGCGCCTTGCGGAGTGATCCAGGGCCGAGGACACGGGGCTGGCTCCGAGGGAATCGGTGATCGAGACCCTCTGCAGTTTGGCCTGTGGGCTACCCGGTATCCTGGAAGACCCTGACAACAAGCTGTCGGGCGCATTGCGAGTACTTCTGACACAACTGCGGTTGGAAATGCAGTATCTGCACGGGCAGATCGAGGAATCCGACAAGCTGATCGTGCGCATCGCCGGCGAACTTGAACCATGCAGGCGCCTGGTCGCGATCCCCGGAATTGGACCTATCACGGCGACGACCATGATCGCAGCCATCGGCAACGGGGCTGGCTTCAAGAAGGGCCGCGGATTCGCAGCGCGGTTGGGGGTGGTTCCGGGCGAGCATTCCACCGGAGGCAAGCAAAAGCTGACCGGTACCAGCCGGCGCGGGAACAAATACCTGCGAAAGCTCTTCGCGCAAGGAGCGCATTCCGTGCTGCTGCAGAGAACGAAACAAACTTCGGCTCTGAGTATGTGGCTGGCCAATCTCGTATCACGCAAGCGCCCTCAGGTGGCAACAGTGGCACTAGCCAACAAGATGGCGCGCATGGCCTGGGTGGTTTTGTACAAAGGCGAGGCATATCGCCCTCCGCTATTGCCGCAAACAGTTGCAGCCTGATGGCCTGCATATGTCGCCTGGCACAAGCGCCAGGCTTGGAACTCGCCTCCGCGATTCCCACATCTGCAGACCAGCGGCTACGGATGATCTATCTGACTTTTTCAAACCCGTCAGGTTTGCTGGCGAACAATGAGATGGCAAAACGGTCGAATCTCGGCGCTCTCGAAACCTGTAATCCGTCAAACGTCGTCAGAGACTGTGTAACTAACTAGGACGCGAGCGCGACGCATTCCATCGAGTGCCTAGAGCTATGGCTCACACAAAGGCCGGATACATGTGTGCAAACCAAACCGTCATCCCCTTTTTTTGCTTGCAATGAAGCGGCGGACCATACATTCCCAATGGGCCACAATCGCTCGCAGCCACGAAATTCGGTAAAATATCTGCTAAAGCGAGTGCCATGCCGGACCCGTCCTAAACTTCTGCTTCCCGAGCCTCGGTCTCGGGTCGAAAGGGATACCCATGCGCGCGATAGTGGTTTTTCTAGTGGCCGTTCCCCTCGCTGCAAACACACCATCGATAGGGAATGCGAGTTCGGCACCTACGATGCCGGCGGGAATTACGGAGCAATCCTATTATCCGCTGATGAATGGTGCCCTTACCGATGCCGGTCCGAATGGATATAACGGCACAGCCGGCCCAGGGACTGAGGCACCGGCTGTCAGCTCATTGGGATTATCGTTTACGCAGACCGCAAATCAGTACATAGGGATTCCTTGCGCCGCTTTTGCTGGCCCTGGTACTTTCATTGCGCTCGTTCAGCCGGGTGATATCACTACCGACACCGCCCTCCCGATGGTTTGGGGTTCTGATACTGCGACAGGCCTTGGGTTCGTGCCGAGCAACATGGGTGCGCCCTCGTGGTTTTCGGAGGGAGCGGCAAATAATCTGCAGGCGATCGATCGTCCGCTCGGAACGTTCGCCGTAGCCGTTTCGCCTTCCATTGGCGCCATGTGGATCAATGGTGTCACGGTTTCGGCCTACACAACCGATTTGCCTAGTGTTCCCACTTGTAACAAAACAGCATATATCGGAAACGCCTCCCGTGATGGAGTGGTTCTCAACTTCCCATTCAACGGCACGATTCTTTCGCTGATGAAGATTACAAACGCGAGCCCGAGCTCGAATCAGCTTAGTCAAGTTCTAGCCTATATGTGGTACCAAAAGGAAGCCGCTGGTATCCAGGGGCCGATAGATGCTAATCCTTACAATGGCCCAGTGAGTCTGTTCGTAGGAGATAGCAGAGCCGCATGTGCCGGCGTAGCGAACATCGTTTCGAATGTTTCGGCCAATTGTTGGACCTACTATTCCCAGCAGGCCGCAGGGATTGGCGGTACAACGCTTGCGAGCGCACTCGGCAGCTCCGTGAGCTCGTCGATCTTGAACTTGCTATCGTTAACCATGCCGCAAGTAGACAAGTACACCGGGCAAAAGCTAGCTATCTGGGAGGGGGGAGGGATTGATCTTGCCACTGGAAGCACCGCAAGCCAGGTACTGTCAAACATCGACGCAGCTGCGAGCCTTGCACATGCGCATAACATGAAATTCATCGCGGCCAGTATCGCTCCTTCGACTATCAATACCGACCCGCAGCGTTCGGAGCTCAACGCAAAGATTTTGGCTCGGGCTCGGAGCGGTGCCTATGACGGGTTCATCGGTTTCTCCACAATGCCTTGGGAGAATCAGCCGCAAAGCACGCAGTGCTTTCTGGATGGCTTCCACGAGGTTCATTTCTGCCAATACCAGATGTCCGCGTATGCCGCATGCTCTCTCGCCTTTACCGAGGGCGCTACCCAGTGCTCCTTGCCGGTAATCATTCCATATTTAGCCTGGAACTCAGTAGACTCCACGACAGCGACCATCAACCTCTACGACATCTTGCCTGGGCAAAGAGTTACAGGTGTGTACTATCTCGTGATTGACACCTTGGCGGCTCCGGGATGTACAGCCTTTTTAACCAGCATAGGTGACAGCAACGACACCACGACTAGTTACCTGGCGACCCAATCGTACCCGTCATCTGCTCAGGCGACCAATACGACAACTAGCTTCGCGAGCGACAATGGCACGGTAACTGCGACCTTTACCTCTGTAGGATGCAATCTCAGCGCTTTCACTGCCGGCCAGATTGGCGTCGAATTGACGCTGGAGAAAACGCAGTAGAATCGCCCTGCCGATACGCGAAGGATGGGTGGCCGCCAAACCCCGACTTCCTCTCTCATGATGAAGCACATCTCACCGTTGCTCGCTGCGTGAGTGCAGCGAGCAGGCATTACGCGCATGACGCTCTCTAAAGTGGAAAAAGGAGACCCTGGCGTTGCGTTGGGAATCTATGCCCGCGTGATGCAAGGATGCACGGTAAGCGTCTTGTCTTCCCCCGTGGACTTTGTTGAGTCTCATTGCCGACGAAGGGTTCGTGGCAGAGGAACGGATACGAGTGCGTCGGACGATTGCGGAGAAGCGTCGGATTGTTGAGTAGACGAGAGCCTGCGCAAGTGATCGAACTTCGCGCCGGGATGAGGATTTGGATTGCTGCCGGAGTGACCGATATGCGGAGCGGCTTCCATGGCCTGAGCGCCAAGGTGCAGACGGTGCTCGAGCAGCAGCCGTATTCCGGTCACGTTTTTGTGTTTCGCGGACGGCGCGGCGATCTGATCAAGATACTCTGGTTCGACGGAGATGTGCTGTGCCTGTTTGCCAAGCGTCTGGAACGCGGCCGTTTCATATGGCCGCAGGCTACCGAGGGCACCGTTGCATTGACGCGTGCGCAGCTATCGATGTTATTGGAAGGCATCGACTGGCGCAGGCCGGAGCGGACCTGGACGCCCGAACTGTGTGAGTGACAAGGGTGATTCCCCTGTATTCATGCGGGTTTTGTATCGGTTTTCCTCTTCATCTTTCATGACATACTGCGGGCATGATCTCCATGCCGTTGCCGGATCTGGATGGGCTCGATGCCGAAGCATTGCGTGCGCTGGTGATCTCGCAGCGAGTTGAGATCGCAACGCATCAAGCGAAGATCGTTGCCAGAGAAGCGGAGATCGAGCCACAACGCCGCACATTTTCCGAAAAGATGGAGCGGCAACGTCAGACTCTTTCCGATGAGATCGACGAACTTCGCCGCTCCAGCGATCGGCAGATTGCGCATTTGAAGCTGGTGATCGAAAAGCTGAAGCGCATGATGTTCGGCAAGAAGAGCGAGAAGCTTGTTGTTCAGCTCGAACAGTTCGAACTGCAACTGGAAGAACTGGAGACGGCGCGAGCCGAGATGGAAACGGCCGCCGCTGCGGTCATGCCGGAACAAAAGGTGAAGGAGCGGCCCGCGCGCAAGCCGCTGGCCGAGCATCTTCCTCGCGAAGTGATCACGCACCTGCCTCAAGCCGATGGCTGTCCCGATTGCGGCACTACGTTGCGGCAGTTCGGCGAGGACGTCTCCGAACAACTGGAGTACATCCCGGAGAGCTTCAAGCCGGGGTCCCCACGGACAGGTCTTCGTCCATGGGGTGGAAGGTGATCCGCCACGTGCGGCCGAAGTTCGTCTGCACCGGTTGCGATCGCGTTGTCGAAGCGCCTGCGCCCTCGCGGCCCATCGAACGCGGTCTGGCTGGGCCCGACCTGCTGGCTCACGTACTGGTTTCGAAGTATTGCGATCATCTCCCCCTCTACAGGCAGTCGGAGATCTATGCGCGGCAGGGAGTGGAGATCGAGCGCTCTACACTGGCCGGTTGGGTGGGCACCGCCAGCGAACTGCTCTCTCCGCTGCTCGATGCACTTCAGAAGCATGGGAGCCGGTAAGCTGCACGCTGACGACACGCCGATTCCGGTGCTGGCGCCGGGCACTGGCAAGACCAAGACCGGTAGACCCTGGACCTACGTTCGCGACGATCGCCCGAGTGGAGCAGATACCGCGCCTGCGGTGTGGTTCGCTTACTCGCCAGATCGCAAGGGCGAACATCCCCGGCAACACCTGAAGAACTTCCAGGGCGCTTTGCAAGCCGACGCCTACGCCGGCTTTCATCATCTCTATGGTGACGTGTGCGATCTACGAAGTAGCCTGTTGGGCCCATGCGCGGCGCAAGTTCCACGAGATTCATGTGCTCCACGCTTCAGCCACAACAGCAGAGGCGCTGGCCAGGATCGGCGCACTCTACGCGATTGAAGATGAGATCCGCCGCAAGCCCGCCGATGTCAGGCTGAACATCCGCCAGTCGCGAGCCAGGCTTTGCTCGATGACTTGCGCAAGTGGATGGACAGCAGGTTGCGTGTTTTCTCACCGAAGAGCGAGACGGCAGGGGCCATCCGTTATGCGCTCTCCCGTTGGCGTGCCCTCACACGCTACGTCGACAACGGCATGTTGGAGATCGACAATAGCGCTGCCGAAAGAGCGTTGCGCGCTGTCGCTCTGGGACGGAAGAACTATTTGTTCGCCGGCTCGGATGCGGGCGGAGAACGCGCTGCAGCCATCTACTCGCTGATCGGCTCGGCCAAGCTGAACGGCCTCGATCCGGAACTCTATCTGCGTACCGTGCTGGCTCAGATCGCCGGCCACCCGATCAACCGCATCGGAGAACTTCTTCCCTGGAATCTCGCCGCTATCCTCGCAACCAATACCACCAAAGCTGCATGAACGCCGCTCCTCGATAGGTGTCCACTTAAAATAGGTGGACACATCGATGACCCGTCCACTGCACACCCACCCATACCCCTTCAAGTGGGGAGATTCGAACGCTTACCACTTCGGGCTCATGGACGGAGTAGATCTTGTTCTTGTCATGCCTTTGTTGCGCATAGATTCGATGCGCTGTCGCGAGTAACTTCGCGAGCTTGCCGGAAGGCGTCGCAACCTGGCGTTCTATCTCCCGAGTTACACGCCCTAACTGCGTTTTCAACTTGCGTGTGCAGG
>Ga0182030_10003584_pt1 | contig 33158 bp, 26 predicted proteins | sample 812S3MmetaG_FD_121299 | JGI IMG/M metagenome (GOLD analysis project Ga0182030, IMG submission 121299) | Permafrost microbial communities from Stordalen Mire, Sweden - 812S3M metaG (Illumina Assembly) | ecosystem: Environmental > Terrestrial > Soil > Wetlands > Permafrost | place: Sweden... | reverse complement strand
TCCATTCTGAGAATGTGGATTCCCCATTACAACGCCGGGCGTCCTCACATGGCGCTGGGTCCGGGAATTCCCGATCCGCCGCCCACCTATCGCGACCAATCCCAACCCAATTCGCGCCATCGCCGCGGAGATTCCTATGCCGTCGGCGCCAAGTCAATCCTTGGCGGCCTGCATCACGAATATTTGCTAGCGCCCGCCTGCGCGTGACTGATTTTTTGCGGACCACACGGGTCGACCATCAGCACCGTGGATGTGATCGTGCACGACGCGGAACAACGTCTGATCGCGAGCGGTCGGTGCGTGTTCTTGAGCCAGGGACGCAAGCGCCCTCCCGACGCCCTTCCGCACGAGATTTGAATCAGCCGAGCGCACCGTCCGCGCGAGCCTTTTCGATCAACCGCGCATCGATACGCAAATCCCTCAAAATATCGGCGGTATCGGCCCCCGTCCTGCGCGGCGGCCGCGGAGCATCGGGAGCGGTTCGTGAAAATCGCGGCGCCGGTGCATTCTGCGCGATGCCGCCGACGTCGATCACTGCCTTGCGTGCCTGGTTGTGAGGATGCTCGCTCGCCTCCTGAAGGGTGAGCACCGGCGTGACGCACACATCGCTGCCGGCGAACAGTTGACACCAATGGTCGCGCGGACGCGATTTGAAAATGGCCGCCAATCGCTCGCGCAGAGCAGGCCACAGGGCGACGGCTTTCGCATCGAGGACGGGATAGCCGGCGCAGCGCCACTCGCTGTCGGTCAATCCGAGCTTGTCGAGAAATTTTGAGTAGAACTGCGGCTCGATCGGCGCCACCGCCAAACTTTTCCCGTCCGCCGTCTCGTACACGTTGTAATAATGCGCGCCGCCGCCCAGCAAATGAGTCCCCGTGCGATCGTCAAATTGGTTCGCGGCCTTGTAGCCGAAGAACATCGCCATGAACGACAGCGCACCGTCCAACATGGCGGCATCCACGACCTGGCCGCGACCGGACTGTCGAGATTCGAACAAAGCGCAGGCGATGCCATAGGCCATGAGCAGTCCGCCGCCGCCGAAGTCGCCGATGACGTTGAGCGGGACAACGGGTTGCCCACCGGTAGGCCCAATCTGGTGAAGCACACCGGACAGGCTGATGTAGTTGAGATCATGCCCCGCCATCGGGGCCATCGGCCCGCTTTGACCCCAACCGGTCAGACGGCCGTAAATCAGGCGTGGGTTGCGCGCCATGCAGGGCTCGGGGCCGATGCCCAGTCGCTCTGCGACTCCCGGCCGAAAGGCCTCGATGAGCACATCGGCGGTATCCGTCATCGCGAGAAGCACATCACGGCCGCCGGCTCGCTTGAGATCCAAGGCGATGGAGCGGCGGCTGCGCAGCAGCGGAGAGGTATCCGGCGTGTCCTTGTCTCCGCCCAACCGGTCCACGCGGATGACCTCGGCTCCCATGTCCGCCAGCATCATGCAGGCATAAGGCGCGCCGCCCAGTCCGGCGATCTCGATGATTTTGACGCCCGTCAGCGGACCGCTCACTGCAGCTTCCGCTCATCCAACCCAAGACTGCGCCCGATGATTTCTTTCATGATTTCCGAGGTGCCGGCGAAAATCCGCATGACCCGTGCGTCGGTGTACAACCGCGAGATCCGGTACTCGTCCATATAGCCGGCGCCGCCATGCAGCTGCACGCAGGCATCGACCACGCGGCCGGCCAACTCGGTTGCCATCAGTTTTGCCTCGGCCGCGAGCTCGGCGGTCAAGCGCCCCTGGTTATGCTCGAGCACCATCTGATCGACGAAGGTCTGGATCGCGTCGATGTTGGCGCGCAACTCGCCCATCACGAAGCGATTGTGCTGGAACGTACCGATGGGACGCCCAAAGGCACGCCGTTGCTGCACGAATTCCAGCGTCAAATCGAAGGCCGTATCCGCCAGCGCCACGGCATCGATGGCTGCTATCAGGCGCTCGCCGCTCAGGAACTGCGCGAGATAGCCAAAACCCTGAGTGGGATCGCCGAGGACGTGGCTCTTCGGCACGCGTACGCTATCGAAGAACAGCTCCGACGTGTCTTGGGCTTGCAGCCCCATCTTGTGCAAGCGTTGCCCACGGCGAAAGCCGGGCATGTCCGCTTCGACCACGAACAGGCCGATTCCATACCGCTGATCCGGCACCGAACGTGCCGCCACGATCACGAGATCGGCGAGCTGCCCGTTCGAGATGTACGTCTTCGAACCATTGAGCAGCCAGTGGTCGCCGCGGTCCTCCGCGGTGCTGCGCAAGCCCGCCAGATCGCTGCCCGAACCGGGCTCGGTCATGGCAATGGCCAGAATCTTTTGACCGCTGGCGCAGGCCGGCAACCACGCGGCCTTCTGCTCTACGGTTCCCAGCTTGCCGATGTACGGCGCTACCAGCCCGGAATGCAGCTGCAAGTAGAAACCGGACTCGCCATGGCGTATGTTTTCTTCGTAGACGATTTGTTCATAGCGAAAATCAGCGAGCGCACTGCCCCCGTATTCTTCCGGCGCCCACATGAGGAGGTACCCCTGCTCTCCGGCCTTGGTGAACGCCCATCGATCGACGAATCCTTGCGCGCGCCAGCGGGCGCCATGGGGAGCGATTTCCTTTTGAAAGAACCGGCGTACCGAGCTGCGGAACTCCTCATGCTCCGCATCGAATATCAACCGGCGCATGACAGCTCCGCGCGTAACTGCATGTCACGACGCATAGAATCCCACGTCCAGTCGTGCCTTGTCGCGCAGCGCCTTCGAGGGAATGAACCGCGGACCCGCCGTGGCCGCAAACTCATCGCAGGTGGCCACGAACTGCCGGATGCCGACCGTCTCGATCAACGACAAGGGACCTCCGGTCCAGGATGGAAATCCCCATGCAAGCAAGGAGCCCACATCCGCGTCGGCCGGATGAGTCAGCACGCCCTCCTCCAGGCAGCGCACCGTCTCGAGGGCTTGGATGTATAAGAGCCGGGTTTTCACTTCATCCAGTGTCGGCTGTTTGGGCACCGGTGGAAAGGCCTGCGTAGCAGGTCAGTGGCCCGATCAACGTACGCTGCCCGGGTCCCCAAACAGACCATGCGCCGCTGAAGAAGGCGCGACCGCAATTTGAACGCGGTCGCGCCGGGGGGTCTCAGAACTTGACCGTACCTTCAATTCCGTATGTGCGCGTCCATCCTCGGTAGTCGACGGTAAAGTTGCTCAGGATCGGAACGACCTCTTGGAAGTACTTCTTATTCAGGAGATTGTCCCCATAGGCAGCGACTTCCCAATGATTGCTGTGGCTCAGCGTCAGCCGGGCTTTCAGCAGGTCGACCGGATCGCGCTTGGTGCCCGGGGTGTTATTGACGTCCCACCAGATCGGTCCTTGACGGTTCAGTTCGATGCGCGGCGTCAGCATCGCGCGATCGGATACTGCAAACGCCTGCGTTGCGCCGAGATTCAAGGTGTACTTGAAGGAGCCTGGCGCCGCGTTGCCGACGAAGCTCGGATTGGCGGCAAAGGCCTCTACCGTAGCGTCGGTGTACCCATACCCGCCGAATAGCGTCAGACCGATCGGCAGCAGCGCGGTGACGTCGACATCAAACCCCTTGCTCTTGATCTTGTCGATGTTGATCGTCGTCTGCAAGCCGACCGACGGTATGAACTGGAACTGCTCCGCGCCCGTAATATTCGTCTGGAACACCGCCGCGTTGATGGCCAGGCGCCTATCAAGCAGTCGCAGCTTCGCGCCGATCTCGTAGGACGTGGACACCTCCTTGTCGAATTGATCTTGCACGAACACCGAACTGGCCGGTTGGCCGGCGGCGGCCGCCGCCGCCAGGAGCGCCTGCCGCGAACCGATTGGATTGAAGCCGCCGGATTTGAAGCCTTTGCCATAACTCGCGTAGACGGTGGCGTCCGGCGTGACGTCGTAAGAAAGGCTGACTTTTGGCTCGAATTGGTGGAAGCTCTTCGAGTCGTGACACTGATCGACGGTTCGGCCGGTCAGCTGGACACACAGGTTATAGCTCTCGCCCGTGATCGGATTGATGTCACCGGGCGTCACTTCGGAAACACTGCGCACCTCGGTGTCGTAGCGACCGGCCACGTTGAGGTGCAGCTGTCCCGTCACGTCATACTGGATGCTCGCGAAGGGTGCGTAGCTCGTTGTGGTGTAGTACTGATGGCCGAACGACGTCGTCGGCTCCGGCGCTCCAGGCGGAATGATGGCCAGCCTGGGCGACGGCACGGCGCCAAGTGTGTCTTCGTTCAGCACTTCGTATTGGTGGCGTAGGAAATGCAGGCCATACAGTCCAGCCTGCCAACGGAAGGGCTGGTCATTCCGCGAGGTCAGGCGCAATTCCTGCGAATAGTTTTTGTCGATGAACGCGTAACTCGCTATCTGTGCCCCCGGCTGGCCGGTATCAGGCAGGTAAGGCGTCAGGTCGCCACCGAAAAAATTGTCGAGGTAGTTGGCCCCAGTGATCGACGTCAATTTGGCAAACCCAAGGTCATAGTCAATTTTGATGCTGGTGCTGTAGTACTTTTCGTCATACACACCCATGACATTCGTTATCCACGGCATGTCGGCGTCATTCGCGTTGATCGCCGTTCCAGGGAAATTGCCCAGTGGCAGGCCGACCACTTGGGCGTTGTAGGCGAGGGTGCCACCGTGGGTCACTTCAAAGCCCATCTTCCAATCAACTGTCAGCTTGTCGCTCGGTTGGTAGAGCAGCGCGAGGCGGCCCAACGTTGGAGTGGTGCGCATCACGTTCTCTCCGGTCGTGATGTCGGTAAACGGCCCTTGGGTATCGCGGAAGGAGACCGCCGCACGGAACTTCAGCGTGTCACTAATCGGGCCGCTGACCGATCCCGCAAACCGCGACGTGTCGAAGTTGCCTCGGCTGACGGTCGCACTGCCCTCGAAAGCGTCTGATGGCGCCTGCGTGGTGACCACGATCGCACCTGCGGCGGCATTTCGGCCGTACAGCGCACTCTGGGGCCCCTTCAAGACCTCGATCTGTTCTACATCGTAGAGGTCCTGGTTGAAATCCCGCACGCTCGTGAGCGTGACGCCGTCGACAACGATGGCCACGTTGGGATCGGAGTTGCGGCTCGACGTCTGACCTCGGATGTTGATGAACGTCTCGCCTGTATTGTCTTCCTGGAACGTGATGTTGGGCGTGCTGTTCAGAAAGTCGGCTGCGCGCGTGATGCCAGCTGCTTCGATCTCCTTTGCCGTCAGCACGCTGACCGTCATTGGGACTCTAAGCAGGTTCTCGTTGCGCTTGGTTGCCGTGACAATTACTTCCTCCAGCGTGTTCGCCGACGATTCTTCCTTCTTTGGCGCTTGATCCGCAGCCGAAGCTAACGACGCTCCCAGAGCAAGAAGTGACGTCACGTAAATGCTTCCGGAAAGAGATCTCTTCATGAACCGCCTCGCTTATGGTGGTTACCTTATCGAATATGCAATCGTGCGGGAACTGCCTCCGCCACACGACCTGCGGGCACGTCGGCGCACGTCGCCACGGCGTCGCGTCCTGAACAGAGCGTCATCATTCTGCTGCAAAGCCCCGGCGTACTGACTCTGGCATCTCGGCCGGGTAATTCGCGTACTCGTGTGGCTGCAGCGGCTTCAGGGAGTTCGGGTCAATCTCCCGAAAGGCGACAACGGGCGACGCGATCGACGGTGCTGGTGCGATGCAGTCAATGTGCCTGCGCTTGGGCCACGAATTTGCGGCGAGTTCATAGAGGCTTTTGATAGACACATCGATATCGTCTGTATCGAACTCGTATACGGCCAGATATTTTGAACGGGCGTTCGGTTCGGCGTTGACGTATCGCCGCGCGGATACGAAGCCTTTGGCCGCGCTCAAATCCGGCAGGTGTATGTGCGTGTACCAGCGGTTGAATTCCTGCTCCCTGGCGGGATCCGTGCAGTTGGAAAATACGAAGAAGCTATAGTTCGCCATCGCTCCCCCTTAAGGCTGTCGTTGTCTTGCTGCGGTGTCGCGCAGCTTTGAGACGCCCCCTGCCCCGTAAGTTGATCGCTGCTAACCGGTTCCAAAACGATAGTTGGAATCACACCGTCGCGCCCTCTCCGGTCATGCTGACGGCTTCTTTAGAAGCTCTGCGTAACGCGCATTCCGTAGGTCAATGGCGGCCGCGGCGTTGCGTACGTCCACAACCCCGCAAACGACGTCGACGATCCGACGTCGTACGCCTGCTCCCACGCGTCATCCTTCGTGAGGTTCAGGCCGTACACGCTGATGCGCGTTTTGTCGATCGTGTAGTTGACCGATGCATTCAAGAGGTCTTGATGCCGATTGCTACTCTGCGGAGAGTTCAAGAACGTGAGCTCTTCAGGCCCGATGTAGTGGTAGTCAGCCTGGATCGACGCTTTGCCCGGTCCAAGGGTCCACTCGTAGTACGGCGAAATGGTGGCGGTCATCGGCGGCGATCGGCGCAAGTGCAGGTACGACAGATTCGCTCCCGTAACAGGGTCTGCCAATTTATCGTAACGCGCATTCAGGTAGCCAACGTTGCCACTTAGAGTGAATCCGGGAGCAATGTTCGCCACCGCGTCGATTTCGGCACCCTTGATTGTCGCCGAAGAAGCGTTGATAACCAGCGTTTCCTGACCAGTGCCCACGGTCGTCGGAACGCTCTCTTCTTCCTGCTTGTCCTTGTACTTCATGACGAAGATGGACCCGTTGATGCGCAGGCGATGTTCGAAAAGCTCCGACTTCCAGCCGATCTCGAAGTTGTCCACCTTTTCGGGGTTGTACGGCTTCGCCGCCGCATCGTACGTACCGGGTCGACCGTCGAATCCGCCGGCGCGGAACCCTTCCGAGTACAGCCCGTATACCATGACATCGGGCGTGAATTGGTACTTGATGCTCGCTTTCGGCGTGAACTGCTTCCAGGAATCCGTGAACGGATTGTCGAGATTGCCCTTGGTAGCTAGTTGCGGCATCGTCGGGTCGATCAATCCGCTCGACTTCTTGTCATCCGTGTAACGACCGCCAAGGGTCAAGGTCCACTGGTCGGCGAACTTGTAGTCGCCCTCGAAGAACCCCGCATAGGAATCCGTCTTCTGTTGCACCGTCTGTAGCACGGTGACCACGGTCCCCGCCGGCAGCCCGTACAAGAAGTCCACAAAGCCGATGGAGCTGTTGAGATCGATGCGGTATCCGGAATTCCATTCGTACAAACCGACGGTGTAAGATAACGGCCCATCTCCTCCATAGGAGAGGCGCAGTTCGTTACTGTGCTGATAGTACCGCGCCGGGCGCAGGGTCTCATACAGCGCCAGGGGTGTTCCGTCCCAGTCCTGATTCGCACCTTCGGCGGTTTTGAAATAGCCGAACAGGTAGTTGATTTTATATCCCGACCCGATATCCCAGACTGCGCCGAGATTGTGCATCTGAGTATTGAAAAACGCGGGCATCGGGGCGTCTTGGCCGAGAACCACATAACGATTGCCGGATTGCGGGCTCGTCAGGCTCTGCGCGCATTGGTGGTAATAGAAGCACCAGACTTGGCCTGGCTGTGCCATGTTGTCCTGCACGTCCGTATCCTGGGTTTGCCAAGTCTGGTCGTACCGATAGGTCAGCTCCAGCCCTTCCATGGGCTTCCAGAGGAAGCTGGGCGACAAGGACTTATAATCCACGGCACCGACGTTCTTTTTGGTCGTGGCGTCGTAGAAGTAGCCGTCGCGCGAGCGTTTGGCGACACCGATCTTGAACGCGAACTTGTCGGACACCGGCAAGTTGACGTACCCATCCATTTCCGTGTCGTTGTAGTTACCGTAGCCGACGCGCGCCTGGCCGGAGACTTCCTCGGTGGACGGCTTGCTGCGCGTGATATTGAGTACGCCCGCGATGGAATTCCGCCCGAACAGCGTACCTTGAGGCCCGTTGAGCAATTCGATGCTTTGAATGTCGATGGCTTTGATCATCGCGCCGGAATTGACACCGATGAAAATACCGTCGACGACCACGCCGGCGGTCGGGTCGAAGCTCTTTTCGACATCCGTCGTTCCGACACCGCGGATGGCGATGGCCGCCGGACTGCCGGGGCCCTGCCCTAGGTCGTCGATGACGACGTTGGGAGCGGCGTTTGCAAAGTCTCGTAGGTCGGCGTCGAACCGCTTGGAGAGTAAGCTCTGATCCAATGCGTCGATCGACGTCGCAACCTCCTGCAGGTTCTCCACGCGCTTGCGCGCGGTAACGACTATTTCCTGGAGTTCCGTTTGTTCAGCCGACGCCACATCCGCCGCAATCATGGCTCCGAGTGTCAGCCCGATCGCCACGGTTCGGCCCACATTTGTATTTCTCTTACGCATTACGCCTCCCCAAAGTGTCGAAATCTTTATACTTCGCCAACCACGGTGAACTCCCGTGCGCTGCTCACCGGGTCGCCGATTCGTACCTGTAATTCCCCCAATGCTGTTCCCGTCGTCCATACGCACCGGACGACCGCGGTCGGCCATGCTGAGCGATGCCTACAATAAGCGGCTTGTTGGTGACTAGCAAGTAGTACCGGAGTTAATTTGATGCCCGCACACAACTCTCTTGCGACGAGGACACCCAGGGATACCGTGGGGTAAGCCGCGACGCTCGGCATCTGATGCACCGCAAAAACCGGGCGCAATAACGGCCAGAGCAGCGAGCCTTCAGCGAGCCGCTTTTTTGTTGGCGTCCAGCAAGCGGAGGCTTATACTCGCGTCGGATGGCGGTCCGGGATGTGCCTGTCGGCGCCGCGCGGTTTGCGGGCGCCACCATACCGCGCCCTTTTTGACCCCAAGGTCGATACACGCATTGCCGGGGATTCACATGCCAAATAGGCACGCGCTCGTTACCCTTCTCGCCCTCATCTCGACGGCCGCTGCTGCGCAGGCGGGCGCGCTCGAGGGCGTCTATACCGAGGCGCAGGCGGCGGAGGGCAAACAGACCTACGAGATCGTATGCGGCGAGTGCCACCATCTGACGCTCAAGGGAACCGGCCACGGGCCTGAACTCGCGGGTCCGAACTTCATGGCTAAGTGGGGCGACCGGCCGGTGACGGCGCTGTTCACGGAGATCAGTTCAAAAATGCCGCCGACCGCGCCGCATTCGCTGGACGACAAGACGGTCATTGCCGTTGCCGCGCATATCCTTCGAGTCAACGGAGCGGCAGCCGGAAACAAGGAACTCCGTGCCGACACGCATCTTGCGGTCGGCCCTGCCGTCATGGGCGACAGGTGGAATGCCGACCTCGCCCAGCGAGCCGCGAACGCGCCTGCCGACACCAAGTTCGAAAGCTGGCATGGTGCCGGCAGCATCGCAGGCGATGCTGAACGCGCCGATGGTTTCACGAACAAGGAGGTCAATGGGTTCCAGCCCGTCACGGATGAAATGCTGGGAAATCCGCCGGCCGGCGACTGGCTCAGCTGGCGGCGGACCCTCGACGGGCAGGGTTTCAGCCCGCTCAAGGAGGTCACGCGCGCGAATGTGAAGGGCCTCAAGCTTGCATGGGTAATCTCGATGCGCGACGGCAGCAACCAAGTTACGCCGCTCGTCCATGACGGAATCATGTACCTCACCAGCCCGGGGAACGTCGTGCAGGCGGTGGACGGCGCGACCGGAGACCTGATCTGGGAATACGCCTATCCATTCCCTCCGGAATCCAAGACTCTCGGCGGCCCCACCCGCAATATCGCAATGTATAAGAACAAGATTTTCCTATCGACGTACGATGCGGCCCTCGTGGCACTCGACGCCCGCACCGGTAAGCAGGTGTGGCGAACCGTCAAGGCCGACTACACGAAGGGCTACACTCACACGGCGGGGCCGATCATCGCCGGCGGAGTCGTGGTGAGCGGCATCAACGGCTGTGAACGCTTCAAGCGTGAGGGGTGCTTCGTCACGGGTCATGACCCGGATACCGGCAAGGAATTGTGGCGCACTTCCACGATCGCCCTTCCGGGCGACCCCAACAGTTCTTCGTGGGGAACACTGCCTCCCGAATTGCGGGCCGGAGGCGATACATGGATCGCCGGCAGCTACGACCCGAAACTTAACCTGTATTTTGTCGGAACGGCGCAGGCCAAACCCTGGGTAGCGGCAAGCCGTCACATGACGCCGCTGGACGCTGCGCTGTACACGGATTCGACGCTCGCGCTCGATCCAAAGACCGGCAAGATGGTGTGGTACTACCAGCACGTGTCCGGAGAGACTCTGGACATGGACACGGTATTCGAGCGCGTGCTCGTCGATATCGACGGTCGATCGTACTTGTTCGCCATCGGCAAAGACGGCATTTTATGGAAACTCGATCGCGCCAGCGGCAAATTCATCGACTTTACCGAAACCATCTACCAAAACATGTTCATGCCGCTCGATAAGTCGACCGGCAAACTGAGGTACCGACAGGACATCATCGATGCCAAAGTCGGCGACACGGTGTCCGTGTGCCCCAGCATTTATGGCGGCCATAACTGGCAGTCGAGTGCCTATTATCCGCCTACGCATTCCCTAATCATTCCGTTGCACCAATTATGCGTGGACATGGTGGGGCGCGATGTGAAAATGGTCGAAGGCTTCGGCGGTTATGGCGGCGACTCGCGCGTATACGAAATGCCGGGCAGCAATGGAATGCTCGGCCGGCTCAGCGCATGGGATCTCAGGACGATGAAGGTGCGCTGGACTCATACGCAACGCGCCATGCTGTTGACAGGCGCGCTGACCACGGGTGGCGGCCTGGCTTTCATCGGCGATCTGGATCGCTATTTCAAGGCGTTCGACGTCGAGACCGGAAAAATCCTCTGGCAGACGCGCCTCGGGGCGGCGCTGCACGGCTACCCCATCACCTATGCGGTTCACGGCAAGCAATACATTGCTGTGCCGACGGGCATGGGCGTCTTCAAGCTGATGACCGCAAGGCAGAGCCCGGACATCTGGCAACCGCAAGGCGGCAACGCGTTATATGTTTTCGAATTGCCGGACTGAACGTCGTCACGCGGCAACGCCGCGTACCGCGGCGCGCGAGAAGTCAGTATGGAGCGTCGAGTGCAAGGTGCGATGCAGGATTTTCCAGACGCCGTCGATGAGCGAGAACTTGTCGGTGTATATGCCCGTCGACAACACCTTGAGCGCGGCTTCCTTCAGCGCGAACAGCGTCAGATAGGAAATGACGGTGGCCGTCGTCTGCGTCTCTTCCGTGAAAAATATGTTGGTGACAACATGGCGCCGTACGTCGGTTTGCGAGGCTTTCGCTCCGCGGTAAAGCCCTGTGATTGTGTCTTTCGAACGGTAATCGCCCACCTGCCCCATGCCGGCGATCGATATCGTAAACCGGGAATCTACCGTGTAGACGGTCTCGAGTTGGTCGAGATTGCCCGTGTCGTAGGCCCAGCCCAGCTTGCCGAGAATTTCCGTTATGCTTTGCTTGTCTGCCATGATCTGCTCCCGCCTCGTACGCTCGTCAGGCTTTCGACGCGCGAGTTCGTGATTTGCGGCGAGGCTTAAGCCGCTCGCGAATGTCCGCCTTCAGTTGGCGATACATGGCCGCGAGCGGCATTTCCGAATTGGCGAGCCATTGATAAGCGATTCCAGCCATGGAAGCACAGTATTGTTCGGCAACCCGCTGACGGTTTACCGAAGGGTCGACGTCTCCATCTTCCTGTCCCGCCTTGATCCAAGCTTCCACATCGTTGCGCTGCGCACGATGCACATTGGCGAGATTCGAGCGGTAGATGGCGCCGGGATCGATGCTCTGGAACCACAGCAGATACATGGCACGTACTTCGTTGGGAGACTCGCGAACGAACTGATAGGTTGCGTCGGTGGCCGCGCATAGAGCCTCTGCCCCCGTGCGGCTCCCCACGGCCTTGTGCATCCGCTTGAGCCAGTCAGCGATGGCATCTTTGAGCACCTGCCCGAACAATCCCGCTTTGGATCCAAAGCGATGCGTGGCCAGCGCGCGGCTATATCCCGCCCGTTCGCCGACCGCCTGCAGCGTCGTTCCTTGAGCGCCGATTTGTACCAGCAACTCGATCGCGGCATCGGTGAGCAAGCGATCGGAAAGAGCCGACCGATCGGCCTGCTTTCTGCGAACCGACGGAATCGGGGCCGACTTGACAATCATGGGATCCGTCGCTTTCGTCACTGCCGAAGTGTAAGACACTTGTTTTCCGCAAACAAGCCGCATGCGCTCCGGCACGCCGCGCGACCGCCTAAGTCCTACCTTATTTACCGTCGACCGAAAACGCGAGAAGCAGGTTGCCGGGCATGTGCCAGTATATACCGTAGCCGGAATTGACGTAAACGACGCCACCGACGACCACCGGGCCGCCGCCCCCGATGGACCCGCCATGGGCGGTCTCGCCCGACAGAGTCTTGATCTCCCGAGTGCTGTCGTATTCCCAGAGCACGTGACCCGTCGACGTGTCGTAGGCACGAACGCGCCCGTCCATATGGCCGGCAAAGACGGCGCCAGGAATAACGCTGATGGACGCAAGAATTCCCGGGTCGCAATCCGTGCGTGCCGCGCAACGATCATCGGTCGGCGCTGACCACTTGAGCTGACCGGTCGCTGCGTCGAGCGCGTACAGGCCCGGATGCGGTGGTTCGGTCGGCTTCGTTTGATCGTGCGTCTGCGTCATATCGGATATCGGCACGTAGACCTGGTGATCATCGTGGGCCATGCCGAATTGTACCCCGCCCTCCACGCCGCCGCGGCCTAGCCGGACTGACCAGGCCGGCTCGGCGGGGTTGTCGACATCCAACGCGATCGCATGGCCGCTCTTGAGCCCGGCGACGATGAGGTCGCGGCCGCCCGGCGTGCGGACCAGCATCGTACCAGCGCCGATGTCGAAATCTGGACCAGGCTCCTTCGGGCATTCTTCGTTACCGATGATGCAACCGACATTCCATGCGTCGCCCGCCACCACCTGATGCACCCATCGCAACGCCCCGGTTCCGAGATCGAGCGCGAAGACCGCGTCGCTGCGGTCATTCGCCGGCGCCAAGTAATTATCCCCCGTGCCGATATACAGCAGGCGGCGCTTACGATCGACGGTCGGCGAATTCCAGACGGCGGCGCCCGCCGGCGCGAGGATGCGAGTACCGGCCGACGTCACTCCGGCTGGGGACGCGGGCTGATCGATGGTGTAGCGCTTCCACACCTGCGCACCGGTGAACGCATTGAGCGCCACCACCGAACCGCGGAACGTGCAGCATTCATAGCCGGCAATCGTCGCCGCTTCCTCGAGGGACGACACGGGAACGTACACACGGCCCTCGTAGTACATCGGCGCGCCGGTGATCGTCGTGCTCGGATGTTCGTCGACGCGGGTCATCCACACGAGTGTGCCGGTCGCGGAGTCGAGCGCGTACGCTCGACCGATGAGGTCGCCGAAAAATGCGAGCGGCACCTTTCCGTGCGTCGCCGGCAGTTCATCGTGCGACAGCACGATGGGTGTGCGCACTTCTGCCGAGGCCCTGAAGGTCCAGCGTACGCAGCCGGAATTCGCATCCAGCGCATAGACGGTGCCGTTCTGGCTACCGACAAACACCGTGCCCATGGCGACGGTCGGTTGAGACCGAGCGCGTTGCGCGCCTGGATACGCGAACGCCCATTTGAGCTTGAGACGCGGAATGTCGGCCGCCGACAGGCGTGCGACGTCGCCCGGAATGAAATGACTGTTGTCGAAGTCCGCGCCCGCGCCGTAGAGCTTCGGCGGCGAGTGCAGGTCCGGCGAGCGATCGTTCGCCGCACACGTCGGCGGCCGTAGCGCCTCTGCCGCCCGCGCGAGCGCCGCGTCTCCCACGTATTCGGCAACCTGGTGCTTTTTCTCATCCGTCAGAGCCGCGCCTTGCTGTTTCATCAGGCCAGTCGACAATGCGGAATAAATCGTATCGGGGCCCATCAGATTCAGAAAAGACTTCGCCGGAGCTTTGTACACCGCCTTATCGTGGCACTGAGCACAGGCGATGTGGTATGTCGCGGCACCGGGCATCGTCTCACGATCGGCCGCGCGCGACTGCGTCGAGTCGAGCACGCACATCACGGCCATCACTAAGACAACTAGCTTCACGATACCCCCCAGAATAGTTATTTTCTGCCCACGTAATCAGGACAACGCTTCGACGATCGTTGCGGTCGCCAATCCACCGGCGCAGCAGATGGTTTGCAGCCCGAGGCGCGCACCGCGTCGCTGCAACTCGTGCACGAGTGTCGTCATGATCCGCGCTCCGCTGGCACCGAGCGGATGTCCGAGGGCAACCGCGCCGCCGTTGACGTTCAGGCGATCGCGATCGACGCCGATCTCTTTCATCCACATCAAGGGGACCGAGGCAAACGCCTCGTTGACCTCGAACAGGTCGATATCGCCGGGCTTGAGGCCTGCTCGTGCGAGCACCTTGCGCGTTGCCGCTACGGGTCCCGTCAGCATGAGGGTCGGATCGGAACCGACCACGGTGACGGTGCGGATGCGCGCCATAGGCGTGATCCTGAACTTCTGCGCCACTTCCTCGGCCATCAGCAGCACGGCCGCGGCACCGTCCGAAATCTGCGAGGAGTTGCCGGCAGTGATCTTGCCGTCGGGACGGAAGCTCGTCTTCAGCGTGGCCAGCTTCTCCGCGTTCGTGCCACGGCGAATGGTCTCGTCGGCTGCGAGCACGGTCGACGGGTCGCCGTCGCGCGCTTCGCTCCAGTCCGAAACCCTGATCGGCACGATTTCCCTCGCGAAGTACCCCCGATCGGCGGCGAGCGCTGCCCTGGCGTGACTGTCGACGGCAAAATTATCCAGCGCCGTGCGCGTGATTTGCCATCGGTCGGCCACGCGTTCGGCAGCCTCGCCCTGCGACACGAGCTCGAACTTCTCCTGCACCGCCCAGCCAAAAGGTTTGCCATGAACATCGCGATTCCCGCCCATCGGCACGCGCGTCATGCTTTCCGCGCCGCCCGCTGCGACTACATCGCACAGGCCGGCCGCGATCTGCGCAAAGCCGGTGTGAATCGCGGCCTCGGCGGAACCGCACTTACGGTCGACCGTCATTCCCGGAATCGTGTCCGGCCAACCCGCACTGAGAAGCGCGGTACGGGCGATGTTTCCGCATTGCTCCCCCACCTGCGTTACGCAGCCGAAGACCACATCGTCGACTTTCTCGGACTTGAGTCCCGTGCGCCGCAGCAGCTCGTTGAGAACGGCGGCACCCAGATGATCCGCGCGCACGTCGCTGAGCGCTCCGCGGAAGCGGCCGATGGGAGTTCTGGCTGCTGCGACTATGACAACGCTGCGCATCAGCGCGTCCTCAAGCCGGAGCCCGGCACTCGCTGGCCGTCGGCATACTCATAGACACCCTTGCCCGACTTGCGGCCGAACCGGCCGGCATTAACCATCTTCAAAATCAGGGGGCACGGCCGGAATTTCTCGCCCAGCGTCTCGTGAAGATACTTGAGCACGGCGAGCCGCGTGTCCCAGCCGGTCAGGTCACCGAGTTCGAGCGGACCCATCGGATGATTGAAACCGACCCGCAGCGCCGTGTCGATATCCTCGGCGCTCGCGACTCCCTCCATCAACATGTACATCGCCTCATTGCCCATCATTGCGGACATCCGGCTCGTCGTGAGCCCAGGAGCCTCGTTCACGAGAATCGTGGTCTTGCCGAGTCTCTCTCCCCAGGCGCGCGCGCGGCTGATGGTCGCCTCGCTGGTCGCCACACCGCGTACCAGCTCGAGAAGCTTCATCTTATGAACGGGGTTGAAAAAATGCATGCCAAGAACACGGTCGGTACGCTGCGTCGCCGACGCGATCTCCGTGACGCTGAGCGCGGAGGTATTGGTGGCGATCACCGAGTCCGCCGGCAGCAGGCGATCGGCTTCGCGAACGATGGCGATTTTTGCCGCCATGGATTCAGTGGCCGTCTCGATCACCAGCGTAGCGGGCCGATCGACCAGCGCCTTGCCAAGGTCGGCCTCAATAGTGAGACGCGCCAGGGAGCTTTCGGCGTGCGCCTCGGGCACCTTGCCGAGGCGCACGCCATCCGCGAAAATCTTGCGGATGTTGGCGACGGCGCGCTCGAGCGCGGCAGGATTGAGATCCACGATCGTCACCGTAAATCCGGCGGCGGCGAACCCGTGGCCAATGCCGGTGCCCATCAAACCGGCGCCGACGACGATGACTCGCTCGGTCGCACTTGTATTACTCATAGCGTCCTCCACCACTCAAATGAAAATCTCTACTCCTTAACATTTTTCGTGTTGCGAAATGCAGCGGCGGCGGTCAACCGATCTTCCGTCGACAGCAGCAACGAAAACAGATCGCGCTCGAGACGGAAGCCGGCCCGGTCGAGATCGGGGGATGCGCGGGCAGCCTCCTTCACGTAGCGGGTGGCGATGCTCGGGCGCGCGGCGATGCGATTCGCGAGGGCGGCGGTCTCGTGCGCAAGACTCTCCCGGTCCGCAGCGAGCCGCGTAATCAAGCCACAGCGCAGCGCTTCGGCGGCATCGATCCGATCGCCGGTGATGAGAAGATCGAGCGCTTTTGCAAGGCCGATGAGTCTTGGCAAGCGCTGCGTTCCACCACCGCCGGGGATCAGCCCGAGACCGGTTTCCGGGAGTGCGAACTGAGCGTCGGCGCTCGCGATGCGGATATCGCAGGCGAGCGCGATTTCGAGACCTCCGCCGAAGCAGAAGCCGTGAATGGAGGCGAGCACCGGCTTCGAGACACGATCGAAGGACTCGATCCACGGCGCGCGCATGAGTCGTCGACGCGCAGCGACGGGCCCCTCGATCGGCCTGTCTTCCTTGATGTCGGCACCGGCGCAAAAACCCCGCGGCCCGCTGCCTTGCACGACAATGATGTGGACCTCGTCGTCCTCATCAAACGCCTCGAGTGCCGCCGGCAGGCCGGTACGGATCGCGTCGTTGATGGCATTGATCTTGGTCGGTCGATTGAGGGTGATCCAGCCCACCCCATTGGCACTTTGAATCACGACTACCGGTTCGGACTCAGTCGTCATGGGCGCCCTTTCCCCTTTTTTCTAATACCTCGAGCCCTCGAGGCGTCGATCGGTTACACGGATGCATCGGTTCATTATACTTGTTGCCAGCTAACAATAGCGAATCCCTCCGCCCGCCCGGCATCGCGGCGTCGGTTCGGGCGCGCGTGCGCTACTTGAACAGGTCCTCGCGCGGCGAGCGCACGATCGCGCGAGCGGGCACCGAGGCGCCCCGCGCCTCGAGCCCACGGACGATGACCACGGGTCGACCCTCCCGTCCCTGTCCCATCAGAAGCGATGCGGTCGCGGCGACCTCATCCGCATAGGCAACCACGGTCATGCGCAAGGTTCGCCCGAACAGGTCCGGCGTTCCACGCATGTCGAGCAATGCCGGCAACCCCGCGCAACCGAGCGCGACGCCCACGGTGCCGAGCCGCCACGGTCGGCCGAAGCTGTCGTTGATGATGACCGCGATCTCGCGTCTTCGGAGCTGCGTCAGGGCGACGCGCAAGCGCTCCGCGCTCCCGTCGGGATCGATCGGCAGAAGCAGCGCACGCTCGCCGCCAGCCGGATCGGCGACGTTCGACTGATCGATGCCCGCATTGGCCATGATGAGGCCAAGCCGATGTTCGACGATGAGCACGTCCGGCGCTTCGCGCACGATGCGGGTGGACTCGCGCAGCACGAGTTCCACCAGCCGCGGGTCCTTGAGCACGCGACCCGCGATGTCATGGGCCCGTTGGGTGGGAGCTATGCTGGCGAGTTCGACGCTGCGGCCCTCGCTCTTCGAGACGACCTTCTGCGCGAAGACGACGACGTCGCCGTCGCGCAGTTCCAGGCCGGATGCGCCGAGCGCCGTGTCGACCAGCAGGGCGAGGTCGTCGCCCGCCTGCACCATCGGAATGCCGGGGACGGCGATGACCTCGAGCGCGGCCGGAATCACGCAGCGCCCGCGCCTCAACCGAAGCGCGCGCGCAGCCGGGGCAGCACGTGCTGTGAGTACAGGCGCAGGAAGCGTTCCTGATCCGGGCCCGGCGCATGGAACACGAGATGCCGAAAGCCGAGCCCGACGTAGTAGGCGATCTTCTCGACATGCTCATCGGCATCGGTCGATACGATCCAGCGTTTGGCGGTGCGCTCCGCCGGCAGACTATCGGCGAGACGTTCCATTTCGAGCGGATCCTCGACCGACATCTTCTCTTCGGGAGAAAGCGCGAGGGCTGCCCAATAGCGCGTGTCCTCGAGCGCTCGCCGCGCATCGGTGTCGAACGACACCTTGACCTCGATCATCCGGTCGACCGCCGCGGGGTCGCGTTTGGCGGCCTGGATGCCGGCCTCAAGGTTCGGCAACAGCGTGCCCGTGTAAAGTTCGGGCGATTTGCCGCTGGTGCAGATAAATCCATCCGCCACCGATCCCGCGTACTTCGAGATCAGCGGACCCGCGCCGGCGACGTAGATCGGCACCATGTGTGCCGGCCGGTCGTAGATCGTCGCCTTCTCGGTGCGGTAGTAATCGCCCTGAAACGAGACACGCTCCTCCGTCCAGAGCTGCCGGATCAGCTTCACGGCCTCGCGCAGGCGCGCCGAGCGCTCTTTCGCTTCCGGCCAGTGCATCCCGGTTGCCGGCACCTCGTTCAGCGACTCGCCCGTACCGATGCCGAGGATGATCCGACCGGGAAACATCGCTCCGAGCGTGCCGAAGGCGTGCGCGATGATGGATGGATGGTAGCGGAAAGTCGGCGTCAGGACGCTCGTCCCGATCTGGACGCGGGACGTACTCGCGCCCAGAGCTCCCATCCACGACAGCGAGAAAGGCGCATGGCCACCGGTGTGCCGCCACGGCTGGAAGTGATCGCTGATGAATACGGAGTCGAATCCCTGCTGTTCCGCCAGCAGTGAAAATCGCAGCAGGTGGGAGGGGCTGAACTGCTCAGCGGACGCTTTGTAACCGAGCTTTATCAAGACATTACTCCTAAATTCAGCGGGGATCGCACGAGGAGCCAACGGCCCCCGCCTTAGGCGGAGGCGCGCCGCCGTACGCCGACGGTACCGGTCGACTGCTCGGGGGCTACGTTCCCATAAAGCGTCGTGCGCTGCCGAGCGGCACGACCGATGCCTGCGGCCATGCGTTGCAGGTCGGCGGGCAGCATTTCCTGGCCATGGCTCGCCCCTGCAGAACGCGAGATGTATTCATTCATCAGCGTCCCGCCCAAGTCGTTCGCGCCTGCCTGCAGGCAGGCGAGCACCCCTTGCGTGCCCATTTTGACCCAGGATGCCTGGATGTTTGGAATATGCGGATGCAACACGAGGCGCGCGACGGCGTGCATCAGCACCGCCTCGCGAAACGTCGGCCCCTTGCGCGCCAGCCCCTTGCGGTACATTGGGGCTTCCATGTGCACGAACGGGAGCGGAACGAACTCGGTGAATCCGCCGGTTCGGACCTGCAAGTCGCGGACCGCCAACAGATGGCGGGCCCAATGCACCGGCTGCTCGAGATGACCGTACATGATCGTCGCCGTCGTGCGCAGGCCAATTTCATGCGCTGTCGCGATCACCTCGAGCCATTGGGCGGTGTCGATCTTGTCCGCGCATATGATCGCGCGCACCTCGTCGTCGAGAATTTCTGCCGCGGTGCCGGGCAACGTCGCAAGGCCGGCCGCCTTCAGTTCCTCGAGGAAGGTGCGCACCGGCAATCCCAGCGTTTTCGCTCCCTGCCAGATCTCCAGCGGCGAGAACGCATGAACGTGGATTTCCGGCACCGCAGCCTTCGCTGTCCGGCAGATGCTCAGATACGTCTCGCCGGTGTAGCTCGGATGGATTCCGCCCTGCATGCACACCTCGGTGGCGCCCCGCTCGCGCGCCTCAAGCACGCGGCCCGCGATCACGTCGAGGTCGAGGTTGTAGGGCGCGCCGCGCAGATCGTTGCTGCCCTGCCCCTTCGAAAAAGCGCAGAAGCCGCACTTGTAGTAGCAGATGTTCGTATAGCTGATGTTGCGGTTTATCACGTAGCTGACCGTGTCCCCGCATACCTGCCTGCGCAGCGCATCCGCTGCCGCAATCACCCGCGTGAACTCAGCGCCGCGCGCCGCGAACAGCCGCGTGATTTCCGATTCGTTCAGTCGGATACCGTCGCGGGCACGGAACAGCAACTTATCGATCGCGAACATCGGGCCCGACGCACCGGCCCGCATCAGGCGTAGCGACTCCGCCGGAAGTTCCGTGGTGGCGGCCCCGGAATACCAGTTGTCTTCGCGCGCAAAGCCGTCCGCGTCGATGCCGCGGGTGATGGCCGTCCGGAAACACGCATCGACCCACCGCGCGGCATGGCGCGCGTAATGCGGGTAGACGGCGAGGCGCGGAACCAGCGTCTTACCGGCAGACTCGGTCACCTCACGCAAGCGCTCGACCTCCGGCCAGGGAGCCTCCGGGTTGACATGGTCGGGCGTGATGGGCGAAATCCCGCCCCAGTCGTTGATGCCGGCGTCGATAAGCTGGCGCAGGCCCTGCGGTTGCAGGTTCGGCGGCGCCTGAATGTTCATCGAGGCACCGAAGATCAGCCGCGCCACCGCGATCGTCCACAGGTGTTCGTCAAGCGACGGCGCAGGCGCCGCCGCCATGCGCGTCCCGGCCTTCGGTACGAAATTCTGGACGATGATTTCCTGGATGTGCCCGAACTGTGCGTGCACATCGCGAATGGCCAGCAACGAGTCGATGCGCTCGCGGCGCGTCTCGCCGATGCCGATAAGAATACCGGTCGTGAAGGGAATCTGCAGCCTGCCCGCTTCGCGGAGTGTCGCCAGCCGCACGGCCGGCGCCTTGTCGGGAGAGCCGAAATGCGGACCGCCCTTCAGGCACAAACGCTCCGATGCGGACTCCAGCATGAGCCCCGCCGACACGGACACCTCACGCAACGCCGTAAGGGCGGCCGCATCCATCACGCCGGGATTGACATGGGGCAGCAATCCCGTCTCCTCGTAGACCCGGCGCGCCGCCTCGCACAGATAGCTGAGCGTCGTTGGGTGCCCGAGCCGCGCGAGTGCCTCACGGGCCGCTCGATAGCGCAACTCCGGCTGGTCGCCGAGCGTGAACAATGACTCCCGACAACCGACGGCGGCACCCGCCCTGGCGATCGCGACCATCTCCTCGATCGACATGAACGGCGACTTGATCGACCGCGGAGCCTTGGCAAACGTGCAGTAGTGGCACGAGTCGCGGCACAGGAAGGTCAGCGGCAAAAAAACCTTCGGCGAATAACTGACGACGGATGCCGACGCCTGGTCGCGCACGTGACCGGCCGCGGCGACGAGCTCCTCGATCGGCGCGTCGCCGAGCAGCGAATATGCCTGCTCGGGGGTCAGCGCAAAGCCGCCAATGATCGAATTTACCAGCTGTGCGACGTCCGCTTGCAGGGTAGTCTCCTCGTTGCGTGCCGCTCGGAAGTCGCGGCTGTCAGGGCGAACCAGGCGCGGTCATTTGGGCGCCGGGAATCGGATTGAAATAGTGGATCACAACGCCACGCTTGGCAATCTTCCAAACTTTGTCGCGCCGTTCGAATTGGTCCGCATACGTCGCGCTGATCATCTGCACGACGTTGTCCTTGGTGGCACCCATGCAGTCGACATTGCAGGTGCCGTGGGCGTGATCGGCATCGTCGAAGGTGACCCGAAGATTCGACGTCAAATGATGGGTCTCGCGCCACACCGGATACAGCGATTCGAACACGGCCTTGTGCACGCCTGCGTGGTCGCAGAACGAGCCGAAGGGGGCGCCGATATCCCATATCGCGTCCTTGTGCCAAATCGAGATGAACCGGTCCCAGTCGTGCGTATCGAAGCCGATACAATAGTCCGAGACCAGGTCGCGCAGGGCGGCGCGGCTTTCCAACTCGTCGATTCTGCGCACCAGCGCGTCGATTACCGCCTGAGAGTCGTTTGCCATTCTAAGTCCCCCTTGCTTCAGTTCTGCTTGGCGCCTTGTTCGATCCATTTTCGCACCATCTCAATGTCGGCCGGCGCGAGAGGATCCTGCTGAAAGGGCATGCGCGCGCCGCTGCCGCCCGCCTCCGCCTGCGTGCCGAGCATTTTCAAATAGAGATAGCTCTTTGCCGGAACGCCGGGCTCGACGCGCTCCAGCGGACTTTCGGTCGACGCAACACCAACCAGCTGCGCCCACGCATCCGGGTAGAGGCTCAAGTGCGCCTGGTCCGCCCCTACCACATGGCACACGACACAGCGCGCCGTGAGCAGCGGCACGACGTCGTCCTTGAAACTCACGGGGTCCGCACACGCGGCTGCCGCCGCGAGCAACAGCGCGGCGGAGGTGATCCGCAGCCGCCACGCGATTCGGGTCATGCCGCAGTGCTCGGCGTCTCGAGGTGCGCGGAGTTGGCTGCAATGGCACCCCAAGTGATTGCGTTTCCGAGTGTATGGCCGGCGCCCCAGTATGCATACCGCGACGGGCTAGCGATGCAATTGCCGGCCCCAAACAGCCCCGGGATCGGTTCGTCTTTCGTATTGAGGACGCGCCCCTTGGAATCGATCATCGGGCCGCCGTTGGTATCGAGGCAGCCGCTCGCGAGAATGATCGCGTAGTAAGGACCCTTGGCCGCAAGGGGGTGCATGGTCCGGTTCGGCTCCGAATTCTTTGCCTGCGTCGTCCCGCCGCGCATCGGCGAGAACACGTCATGCCATTCCGTGTCGTAGGCATGCTTGCCGCGATCGAAGTCGTCGTCCTTACCGGTGCGCGCAAAGCCGTTGAAACGGGCAATCGTTGCCTTCAAGTTGGCGGCAAAGTCGCCAGCCAGCGAGAAGCCGCCCGTCTTGGAACCGACAGCCTTGAGACGGTTGGATAGTTTGGCGGCCAGCCCATCCAGCGAATCGGCACTGATTACGTACGAAGCGCCGGTGGGCTTCTCCGGGAGCGGATATGCTCCGCCGAAGCCGTCCGCCGTGCGCTGATCGTAAATCATGAACATCAGGTGATTCGGGTATTCGGCCTCGGTGGGGTTGAACGCTGCATGCACCGTGGTACGGTCGTTGTAGTTGCGCTTTTCGTCGACGACCCGCTTGCCGTAGCGGTTGACCTGCAGCATCGAGTCGCCGGGCGGGAAGAAGACGCCGGCCGCCAGGTTCGGGCTTTGCAGCGCTTCGTCGAGCAGGATTTGCGTGCGCCATGCGCCCGCCATATAGCCAAGCCGCGCGCCGGCCGCGCCGCCGATGTTGATGAAGTCGCCGGTCGACCACGGTTGCGCGCAGGCACCGTAGATCGGAACGCGCTGGTACAGCGCGACGAATTCCGGATTATGGGCGTAGCCGCCCGATCCGAAGATTACGGCCTTGCGCGCCCGCACCGTCACGGTCTTCCCCGCGGCTTGCGCCTCGACGCCGACCACGCGGCCCTCGCCGTTCATGACGACACGCACGACGCGGTGCCCGAGCAGCAAAGGGATATTCCGCTTACGAATCGCCCCATTCAAGTGGATCATCAGATCGACCCCCAGCCCCACGGTCTTGCCGTCCGCCTTGAGCGGGCCAAGGCAGCGCCCGGCCGGCACCTTGTTTTCGGGTACCTGATCAAGATAGTCCGTCGCCGGACGATCCAGCGCGTACATGCGCCACTCTGCCACTTCCAGGGCGCCGATCTTTTGCAAGCGCTCGATCGTGGGGGACGCGTTGTCATAGAAGGCCTCCAGCATCGACAGCGGACCGTGGCCGATGCCCAGGTCAGGCTGCGTGGGGTTGAAGAGTTCCGGGTAGGAGAATCGCGCCATGAAGCGCACGCAGTCCTCGCGCTTGTCGTCGATGTTCCGGGCACGCAGCGCGAAGTTGTTCGGAATCCATAGCACACCCGCCGATTTTGCGGACGTGCCACCGGGAATGGGCGCCTTCTCGAGCACGGTGACGCTGTCGCCATTGTCGTGGGAGATGATCGCGGCGCTCGACGCGCCGGCACCGCTGCCGACGACGACGATGTCGGATTCCTGATCCCACTTGCCGGCCGCCCTCGCCGTCGACGCCGCCAGCGCAACTGCGCCGAGGGAGACCGTGGCCGCGCCCGCGCCGACCAGTACCTGCCTGCGCGTTACGTTCTTCTGAAAGTCAGCCATGTCGCCTCTCCTGTCTCGTAATGACCAGAAACCCGTTGCGCGTCGGCATCATTGCGCGGCGCAGGTCACCGGCTGAGCTTTATGCCCGCCTTTTCTCGATCCCAGCAGTCCTCGGTGACGCCCTCGGACTTGAGCTTGAACTTCTCCACGCGCTCGCTCGGCGTTTTCGGCAACGAATCCCGGATCGCGACGTAGCGCGGAATTGCGAAATAGGCCATCCGCGGCTCACACCATCGGATCAATTCTTCGGCTGTCGCCTTCTGGCCTGGCTTGAGCACGACCACGGCCTTCACTTCCTCCTCACCCACGTCAGACGGCACACCGACGACGCAGGACTCGAGCACGGCGGCGTGAGTTCCGATCACGGCCTCGACCTCGAAGGACGAGATGTTCTCGCCGCGGCGGCGAATCGCCTGCTTCTTGCGATCGGCAAAATAGAAGTACCCGTCGGCATCGCAGCGCCCCAGATCTCCGGTGTGGATCCAGCCGTTCTTGAACAGCTCGAGCGTAGCCTCCGGCTTCCTGTAGTACCCGTTCGTTCCGACGAACATCTTGTTCGAGCGCGTGATGATCTCGCCGACGGTGCCCAGCGCGCAGTCCTGATCGTCATCATCGACGACGCGTACGTCCCAGCCCGTGATCGCCTGACCGCACGACCCGGCCCGCGGCGCATCGTACGGGCTCGCCAGACAGCAATAGCATTCCGTCATGCCGTACACTTCGAGCAGCTTCGTGTTGAAACGCGTCTGGAAAGCGTGCCACTCATCGGCGGGCGCCGCAGCGCCCACCATGAGCCGTACCGGATTATCGGCGTCGTCGGGCCGCGGATCCTGTTTCAACAGGATGGGAATGATCCCGCCGATGTAGTTCGCTTCGGTGCAATTCCAGCGCCGGCAATCGTCCCACAGCTGGCTGGCCGAAAACCGCTCGACGATCACGGCCTTGGCATCCGCCAGCAAGGCCGGCCCCACAGTAATGCCCTGGGCGTTGCCGTGAAAAAACGGCAGGCCGGTGTACAGAACGTCATCTTCGGTATAGCGCGCGTATTTCACGCTTTCCTGCCAGATGTCGTACCAGTAGTGGTGGCTCATTTCGACTCCCTTCGAGACACCCGTGGTTCCGGAGGTGTAGAGCACCGTCGCCAAGTCCGTATAGTGGACCGTCGCCTTGGGCGACTCCGAGGATCCGGAGGAGAGTTCCCGGTAAGTGAGCCGTTCGGGACCGGACCAGGCGGGCAACGCACTCGTCCAGCCCGCGCCTTCGACAAACACGATATGACGAAGCCTCTTCAGGCCTTCCACGACCTCGCCGAGTCGGTCGATGAAGTCGGTGTGCGCGATGAGCACGACGGAGTCCGACTGATCGACCTGGTAGGTAAGCCCGGTGCCTTTCAGCGCCGCATTGATCGGTACCTCCGCGGCACCGACCTTATTGGCGCCGAACCAGCTGTACAGAAACTCGGGACAGTTTGGCAGCATGATGGCGACCTTCTCCCCGCACTGCACGCCCAGCTTGAGCAAACCATTTGCCGCCTTGTTGACGTTCTCGTTGAGTTCACCGTTCGTGATCGGATCGTCGCGGAACTGGAACACAACGCGATCGGGGTGCCTGCGGGCTTTGTCTTCCACGATCTTGGTCAGCACTCGATCATGCAGCGGATATTCGTGCATTTTCCAGCTTGCCCATTTGCGTGCAGCGCGATCGGCCTTATCGTCCCATTTTCCCATATGACCATCCTCGCAGTTCCCCGACCAGGCTTTGCAACTCAGACGAACCGGTTACAGGTGCGCCTTGACGACCTCGTAGGCCTCATTGAACCAGACGCCGGGCTCGTAGGCCTGCACCATCTTGCCGAAGTCCCAGGTTATCGTCTTGATGGGGACGACCTTGATAATCGCGCGCAACGGCGTGTGGATGGCGTTGAACGCGGTGTTGCGCTGTTCCTCGCCCTTTACGTCGGACCAATACTTGTCGAGGATGGCCCAGTGAATCTTGCGCATCAGCGCGTCGTCGTATGAGACCTCAGCGTTGCCGATGATGAGAATCGCCTTCTGACGCCGCAGATTCGCGCCGTCGTTGTGGATGCTGACCGACATCTTTGGGTTCTCTTCGAGATCCATCACCTTGTGGCGATGCTTCTTGATGCTGCTCATGTACAAGATATTGTCCACGATGACGTAGAACATCGGGGTGACGATCGGAAACCCTTTCTTGTTCACGTGCGCCATCTCGCAGTAACAGTTGTATTTGAAGAGCTTTTCGAAGTCGTCCTTCTCCATGGGGTAGTCGGTGGCGACATTCAGCTGCTCAAGCTTGGTCGGGTCGAAAACCGGGCTTTTTGCGGGTTCTTTGGTCTCACTCATCTCTGTACTCCGTGCGTGATGAATAGGGTTCGAGGGGACGCCAGCGTCATTGTAATCAGTCAGTTTCGCACGCTGTATTCGATGTTGCTGTTGATTCGCCGGACGTCGGGCGCCGGCAACTGCCGGCCGCCGGTACGTGGTCAGGAATCATCCCCCAGTCTAGATACATTACTTGCTTGCATACAACAAGCCTTGTACTTTATTGAAACTTCCCACAGACTATCCGCAATGTCAAGCGCCGCTGCAGCGCGCGCAGGCGCTGCGAGGATCCGCGTTACGACGCGGCGCAAATCACTGCAAGGGACCAACATATGACTGATATCGAAGTCGAGCGCCGGGGCGACGTCGCATGGATCCGGCTCAATCGTCCGGAGCGCATGAATGCATACGACGCGTCGATGGCGCGCGAGCTCATCACCGCGATCGAGGGCGCCGCCGACAGCGGCGTCATCGTGCTCACTGGCACCGGCAAGGCATTCTGTGCCGGCGGTTATCTGGCCAACCTCAGCACTCCCGATGCGGGGGCGCTGCGCAGCATGTTTTACGGCTCGCTGCACCTTTACGAAGCGATCCGCACCAGCCCCAGGCCGGTCATCGCGGCAGTGAATGGAGCGGCGGCGGGCGGCGGCAACGAACTGGTAATCGCTTGCGATCTGGCGATCGCCGCCGAGAACGCCACATTCGGGCAGACGGGCGTGCGCATTGGCAGCGCGCCGGTGCTCGGCGGCACGAATTTCCTGACCATGAACATCGGCGAAAAGCGCGCCAAGGAAGTCGCCTTCCTCTGCCGCCGCTATCCCGCCCGCGAAGCGCTCAGCCTCGGCTGGATCAATGCGGTGGTTCCCGCGGATCAACTCGAAGCGGAGGTCACGAAGTGGGCCGATGAGCTTCTCGGCATGAGCGCGCGCTATCTGGAGATCGCCAAAATTAGCTCCAACGTTTGGTGGAACCAGTGCCGCGACGCTTATCATAGCGGTCTCGGCATGCTCGTCCAGGCCATCGGCTCGAAGGATATGATCGAGGGGGCGACGGCATTCATGGAGAAGCGCAAGGCGCAATTCGAAGGACGCCGGAAGAAAGATCCTTAACCGGCAAGCGGCTGCAGCCTGACGCCCTACAACATTACAAGGATGCCCTATGAACTTCGACCTCGACCCCGCTTACCTGGCGATTCAGGCCCAAGCACGCGAACTGGCTCGGGCCGTCGAACCATTCGCGCGAGAAGCGGACGAGATGAGCGTCGTACACCCGGGCGTGCTTGCTGCCCTGCGCAAGAGCGGTCTCGCTGCGCTGATGGTGCCGGCCGCCTACGGGGGTCGCGCACCGCGCCCGGATCCGCTGGCGATCTGCCTGGTGCGCGAGGTCCTGATGGCCACCTCGTCGCATCTCGATTCGCTGTTCGCGCTCCAGGGCATCGGAAGCTTCGCCATTACGGTGGCCGGTTCCGAGAAGCAGCGCAGCACATGGCTGCCCCGGGTCGCCAACGCCGATGCGCTTGCCGCGCTGGCGCTGACCGAGGAGCAGGTGGGCTCGGATCTGAAGCAAGTCGCAACCGAACTGGTCGAATCCGGCGACGGCCTGCGCCTCCATGGAACGAAGTCGTTCATCTCGAATGGTGGGGCTGCTGCATTCTATGTCGTGTTCGCCAAGGAACAGAGCGGCTTCTCGATGGTGCTCGTGCCTTCCGATACGCCGGGAGTCTCCGTCACTCCGACGCCCGAGCTCATGGCGCCCCACGTTCTCGGCGAGATTCATTTCAACGACGTCATGCTGCCGGTGGACGCCCGTCTCGGTGAACCGGCCCGCGGCCTCGATCTCGTTCTCGCAACGCTCGCCGTATTCCGCGTGTCGGTGGCAGGCGCGGCACTGGGGCTTGCGCGCGCGGCGCTCGAGGAGGCCGTGCGGCATACGCGCCAACGGGTCCAATTCGGACGTCCGCTTGCGCGGCTCGGTCCCGTCGCGCAGATGCTTGCCGACTGTTGGACTGAGATCGAGATGGCGCGATTGCTCGCCTATCGCGCTGCCACGCTCGCTATCAACGATCCGGCGGCTGCTCTGCAGCACTCGTCCATGGCTAAGCTGGCCGCCACCGAGACCGCCTCGAGAGTCGTGGATCGCTGCGTACAAATGATGGGCCGCTTCGGCCTCATCCGGAATTCAAAGATCGAACGCCTGTACCGGCAAGCACGTCCGATGCGGATATACGAAGGCGCGTCCGAGGTCTTGCGCATAGGCATTGCGCGCAAACTGGTGGAGGAAGTCCCTTGATCGACCTCGAACTGACCGGACACGTCGCGATCGTCACCGGCGCGAGCCGCGGCCTCGGGCGCGCGATGGCGGTTGCGCTTGCGGAGCAAGGAGTGCGCGTGCTCGCCGTAGCGCGATCCATGGATGAACTGCGCCAGCTCGAGTCCACCGCGCCCGGATCGATTCGCGGCCACGCTTGCGACATGCGCGACGTTGCCGCAGTGGCCAAACTCGCGGACGACGCGGTGCAAGCGTTCGGGCGCATCGACATTATCGTGAACAATGCGGGCATCGCGCCCGCGGGTGCGTTTCTCGACCAGCCGGACAGCCTCTGGAACGAGGTGTTTTTGGTCAACGTCATGGCTCCCGCGACGCTCGCGCGGGCTGCGGGCCGGCACATGATTCCGCGCCGATCCGGCAAGATCATCAATATCGCCTCGACGTCGGGGATTCTGGGCAAGCCGACTCTCGTGGCGTACTCTGCCTCGAAGGGCGCGTTGCTGCAATTTACCAAGGCGCTCGCCGCCGAATGGGCGAGCAAAGGCGTGCAAGTGAATGCGATCGCCCCCGGCGCATTTCAGACCAGCGCGCAACGCGCGGTGTTGGAGTCGCCGGAAATGCTGGAACGCCGGCTTCGCAAGATTCCAGCGCGCCGCATGGGTTTGGATACGGAAATCGGACCGATGGTATGCTACCTGAGTTCGCCGAAGTCGGACTTCGTCACTGGATCCGTGTTCGTCATGGACGGCGGCGAATCCTCTAAGCTCTAAGATGCCGGTGGCGAGCGAGGCACCGTGAATGACGCCTGGCTTGCACTGACGAGCGAGCCCGCGCTCGAGCCCGAACTACCCCTCTGCGACCCCCACCATCATCTGTGGGAATTTCCCGGGAGTCGTTATCTCGCCGCGGAGATGCTCGCGGAGTTGGGTGGACACCGCGTCACGCACACCGTATTCGTGGAGTGCGTTCAACACTACCGCGCAGACGGAAAAGAACCGCTGCGGCCCGTCGGTGAGACTGAATTCGTCGCGCAACTCGCCGCTGCCGGCGACCTCACGCCGGGCATCCCCAGATTTGCGGCCGGAATCGTCGCATTTGCGGACCTGACCCTAGGCGACGCCGTGGAAGACGTGCTGAGTGCGCACTTAGCCGCCAGCAACCGGGTCCGCGGCATACGCTATGCCACCGCTTGGGACGCTAGCAACGAGATCCGGCGGTCTCACACTCACCCCCCACCCGGACTCACGGGCGAGCCGCGCTTCCGCGCGGGAATCGCGGCGCTTGAGCGGCTTGGTCTGCGCTTCGACGCATGGCTGTACCACACTCAGTTCGCCGAACTAGTGGAACTCGCCATTCGCTTTCCCGATCTTCGCATCGTCCTCGACCACATGGGCGGCCCGCTCGGGATCGGACCGTACTCCAGCCGGCGGCAGGAAGTGTTCAACGACTGGCGCACGAACCTTGCGGCCGTGGCTAGCTGTCCGAACGTCAGCATCAAGCTCGGTGGCCGCATGATGACGTCCGCCGGCTTCGGCTGGCACAAGCGGCCGACGCCGCCAGGTTCCGAGGAATTGGCCGCTGCAATACATCCGTACTTCGACGCCTGCATCCAACTGTTCGGTCCGGAGCGCTGCATGCTGGAGAGCAATTTTCCGATGGACCGCGCCTCGTGTTCGTATGGGATTCTCTGGAACGCCTTCAAACGCGTGACCGCGCACTATGCGCTGGGGGAGCGTGCGCGGCTTCTTCGCGAGACGGCTATGGACTTCTACCGGCTCGACGCCGCCGCTGGGCCCTGACTCGCTTCAATCATCGGCGGTGCGTGCCGCCATGTAAAATAAGGATACTTCCATGGATTTCACAATTAGCAATGAGCAGCGCGAGCTGGTCGAGGCTGCGTCCCGTTATGCGCGCGCCGAACTGCCGGCAACCGCCGAGGAGATCGAAAAGACCGGTTCGCCCCCGTCGCGCGCGTTGATTCGCCAATATGCCAAACTCGGCTTTCTGGGCATCAATATCCCGCAGCGGCTGGGAGGCCTCGGTCTCGGGAATCTCGAGGCCTTGCTGGTGCTCGAAGAATTTGCCCAGATATCCTCGGCGGTTGCCTTTCCGATATTCGAGTCCAGCGTGGGGCCGGTTCGTGCGATCGAAAAATTCGGCCAGCCCAAACTCGTGGAAGCCGTGGTTCCAGCCGTGTGCCGGGGCGAAGTTGTGATCGCAGTGGCCATGTCGGAACCGCAGGCAGGAACCGCGCTCACGGACCTGCAGGCGCGCGCCGAGATATCAGGCGGTCACGTCATCCTCAACGGCAACAAGCGCTGGTGTTCGGGCGGGGGACACGCGGACGGCTACGTAGTCTACTGCCGACTGTCTGACGCACCGGGTGCAGCGGGCATCGGCGCCATCTTCGTCGAGAGCGGCACGCCCGGCCTCACCTTCGGCGCCGCCGAGTCGCTGATGGGTTTTCGCGGCATTCCCTCCGCCGATGTCTATTTCGACAACGTTCGAGTACCCGCGCACCATGTGGTCGTACCGGCGGGCGGCTTCAAGAAATTGATGGAAGCCTTCGACCTCGAGCGCTGCGGCAACGCCACGATGGCGCTCGGGCAGGCTTCGGGAGCCCTTCAGGACGTGCTCGGGTACGTTAAGGAGCGCAAGCAATTCGGCAAACCGATCATGGAGTTTCAGGCGGTGCAGCTCAAATTGGCCGAAATGCAGATGCAGGTCGATGCCGCGCGTTTACTGATTCACCGGGCGGCCTGCAATGCCGAGCAGGCCCTGCCGAGCCCGCTCGACTCGTCGGTTGCGAAGTGTTTCGCCAATGAAATCGCGCGCTGCGTCACCGGGAATGCGCTCCAGCTGATGGGCGCGTACGGTTACTCCAAGCAGTTCGCCGCCGAGCGCCGGCTACGTGACGCCTGGGGTTGGGGCATCGCCGGCGGCGCCATCGACATCCAGAAGGTCAATATCGCCGGAGCCATGCTCGGGCGCCGTTTCGACCAGCGCCGCTAGTAGCGGACGCAGCCACCCTCAGCCCTCGCCGCATCCAGCTCCGACTCGCGCTGCGTAGTGGCGCGTCGCGGCATGCAATTCGGAGTCGATGCCTAATGCGGAGAGTGGTCCAATCCGGGTGCTGGGTCGGAATTTGAGCCCGGGCGGCATTGATGTTAGCGTCGATCGATGGGCGCTGAGGACAAAATCGGTGCGGTCCAGATTGGCGCTCGACTATGTGGCGTGTCCCCTCCTGTCACTCGTCGGATTGTGATTACCGAGCAAGCGTCTCTGGCCCAAGTTCATGCTGCACTGCAAGTGGCCTTTGGCTGGAGCGACGAACATCTGTATGTTTTTCAAATCCGTGGGTGGCAGTTTGGTGACCCGTCCCGCGCGATCGAGCTGGCGCTGGCCGGCGGCGGTGTCGATATGCCGCTAGCAGCCTTTGGATTCGAGATCAACGAAGCCTTTCAGTACCACTACAATCTATGCGTTCCTTGGAAGATTGACTGCCGAATTGAAGCGCGGTGTGTGGTTCCCATGGATCAACCGCTCGGCTGTCTCGCCGCGCAAGGCGATCCTCCCGACGAAGACCTCGATGGCCCCGGGCCTATCCCGACTGGCTGGAGAGCAGCAGCGTGGCCTGGGCGGTCCACCAGATTGAAGAACTGCTGGATGACGATATGGATGATGCGCAACTGCGCGCTGAAGTGCTCGACATTGTTGGGAGCGCTCGCCTCAGGCCGCCCCGCAGGCGTTCGATCGATCAGAGGCTGCGCAAATTGCCGGCAATCAACTGGGACGCCGGGAGTCTATATGAAGATGCGGATTCAACTGATCATTGAGAATGAAGCTGGAGTAACCACAACGGCGCAGATCGCTGCCCTTGAGCGCCGAGAGTCTGGCGATTTGATCGGCATCAGCTTGGAAGAAGCGAAGTCCATGACCGGAAGCGTGCAGCGTGCTCTGGTGGAAAGCCAAGCGCGCGAAGCGATCAATCGGGCCTCGAAGTGCCCGGACTGTCAGGCGTCGCTGCGCCGAAACGGCTCACACCGTATGAGCTACCGGACGCCGTTCGGTCGCTTGGACCTGGGCAGCCCACGATTTTATCGCTGCCGTTGCCAGACGAAAGCCCGGCAGACTTTCAGCCTCCTGGTCGACTGGCTCGGCGATCATACGAGTCCCGAATTACACTATCTTGAGGCACAGTTCGCCGCTTTGCTGTCGTACGGCGTATCCGCACGTATTCTCGGTTCCGTGCTTCCCTTGCGGCGTGCGACGAGCATCACCACCTGGAAGCGGCACGTGGCGAGAGTCGGCACACGCCTCGATGAGGAAGCTCACCATCATCATTCAAGCCAACCGGCCCTCAACGAATTTGGTCTGCCGAAGCGAAATCCACTGCGCGCGGTCGGCATCGATGGCGGGTACGTCAAGGCCTCCGACGCACCTTCGCGGCAAGAAGGGTGGTTTGAGGTCATGGTGGGCAAGAGCCTG
>Ga0182030_10003583_pt1 | contig 33162 bp, 34 predicted proteins | sample 812S3MmetaG_FD_121299 | JGI IMG/M metagenome (GOLD analysis project Ga0182030, IMG submission 121299) | Permafrost microbial communities from Stordalen Mire, Sweden - 812S3M metaG (Illumina Assembly) | ecosystem: Environmental > Terrestrial > Soil > Wetlands > Permafrost | place: Sweden... | reverse complement strand
GACCGTGTTCGCTCCCGGCGCCAACGGAAACGTCGCGCCGATTCAGAGCGTGACCCAATTCATTGGACCGGTCGGAATCAGCCTATAGTGGATTCACGTGCAACGCACGAGCCCGCGCACGAGTAGCGGCACGAGTTCGCGCGCGGCTTCCGGTTCGTGGATGTCGCGCACGCACAGTCCGCCGGCGGCGACGCGCATCAGCACCGCAAACGCGCCGCGCGAGACCGCGGTGTATTCGTGCAGCGATTGGGGACCGGGGGCGGCGTAGCACGACATGCTCACGGTGCCGTCGGGCGCGCGTTCTGCGATATCAACCAGCCGCAACTCCGGTGCGAGCGAGATGCGTGCGTTCTCGATCTGTCCTGCGACGAGCCGGCGCTGATGCGCGAACCAGGCGCCGACGTCGGCCGAGATCGCGCCGCCGAGCATCGCACCGGTACGTTGGATCAGCGCCGGTCCGGACATCCCGTCTTGGACGATGTAACCGAAATCGAGCGAGGTGACGTCGGCGCGATCGAAATGCTGCAAGAGCCGCACGGTCTGCGCTTGGCGGTCGGCGGAGCTGTCGTGATGCGCGGCATGCGTCTCGGCGTACTCGAGCAATTCGTAGTGACGCTGCAAGAGGATCAAGGTGCGGCGCGTTTCGCCTTGCCAGTGCGCGATGCGTTCGGCGAGCGAGGCGACGTTGGCCAGGTCGGCGACGATGGTGAGTGCGCCGCCCGGTTCCAAACGCGTTACGGCACCGGCGAGAATGCGGCGTACGACATCGTCACCGGCCGCGCCGCCGCCGCGATAGAGCAGCTCGGCGTCATCGGGCGGCCACGGAACGAAGGGCGGGTTGGCCACGATCGTATCGAAGCGCGCGTTGCCGAGCCCCTCGTAGACGTCGCTGAGAACGAAGTCGACATGTTCGATGCGGTTGACGGCGGCGTTGAAGCGCGCGAAGCGTAACGCGCGCGGATTCACGTCGACGCCGGTTACGCGTTTGCTGTATGCAGCCGCCGCCAAAGCTTGCGCGCCGGCCCCGCAGCAGATGTCGAGCGCGGCGTTTCGCGGCGCGCGCGGCGCAACACGTTGTAGACCGACCGAATCGCCGCCCGGCGGCATCACGTAGTCGGGGAACGGATCGCCCGGCCAGAGGGCGTTGTACGCCCGCGCATCGGCGAAGATCAGCGCTCCCGCAAACCACGATGCGCTGACGAGCGAGCGCAACCCGCGATCGACGCTAACCAAGGCCGCCATCTCGCGCAGCAGGTCCACGCCCGCGTCGCCGAGCCATGCGCGCAACACGGCTTCCGTCTGCGGTTCGTGCAGCACGAAGAAGCGCGCAGCGGCACCGGCTGCATCGGCGGGCAACACCAAGGCGTCGTAATACGCCGTCCGGCTTGCCCGTACGTCGGCCACGTCGGCCAGCCCGAAGAGCGCGCCCGCGCGATCCGGTCCGAAGCCGATCGTGACGAGCCGGTCGCGCAGGGCAGCCGCCGCCTCGCGCTGCGCTTCGTTGCCGGGATCGAACGCTGCGAAAGTAGCTGCGCCGAAATGACGCGCGCTATATTCGTCAGCGTTCACTAGAAGCGGGCGATGAGTTCTCGCTCGAGGAGTTCTTGCCAACGGCTGCCGCGCGGAATCTCCAAATCGACCGGACGGACTTGGCTATAGTCGACCGGATTCGTTCCCTTCGGTGCTTCGCCGCGCTCTACCGCATCGAGCGCTTCGAAGAGCAGTTGGCGCGCCGCGATGATCGCCCGGTCGCTCGTGCCGAGATGCTCGTGCGTGCGGTCGCAGATCGGACCCATGCCTTCCTGCAGCGCGTAGTCTTGCGTGTTGATGCCCTTGATGCCGGTATACGTTTTCGTGCGCTGGAGATCGCGATCGATCAGGTAATCGTTGTCGCGATTGCGCTTGAGCTGGTAGGTGCCGGGGATGTAGTCTTCGGGACCGCGGCCGGAATAGATCTCGTGGCCGATCGCGTGTTCGTGATCGAGCGGGATCGCCGGATCGTACGAATAGATCCAGTTGTACGTAAAAGTCGTCTCATCGTCGATCGGGACCCACAGATGACCGTGCAACGCCGGAACTTCTTTTTTCCCGCCGGCCGATTCGGTAACGCCGCCGCGGAGTTGCTGCGCCGGCAGCACGTAGTGATACACGCGCGCGTAGTCTTGCTCTTCGTTCAAACGGCGGATGCCGGCGTAGCGGAAGCCGTACGACGTTTTCTCGACTTCGATGTTCGGCGCGGTGTCGGCGTTGCGCAGCAACTTCTTGTTGTGGATGTCTTGGTTGTGCACGAACGACGAGTGCGAGGTGTCGATGCCGCCTTCGAGCGCTTGCAGCCAGTTCGCTTGCTCGAACGTCTTCGAGACGTGCCGGTGCGTCTCGGGCGCACGCAGCAATTCGTAGTCGGGTGCGGGCGGCTGGAATTCCGCCGGCCCGAGGTAGGCCCACACCATGCCGCCGCGTTCGCTCGTGGGATAAGCGCCGATGCGAACCTTCGTCTTGAACAGCGAGTCCGGCGGTTCGCTCGGCATGTCGACGCACTCGCCGCTGCGGTCGAATTTCCAGCCGTGGTAGACGCAGCGCATCCCACATTCTTCGTTGCGGCCGAAGAACATCGGCGCGCGACGGTGGGGACAGAACGCGTCGATCAACCCGACGTCGCCGTTGGTGTCGCGAAACGCGACCAGATCTTCACCCAGCAGCCGGACGCGGACGGGTGCGCCGTCGGGCTCCGGCACTTCCGAGCTCAACAGAGCCGGCTGCCAGTAGCGGCGCATCAAATTGCCCATTGGCGTCCCCGGGCCGACGCGCGTTATACGTTCGTTTTCTGCGGCTGTGAGCATGGGGAAGGGTTCTCGGCTAGTGGGTCCGGCCCCCTCGCAGCCGCTCGAGCTGCGCGGTCAGGTCGGCGATCTCGACCCGCTGGCGCTCGTTTTCGTCACGCAGCCGCCGCGCCAGCTCGCTCGGCTCCTCGACCAGGTCGTCGTGCCCGCGGAAAACGTGAGCTCGCAGGCCGGCGGCCGCATGCTCTTCGAGCCACTTGAACGCGAACGCGATGCCGAGCGAGATCGCCGCGGCGATCCAGCGCGAGATCCGGAAGTCTTCGAGCAGCGTGCCGAACAGGTAGTCGAGCAGCGCGAAAATCGCAGCCAGCACCGTGGTGAGCACGACGAACACGAACGCGCGCTCGATGACGACCTGGATTTCGAGCACGCGGTGACGGATCACGGCGTGCGCAACGGCGAGCGGTAACAGCACGTTCAGCGACGTCAGTGCCAGCGTGACGCTGAGCGGCGGGGCCGCGACGATCGTGCTGAAGATCAACGTCGTACCGATGTAGTTGCCCAGCAAACCGGCACCGAAGCCGAGCAAGACCCAGCGCAGGCGCTCGCGCTCGGCGGGCTCGATGCGACGGTAACTATCGCACAATACGAACATCGCGAGCGCGAACACCGCGCCGAACGTAGCTTGCAGCACGCGGTTCTCGAATTGCGCGCCGCGCGCGAGCAGCAGGTTCGCGATGTCGGGGTAGAGCGTCATCGCCGCTAGCACGATGAAGAGGGCGGGCAGCAGCGTGCGGGTCCGGGTGCGCCACGCAACGTCGAACGGCCGCGGAAAATCGAGCACGAACAGCACGAGGCCGGCGACGCCGGCGTTCTGAATGATATCGTAGAATACCGTTGCGGCAAATGCAGCGCCGGCGTTCGGCCACGGCAGCGCATACATCGCGGTCGGCAGCGTGAGCAAACAGTAGAGACCGAAGCCCCACGTCGCATAGCTCGGGCGCATGAGGATCAATGCCGCCCCGACCGCAATAAAGACGAGCGACGCGAGGCAGAGAAAGAACAGCGCGACGCGCTGGGGCGTGGTGAGCGGCGCCGGCACGGCGGTCAGTTGCGCGCTCCGGTCGACGCCGTCGTGCTCGTAGGCGACGCCGATCGTCGTGCCGGGTGGTAGTACGTTCGTGCCGTCACCGGAAACGAAACGCCGCGTTTCGAACGGCGTTGCTTCGAGCCGGATACGATCGCCCGCCGCGATCCCCGCGCGCGCGGCCGGACCATCGGGTGTGACGGCGCGAACGGTAGAGCCGTAGTCGCTCACGAGGCCGATCGAACCCGGTGTTTGCCAAAACCTCGAGGCGGCCGCGTACACGCCGAGCAACGCGTATGCAACCAGCAGCAGGACGATGGCGCGCAGGGCGAGATGCCTCACGCGCATCGCCTTTGCGAGAAGGTCCGGGACGCCTGCTCATCTGAACGTGACGCGGTGACGCTACCGGATCTGTTGCGCCGCGATCTCGACGTCGTCTTCGTCGGCATCAATCCGTCGGTGTACTCGGCCGAGCGCGGACACTACTTTGCCCGCGGCAGCAACCGCTTCTGGCCGTGCATCTCGCGCTCGACGCTGACGCAGGGCGCGCGCACGGGCCTCGGCGTGGAGGTGCTCGGACCGCAGAACGATCGGGCGCTGCTGCGCTACGGCATCGGTTTCACCGATTTGGTGAAGCGGCCCACACCGAAGGCGAGCGATCTCACGCGTGCAGAACTCGCCGCCGGCGTCGACGGATTGCTCGCGAAGATCGCGCGCTACCGTCCGCGGATCGCGTGTTTTCACGGCGTCACCGGTTACCGCCACGTGCACGCCTTGTTGACCGGAAAGACGGCCGCCGTCGAGCTTGGCCTGCAAGACGTGCGGGTGGGCACAACGCGGCTGTATCTCGTGCCGAACCCGAGCGGCGCGAACGCGCACTTCTCCCGGGAAGATCAGACGCGCTGGTACGACGCTTTAGCCGGCACGCTGGGTGGATTTCGGTAACGCCCTGTCCAAGGCGGCGCTATGAGCGTACAATTTCACGAGGCTGTCAAGGTCGGCGACGTTGCGCAAGATTCGGCGGTGCATCTCAAGATTGCCGATCGCGAGATCGCGCTGATCAATCTGGCCGGCGCGTTCTATGCGATCGGCGGCATTTGCACGCATGGGGCGGCGCGTCTCGCCGACGGCTACATCGAGGGCGAGCTGATCGAATGTCCGCAGCACGCCGGAACGTTTGAGATCAAGACCGGCAAAGCGGTCGACTATCCGTGCACGGTCAACGTGAAGTCCTACGACGTGCGCATCGACGGCGACACGGTGATGATCGGATGGGAGCCGTTGTAAGCATGTGCCGCAACATTCGCACCCTGTTCAACTTCGAGCCGCCCGCAACAAGATCTCCGGCTTCGCGCGTCCCTCAGCGGCGAACGAGGCCGCCTTCAATACTGCCGTCGACGAGGTGACGGGAGCCGCGCGTGAGCTCCTCGGCAGCCTGGTGACGACGGCCGCGCCGCACGATCGCGATGCGTGGATCGCGAAGGCCAAGGCGCGCGCTGCGGAGCGCTACGCCAAAACCTGAGTTTCGCGCGCCAGCATCCGCTCGAGCACGCGTCGCATGTGCACGCGTGCGCCGTCGGCAACGATGTTGATCAGGGCGTCTTCGCCGAGTTCTTTCAGGCGCATCTGCTGCTGTTGCACGATGTACTGGTCTTCCCGGAAGGCGGCTGAGACCTCGTCGAAGATCTTCTGCGTCGATTGCGGATCGTTCGGGGCGAAGCCGTTGAGCGTCGACCAGAAATAGTGGCAGGTCGTTTCGGTTTCGGGCGTGAGACCGTGAAAGATGCGCATCGAGAAGCCGCCGTCGCGCTTGCCCTTGTCGTACGCGCCCGTGCCGGCATCGATCGCGCCGACCCACTGCAGCACGACGGCCGGTGCGACGAACTCGAACTCTTGCCAGCGGTCGATCCGATCGGCGAGTGCCGGCACGGCCTTCTTGTACGTCGGCGGCGCGAGCGAATCGAGCATCCAGCGCGTGAACTTCAGTCCCGTTTCGGTGGGCTGCGTATCCATGATCGCGTCGACGTGCGATTGCGGGTAGCCGCCGATCGTGGAAACGTGGACGTAGCCCAAGTGCGTGAGGTCCATCAGGTTGTCGACCATCAAGCTCGCGCTGCCCTCGATCGGATAGAGCGTATGCTTGTGCGGCCAATGCGCCGTATCGTTGTGGAACGGATAGTCGACGATGGTGCTCGGATCGGCCGCCGCCGGATCGCCGAGCCAAATCCAGAGCAGCGTGTCTTTTTCCACCAGCGGATAGCTCTTCACGCGCGCTTTCGCCGGGATGTGGACTTGCCCCGGAATGTGCACGCAGGCGCCGTCGCCCGCGTACACCATGCCGTGATAGCCGCACTCGATCCCCGAGGCGACGACTTTGCCGCAACTCAGCGGCGCGCCGCGGTGGCAGCACATGTCGAGTAGCGCCGCGGCGGAGCCGCGCTCATCGCGAAACAGCACGACGGGTTCGTTGAGAATCCGCCGTGCTACCGGTGTAGCACTGACTTCGTCAGCCCAGGCCGCGACGTACCACGCGTTCTTGATGAACATGGGCCCCTCCGGAGGAAGAGTTACCGAATGGAAGGCGCTTGGAGATACCGCTCGATCGTCTCATCGTCGAGCACGACGTTGGGATCGTATTCCGGAGCGTGTTCGATCTGTTCGAGATCGTTGAGCCCGCAATACTTGTAGATGCGATTGGTCGCGCTGACGAGGCGCGCGGGCTGCGAGGGGTCGGCGTTGAAGTGCTGGCTGATCGTATTGGGCGGAATGTAGATCATGTCGCCGGCTTCCCACTCGAAGCGCTTTTCTTCGTCCTGCGGCTTCCAGTGGTACGTATCGGTGATCTCGACATCGCAGTCGGTGTGGAGGTCGTAGCCCCGGCCTTCGAGCACGTAGAGGCACTCTTCGGCCAGCTGACGGTGCTTGCCCGAGCGGCTGCCGGGCGGGATGATCTGCATGTAGACGTCGACCGTCTCGACGCGCGCGTTCATCTTGTCGTTGACCAGGTGCTTGATCAGCCCGTGCGGGGACATTTCCCACGGCATCTCTTCGGGCGTGATGATTTTCTTACGGGCGGCGTCGCGAATGGGGCGTTCGGCTGCGTCCTTGAGGGCGTCGGCGTAAAAACTCGCTTTGGCTTTGCCGGCGCGCCAGCTCTTGGATTCTTGAAAGGCCATCGTTTGCTACCTAGTCGCCGTGCGCGTGTGAGTGGCTATGGTCGTGGTCGTGGTCGTGGTCGTGGTTGTAGTCGACATCCAGACGCGGTTTGAAGTCGCCCTGCGTCGGCGTCGGCTCCTTGGGCCGGTCGGTGACCTTCTTCTGGAAGAGCATGTTCATGAACATGTACATCGGCTTCGTCTTGATGACGAGCGCGCGCGCCGGTTCGTGGGCGTCGGCGTTGTTGTGTTCGTGAACGCAGTTGTTGTGGACGATCGCGACGTCGCCGGCTTTCCAGGTGTACTTGATGCCGTCGTGGATCTCGAACCCCTTGCCGTCGAGAATGTAGAAGATCGCTTCGTTCACGTGACCGTGCATCTGCGACTTGCCACCCGGCGCGTACTCTTCGAGGTGGATGTGCAGCGTTTGTCCGAGGCCGTCTTCGGGCTCCATGTAGTGCTTCGAAAACGCTTGCGGGCCGGACGCAAATTGCACCTCGCTGCCCTTTTGGACGCGCGGCAGGCTGCGCAGGCGCGTCAACTCATGTTTGAGGCTGTACTCGCCGCTGATCTCGCGGACGAAGACGCGCTTGTGCGTCGGATCGTAATGCGATTTGTTGCCCATGATCGGGCATTTCCGACCAATTTCGCGGGCTACCTGCGGGCTCGGGCTGGTTGACCGGCTCGGCTACTTGAGCGGTGCGCCGCCGGGCAGGGTGAGCGGGATGCCGGCTTCGTTGACCGGGTCCCAGCGAAGCACCACCAGCGCGTCGTCACCGATCCCGCGTTGCGGGTATTTCGTGAAGTCGTAGAGCCCGTTGATGCCGGTCCAGCCGTGCAGGTTGTTGACGTAGTCGCGCACTTGCGCGGGCGTGGCGTCGAAGCCGAGTTTCTGCAGCGCGCTCACCATGATGAGGATCTGATCCCAGACTTGCCCTTCTCCGCTGGGGTGCAGGCCTGCGGCTTTGAAGAGATCGTAGTAGTGGCCGAGCGCGTCTTTCGCCGGCCCCTTCGGCAGCTGGTCCGGCGTCAGAAACGAGCGCAGGTTCGGAAAGATCAGTTCTTTCGGCATGATCGCCTTGTACTGGCGCAACTGCACCGCAAGCGCGTTGGCCGGGGTCGAGATGACGGGCAGGTCGAGTCCGGCGTCGCGCACGCCGCGCAAGATCGTTCCGAACGGCGCACCGGTGGCCCAGCCGATGATCACTTGCGCACCCGATGCGCGGAAGTGCGCCATTTGCGGTGCCACGTTGATATCGGTCGGGTTGAAGTGCTCGCGGGCCACGATCCCGAGCGCGTGATTCTCGGGTGCGGCGAACACCGCATCGATCGCGCGATCGGCATCTTGTCCGGTCGCGTCGGTCGACGTGAGGACGGCGACCTTCGTCAATCCGCGGTCGCGCATATAGCGCGCGGCGACGCGCAAGAACGAGCCGGCGTCCACCCCGGACGAATACACGTACGAGCCGGCCACCGGCCGGATCCCGGGCGAGAAGCAGTATTCGAGCGGACCATCTTTGTTCAGCGATGCCATCGCGTTGCAGGTTGCCGAGAGACTCGAACCGAGCACGAACGGCACCTTCTTCACGATCAGCGCGTTGAACAATTGCACGGCGACCGACGGGTCGGACTGATCGTCGGCGACGTTGAACTTGATCGGCCGGCCGCGCACGCCGCCCGCCTTGTTCACCATCGCTTCCGCAACGCTGAGCGCGTTGACCTCGACCGTCGAGACGAACGCGCCGCCGCCCGTAACCGGCAGCACGACCTCGATCACGTACGGATCGGCGGCGATTGCCGCCGACGGGGCCAGCGCGACGAACAGCGCGAGGGCGATGGCGGGCAGGCTGGTATTACGCAAGATAGCCGGCCTCACGGTAGTAGCGCTCGGCGCCGGGGTGCAGCGGAATCGGGGTGCGCGCGGCCAGGTATCCATCGATCGGATACGACACGGGGCTGCGCTCGGGTGGAATGTGCTTGTAGCCGAGCTCGAGCGTTTCGAAGCGCTCGACCGACGCCCACGCCAGCGCGTAGGCAACGTCGTCGGGCAGATCGGTCGTGGTCACCAGAACGAAGTGCGAGAAGTCCATGAACTCCATCTCGCGGTCGATGCCGCGGAGATAGCCCTTGGGCAGCGTCGCCGAGGACCAGTTCAGTTCGCGCTTCAGTTTGTCGCGCACTTCGGGCTCGATCTCCAAGAACGTGAGGTCGACCTTGTCGGCCAGTTCCGTCCAGTAGTACGTCATCACGGCTTCCTGGATGATCGCGTCGGCGTTGCCGGCCAGCACTTGACTCGTGCACGAGCGCGGCTCTTCGAATTCGATGTAGCGTCCGCCCCACGCTTCGAACGCATCGCGCGGGATTCCGGCGGCCGACATGATTTGCTGCGCTGCATAGCCGAGATAGGTGACGCCGTCATCGGGGCCGGTCGTGATGCGCAGTTTCGGCTTCTTGTTGCGAATGTCGGCATACGACCTGATGCCGAGGTCGCTGCGCACCGCCATGATCATGCGATCGTGCTGCGGCACGTGGCCGAGCGCGCGCAAGTGCGGGAAGGCCTCGCCCTTGGAGAGCCCCTTGCCCTCCATTGCCGCGGCGATGAAATTTTCGGGCACGACCAGCGCGACGTCGATCTCGCCGCGCCCCACCGCCTGGATGTTGTCGAGCGCACCGCGCCCGGTCCAGATGCCGATCTTCGAGTGCGGCCCGGCGAGTTTGTTGAACTCGAACGCCAGGCATCCCAAGGCGCGATGCAGGTTTGCCCGGCCCCAGTCGCCCTTCCAGTTCATCGTGATCGAGCGATCGAGCTTCGGCGCCGGTACGCGCTTTGCGGCCGGTTTGAGTTCAGTCTGCATGGAGGGCGGCCTCTTTCTTCAGCGATGCTCGGCGCATGATTTCGCGCGCTTGCGCGACCACGTGCGTACGGCGGCGATATTCGTTCCAACCCCAGTAGTCGGATTCGAAGAACGGCGGGTTAACGTGACCGCACTTGCGGCACGTGCGGAGCGTTTCATCGGCGTTGATTTGATCGCGGGCAACTGCGCTTTGCGATGAGGTGGGCAGGCCGATGATCGGCCGGTCGACTTCGCCTTCCAGTTCGCCCGGAAACGTGTGGGAATCGTATCCGTATTCGTAGAGCAGCTCGTCGCACGCCTCGCACGCGAACCCCAACGCTTCGGACTGCGGAACGCCCACGGCTTGGCGCTGCGTGATCACGGCGAGGTTCATCAGCTTCGGATTGAGCTGGCCGGCCTTCTGGCCGACGCCGTGCCGGAACGGTCCCACGCCGCAGCCCCCGGGCAACTGATACCCATCATGGGTTCCGAAGCTGATGTTCACTTCGTGTACGGTGTTCGTATGAATGAAGTAGCCCATCGGATCCGTGGTCGAGAGTTCGTGCAACGTCGTGCACGGTACGATCGAGCCCGGCTCCGTATACGGAAAGAGCGGCGTGAGGGCGCCGGTTGCGATACGCGCAAACAGATACACGTTGTTCTTGAGCGGTGGGCGCATGTCGTCGGCCGGTCCGATCGCCATCGCGGTGCTGCGCGGCGCAACGGCGTTCGCGCCTTCGCCTTTTGTCTTCAGGCGCTCCAGCTCGCCGGCTTCCGTTTCGCGGATCTCGGCCGCGACCGCGGCCCAGTTGAACGGGCTGACGTCGATGCCGCGCGCGAGACACGCGCGCTGATAGGCTTCCTGGGGAAGCTCCGCCGCGCAGTCCCACGTCACGCGGCTCATTTCCTCACCGGTGCGCTCGTCGTACCACGCGACGGCTTCGAGCCCGGGGAAGCGTGCTTTGTAGCGCAGCTGGATCGATTCGCTCTTCGGCAGGATCCGGTGCGGCGTGCCGGCCGGAACGTAGACGTAGTCGCCGAGGACCATGCGAAAAAAATTCACGGACGAGTTGCGAAACTCAACGCGGGCCTCACCGGAGAGCTGCGCCAGCACCGTGTCTTGCTCGCAGATCAGGAAGAATGGCTGCGGCACCGTGTTGCGGCTCAGGTGAACTTGCGGATCGATCCCGAGTTCGAGCATCGGGAACTCGTCGTAGTTTCCTCGCGACGGGGCTTCTTTGAAGGTATCGAAACGTGCCTTGCGCTTCATGATTCCTCGCTATACGGCGGGGAGCGGCCCGAGTCTTCGCCGCTTGCGTTGACTAATTACATTGCGTAATCGTAGCATACATTCGATGAACGATACGACCGACGCCGACGAGAGCCGGATTGCCGACCTGATCGCCGGCAACCACATCCTGGCAAACGAGGGCGTCCTCGACGGCTTTGGGCACATCAGCGTACGCTCGGTAACGAACCCGCGCCATTTCTTCATGGCGCGCTCGCGCGCGCCGGGTCTCGTGAGCCGCGACGACATCATGGAGTTCGATGAGCGCAGCGCGCCGGTCGACCAGCGCGGGCGCAAGATGTACGGCGAACGCTTCATTCATGGTGAGGTCCTGGCCGCACGTTCCGACGTGAATGCGGTGGTGCACAGCCACTCGCCGGAAGTTCTGCCGTTTACGGTCACCAAGGCACCGTTCAAGGCGCTCATTCACATGGCCGCGTTCCTGGGCGACACGGCGGCGCCGGTGTTCGAGATCCGCGACGTCCTCGGCGACGACAACAAGATGCTCGTGATGGAGAACCGCACCGGCGCGGCGCTTGCCGCCGTCATGGGTAAGCGCGCGGTTGTGCTCATGCGCGGGCACGGCATGACGGTCGCGGCGGAAAGCGTGAAGCTCGTCGTGTTGCGCGCGATCTACACGCAGCTCAACGCGCGCATCGAGGCGGCGGCGTTGCGGCTCGGTGAGCCGACCTTCCTCAACGCGTTCGAAGTCGACCGCGACGATCCGGTCGACCGGCCATGGGAAGTGTGGGCTGCGAACGCCGGTGAGGCGCCCTAGAACTCCGCGTCGAGTTCTTCGACCTCGTCGGGCTCCGCGTAGGCGCCCGCCGTCCACTCGATCATTTCGGGCAAGCTCAAGATGTGTTCCATGTAGCCGGTGCACGCCGCATCGAGCTTGACGTCGTAGGTGCGGAAACGCGTTGCGACCGGCGCATACATCGCATCGGCAATCGTACGCTCGCCGAATAGGAACGGGCCGCCGTAGGTGCTCAGGCACTCGTCCCAGATCGTCGTGATGCGATCGATGTCGGCTTGCGCGCCCGGCCAGACCTTGAAGCCGGGATGGTGGCCTTTGAGATTCATCGGCAAGGCCGAGCGCAGGTTGCCGAAGCCGCCGTGCATTTCGCCGGAAATCGAGCGGCAATGGGCTGCGGCCGCCCGTGACGGCGGTAACAGATGCGCCCGTGGTTTGACGTCGTTGAGGTATTCCGCGATGGCGATCGTGTCCCAGACGGCAATCGACTTGTGGGTCAAGCGCGGGACGAGAAAGCTAGGTGATAGAAGCAAGAGTTCTGCGCGCATCGCCGGATCGTCACTCGGGATGATGGTTTCCTCGAACGCCAGGCCGGCAAATTTGCACAAAAGCCATCCCCTCAGGGACCATGAAGAGTAGTTCTTGCTGCTGATCGTCAACGTAGCGTCGGGCACGGGTTGCACCTCCAGAGAGCGACGCGTTCGCTTCGAGCACCTGTTCTCCCAGCGGCCCAATGGTGGACGATGATGTACCAAATGTATCAAGCGCAAGCCGATGCAGCAGAGCAGCTCCGGGTGTGGGCACGCGCAACGAGCGCGCTGCTCCACAGCCCGTTCGCCGAAGCATTTGCGCCGTTTGGAATGGGGTACGTCACCGCCGGCTACGAGATGCTTGCCCGCGCGGGATTTAGTCACGAACGCACCGCGTTCGGCATCGATTCGGTCAAGATCGGCGACGACGACGTTCCGGTCACCGAAGAGGTTGCCGATACCACGCCTTTTGCGACGCTGCTGCACTTCAAGAAGGTTCCCGCGATTCAACTGCCGCGGGTGCTCCTCGTTGCACCGATGTCGGGTCACTTTGCGACGCTGCTGCGCGGAACCGTGAAGACGATGCTGCCCGATCACGACGTGTACCTCACCGACTGGCACAACGCGCGCGACGTAAGCCTCGACGACGGTGCATTCGGGATCGACGAATACGTTGCGCACGTCATCCGGTTCCTCGAAAAGATCGGAAGCGGCGCGCACGTTGTGGCCGTGTGTCAGCCGTGCGTTCCGGTGCTGGCCGCCGTCGCCGTCATGGCCGAGTCCGGAAGCGACGTGCAGCCGCGCACGATGACGCTGATGGCGGGTCCGGTCGACGCGCGCGTGAGCCCGACGCGGGTGAACGAGCTCTCGATCAGTCATCCGATCGAGTGGTTCGAACAAAATCTCATCGCCACCGTACCGGCACGATTTCGCGGCGCGAATCGTCGCGTCTATCCCGGGTTCATCCAATTGCTCGCGTTCGTGAGCATGAATCTCGAGCGTCACGTCGAGGCGCATTGGGAGCTCTACAACGATTTCGCCACCGGCGAAACCGAAAAGGCGAAGACGATCGCATCATTCTACGACGAGTACTTCTCGGTGGCCGATCTGCCGGCCGAGTTCTACCTCGAAACCGTCAAGAGCATCTTCCAGGACTACGAACTGGCGCGGGGCTTGCTGACCTATCGCGGCCGGCGCGTCAATCCCGCGGCGATCGAGCGAACCGCGTTGCTCACGGTCGAGGGCGAACGCGACGACGTGTGCGGTATCGGTCAGACGCTCGCGGCGCAGGATCTCTGCACCGGCATACGTCCCTATCGCAAGCGCCACCATTTGCAGCCGGGCGTCGGACACTACGGCGTGTTCAGCGGCCGGCGCTGGTCGCACAGCATCTACCCGATGGTCCGCAACCTCATTCTTTCGAGCGACTAGACTCGCGAGGCCGGGCCTACTGCGTGAGCGACACCTGATTGGCGACGATCAAGAAGGACGAGTCGACCTTCGAGAGCGTCCCGCGGATTACGATCTTGCGCCCGAGGAACGGGCCGAAGTCGATCTGAACGCTCGGCGCTTCGAGTACGAGCGCGGTTTCGCGTCCCGCCGCATTCGCCAGGAAATATCCGTTGGGCCCGAGCTTCAACGTTCCGGCCAGCGACGTGACGAACTGCGGCTGGTCGAGCACGTTCGGCGTGATCGACGCCAGCTTGCGGTTCTGATTGGGACCGCTGAAGTTCAGCAACGCGGTGATCTGGGCAATGCCTTTGACTTGCGGCGTCCAAATCGTCGTGATGCGCGTGGTCTGGCCCGAGGTCGTCGGCGGAACGATGATCCGCGCCAACTGCCCGCCGTTCGCTGTGATCGAGAGCGGTACGTCTTGCTCGGCGAAGGTGCCGCTGTTTTGCACGGTTGCAACGATAACGGTTGCCGCACCGACATAGGCCGGCGTGGTCAACACGAGCGAGGTGATGCCCATATCGTGGACCGGCGTCGACGAACCGCCCCCGCGTGCGAGATCGAGCGAAAAACGTCCGATCGACGAGAACGTCGTTGACGACCCGGTACCGATGAGCGCCCGTACGCGCCAATAGTACACGCCGCCCGAGAGCGGGAGATTCGGCGGTTGCTGGTTCGTGAATCCGGAGCCCGGCAAATTCTGGTTTTGGAACATAAAAATCGTCGTCGGGGTAGTGAGGTCGACGAGGGTGTGGCTCGCCACGTCGGGCTGATCGGAGATCTGCAGTTCGTAGCTGACGGCCAGCGCCCCGGCGGCGGCTTGCGGCGTGCGCGCCCGCGATTGCAGCACGAAGTTGTACACGTTGCCCGGATTGACCGGCGTCCATTGAAAAAGAATCGGAATGCCGACGTTGAGCATCGGCGAGATCAGCGTGGGCGGCGGTACCTGCGGAATCGTCTGCGCGTAGGCCGTAGCACCCGCCGCAAACGCGAGCGCGGCGGTGAGTGCGAGACGTTGCATGGCTCGAACGAACGCGTGCATCAGAATTGCCGATTCAGGCTCAGCGCGCCTACGGACGTATTGATCATGCCGATGTTCTCCGTTACGGTTGCCGAAACCGAGTAGGGGCTATGGGGCGGCTTCACGCTCAAACCGTAGTTGTACGTGGTGGTCGGCGGACTCGCCAGACCGAAGGCGGGGAGCGTAAGCGCGTGATTGAGTTGCGTGGAAAACGTAAAACTGCCGCGCGTATAGGAGATCGATGCAGTTGCTGAATTGCTCACCGACGTCATCGTGTCGGAATTTGCGTCGTTTTGGTTCAGGTTGTATCCGCCCGATATCGTGATGCCGGCGAACGGCGTACGCGAAACGGTGACACCGTCGGTCATGACGTGCAAGAGATTTCCCGAGTCATCGCGCGTCTCCGTATCGGTGAGCGTGTATTGAACCGCGTAAGGTCCACGCTTGGTGGTATAGGCAAACGTTGTACCGTCGTTCCCGCTGAACGGTGCGACCGGCGTTCCCGTCTGATGCTGGATCCCGTTCACGCCTTGAAGCGAGAGCGTGTCGCCGTTCTTCAGCGGGTACGTGATACCGATGTTCTCCGTCGAGTAGTGCGTTGTCTGTACAGCGCTCGAACCGGGAAGGTCATTACGGTAGGCGTTCAGGCCTAATGTGATCTGCAGCACGCCCAGCGGGAAGTTGATTGCGGCGCTTTCGTTTTCTTGATCGGGGGTGATCGACGGCGCGAGGCTGTTCGAAAACGCCGGCGTCGCGCGGACGTAGGTGAAAGCAAAGTGCGCCTTGCGAATCGTGAAGCCGAACGACGTGTCGAACACCTCGCCGAACTGGTCGGAACCGCTGATGTCGTCGAGATAGTACGACATGCCGTAGTGCAGGCCGTAGGTGATCGTCGAGTGTTTCGCGGTTACGTCATCGCCGAAGCCGAAGAACGTCCCGTCGCGCAAGAAGTATGATCCGCCGGCTTGAGCGGGCCCGTACACGTCTTCATACGCACCGGTGACGGTGACGGACGATCCGTTAAGCGGAAGCCCGTACTGTACCGCCGATACTTCGAACGGGTTCGTGGTGTCGTGACTGCCCGAGATGTAGGAGCCTTGTAAAAAGTTCGTCGCGCCGAATTGCTCTTTGAAACCGAAGCCCGAACCGGTCGGTCCGGCCAGCACGTCTTTGTCGTACGTGGGAGAGAACGTGCCGATCTGCAACAGCACGGTCGGCGTCTGATAGCTGAAGATCGGTTTCGTTGCGCCGGGCGTGTTGGCGAGTCCGAGCGATGTGGTAACGCTCTGGTTGTTGCTATATTTTCCGGTCATGTTCAACGTGCCGCTCTGTGTTTGTTGCGCGGCGAAACCGGCGTTGAGCGCGAGCGAGCCGTTGTAGCTCTGCACGGGCACGTGTGCCACCGGGGGAGGAGGAGCGGCGCTCGGAGTCGCCGCGACGCCGGGTGCGGGAACCTGTCCCGGTGGGGGCGAGGCGGCCGGTACGATCGTTGCGACCCCGGCTGAGCCGCCGACCACGATGCCGACGGGCAGCGACGTGTCGGATTCTTTGCCGTGGGTGAGTTGGGCGTGAACGACGAGCGGGCCCAGATAGCCCGGCGGCAGCGCGAGGTCGGCGAACACCATCGTCGTTTGCTGCGGCGCCGCTGCTTCGGGAGCCGCGACCGGTGAACCGCTCGCGACGACGTTGCCGCTCGGATCGGATGCGGTCAGGGTAACCGAGTACGAACCCGCTGCCCAAACGAGGTTGTCGTCCGGCGTAACGGCGATCTGAAACGTCACCGTACCGCCTACATCAGGGGTAAGGTTTTTCGCGACGATTTGCTCGATCGACGAACTGTCGGCGAGCACGGCTCGCGGCGCGGCCATCGCGAGGGCCAACATAGCCGCGATGGAAATCCGGCGGAATCCGATCACGGGAGTTGCCGCGTCCGCGCGTTCACGTTAAACGAATTCGTGTTGACGTCGACGAAAATACTCGTGCTCAGCGATCCGGCCGTGCCGGTGAGCGTGCACGCGTGGGTCACGTTGCTGCTGGGAGCCACGAGCCCGGTCACGTTCACCGTCGTCGGCGTTCCGGCCGGTACCGTCGTTTGAGAAAGCGAGATCGCCGCGCCGCTCACGCACGTATCGGTAAGCGCAACCGGTCCGGCGGCGCCCTGCAGCGTCACGGTGATCGGTACGCTCGCACCACCGACGGAAACGCCGATGTCAGCGGGTGTGATGGAGAGCGTCGGACCCGTCGAAGAGAAGATCGGGAACGGCGCCGTCACTGTCTTGGTGCCGATCTGCGCGACCACGTTCGTGTTGGACGTCGGCGTACCGTTGTACGTCACCGTCACCGGCGTGGTCGGGCTCGTAACCGTGCTCGGTGTGAACGTGATGGCCGAACTCTGCGGCACGAGTTGAATCGGCGTGCTGAACGGCGCGGTGCCCGAGATCGGGTTGCCGTCGGCGTCGAGCGCGGTAAAAATGAGCGACGTGCTGCCCGCAAAGCCGTTGGCGAGCGGCGTTCCCACGGCGAGCTGCACGCTCGCGGCGACCGGCAGCAGCGTCGCGTTCACGCTGGCGACGCCGTTGACGGCCGGCGGCACCGGAACGGTTACGGTTGAGAGCAGATTGCCTTGCGAGTTGGGCTGGTCGAAGAATTCGATGATGAAGTTGGTGGCGCTCGACTGCGCGACGACCGAGATGTTGCACTGCGTGACGCCGCTGACGACGGCGCACTCGGGCGGAAGCGGCGAAAGGTTCAATTGCGCGCCCACCGCGGTGGCCGTGCCGTATGCGACGTCGACCTCGAGCGACTGCGACGACGGCGAGATGTACGCTGCCTGCCGGAGATCGGCGCTGGTGGTGCGCGAGGGAACGGCGAACGAAAAGTGCGCCGTCAGGGCCGAGCCGCTCGTTGCCGGGGTGGCACTTGAGCCGCCCGATCCTGCGCCGCCGCAACCGACGCATAACGCCAAACTCGAGACGAATGCAAGGGCGCGGATGCCTCTCAAACGACGAAGTCCTTTTACCAGTAAAGTGGAGGGCGAGTTTTTGCGGCGTACTTGCGCCCGCCTGCTACCAGCATCGCGCTTGCTTCGATCCACGAGGAGCCGTCCCGAAGCTTAGCCGCTGCGGGGCCGGCACCAGCCCTGGGCTAAGAGCGTGGCGTTGGGTGCACGAATTCAGCCCGGCGCGTGGATCGCTGCCTACGTTCTGCAGCACGTTTCCCCGCTCTTCTGGCGGCCGCGCAAGGAACTGTACTTCGCCGCGCGGCCCGTCGCGAAGCCGGATGCGGTTCGCGTCCCGACACGTCATGGCGCGGTGCGATGCCTGATGTACCGTCCGCTTTCAATGACGCCGCCTCCGCCCGTCCACGTCCTGATCCACGGCGGCGGCATGTTCGGCCGCTATCCGGAACAGGACGATCACGTGGCAACCTACATCGCAGCGGAGATCGGCGCGGTCGTCATCAGCGTGGATTACGATGTCACGCCGCAAGTCCAATTCCCGGTTGCCGAAGAAGAATGCTATGACGTTGCGCTTTGGGTACACGCGACCGCAGAGGCCGGCGGGTGGGATCCGGATCGGATCTCGGTCGGCGGGGAGAGTGCCGGCGGCAAACTCGCGATCAACGTGTGCCAACTCGCCTATGCCGGCGGCGTCTTTCGTCCATGTGCGCTCGTCGCGGCGTATGCCGTTGCCGATGTCACGCGCACCGATCGAACGTCGGCCAAACGCTTCGCGAAGATTTCGCCGGCGCTGCAACGGCTGGTGAACGACACGTACTTCGCCGACGCATCGCGGCGGGCGGAAGCAATCGCGTCGCCGTTATTCGACGAACAACTCGCGCTCGCACTGCCGGCGACACTCATCATGACCGGCGAATACGACACGCTCGCACCCGAGATGGATCGCCTCGCGCAAACGCTCGGCGCGGCCGGGGTACCGGTCGTTCACCGGCAGTTCGCCAAGACCGATCACGGGTTCACCCATGCGCCGCCCGTGGAGATCGCGCGCGAAGCGATCCGCCTGACCGGCGCGCACCTCGCCGCTGCCTACGCCCGATAGAGGCGTACAACACCGTACCGTGCAAGGACGCGGCGTCGCGTTCCCCACTGGCATCTTAAAAAGCCGCTCTTTTTGCAACAACTCAGTAGCGAACCCACGGTGTCCGTTCGGATTCCGACCGACGGTAAAGGCACGGGCATCGGGTTGATCATTCTCCATTTGGGGACGCTGCTGGCGCTGATACCGGCGACGTTCACCTGGTCGGGAGTGGTGGTTGCGATCGTCCTGTGCAATCTCACCGGCGGCGTGGGCCTCTCGCTCGGCTACCACCGCATGCTCACCCACCAAAGCTTGCGTGTCCCGCGCTGGCTCGCGTACACGATCGCGGTGATCGGCGTGCTGGGAATGGAAGGCGGACCGATCACGTGGGTGGCGACGCATCGGCGCCATCACGCGCACTCCGATAGCGCGGGCGACCCGCATAACGGACGCCGTGGCTTGGGCTGGAGCCAGCTCGAATGGCTCTACCTGCCGAACGACGCGCGCCCGACCGCCGACGAGATCCTGCATCTGACGCCGGACCTTGCCAGCGATCCGTTCTACCGCTTTTTGGAACGCACCAACATTTATTGGCAGATCGGCCTCGGTGCGTTGCTGCTTGCACTCGGCGGCTGGTCGTGGGTGATCTGGGGCATGTTCGTGCGCGTCGTGTTCACCATCCACGTCACGGGACTCGTGAACAGCGTGGCGCACAACTTCGGCTACCAGACCTATCGCACGGGCGATCAGTCGAGAAACAACTGGTGGGTGGCGATGTTGACGTGGGGCGACGGCTGGCACAACAACCACCACGCGTTCCCCGCGTCCGCGCGGCACGGCCTGCGCTGGTTCGAGCTCGATCCGACGTGGCTTGCGATCTGTCTCCTGCGCCGGATCGGGCTCGCACGTGATGTGCGCCTTCCGACTCTCGCGGCGTTGGCGCGCGGGCTGGTGAACGGACCCATTCCCTAGAAGCGAGCGCCGATGGCAATTCCGGTCTCGCGGCGGCTCGACTTCTCCGAAATCCCGGTCGTTGACGTCGCCGGCTTGGTTGCCGGTAACGACGATCCAAAAGCGATCGCCGAGCTCGGCCGGGCATGCACCGACGTCGGCTTCGTGTACGTGAAGAACCACGGCGTTGCATCGCGCCTCGTCGCCGATATGGCAGCGCAGGCGGCGCGCTTTTTCGCGCACCCGATGGACGAAAAGCTGACGATCACGGTCAACCCGCGCATGCGCGGCTACTTGCCGCTCAACTATTCGAGCCTGGTCGGTGAGCCCGGTGGCGGCGTGAGCCAGCAAGAGGGGTTCTGGATCGGCCGTGAAGCCGCTGCCGATGCGGCCAACGCGCTCGCCGGACCCAACGTGTGGCTGGCGAGCGAACCCGGTCTCGAGCCCGCGATGCTGGCCTATTTCGATGCCGTCGAAAAGCTGGGCGACGTGCTGCTGCGCGGCTTCGCGCTCGCCCTCGGTTTGAAGCGTGATTTTTTCGCCCGGCTGTTCTCCGCTCCGCAGTCGCGCCTGAAACTCAATCACTATCCGCCGCAAGCGGTCGCCGACGACGAAAGCGACATCGGCGTCGTCGGGCATTCGGATTCGGGCAGCTTCACGATTTTGTGGCAAGATGCCAACGGCGGCCTCGAAGTGCAGTCGAGAAACGGCGATTGGGTCGGTGCGCCGCCGATTCCGGATACGTTCGTGATCAATCTCGGCAACGTCATGCAGATCTGGACCAACGGCCGCTTCTCATCGACGCCGCACCGGGTGATCAACCGCAGCGGCACCGATCGTTACTCCATCCCGTTGTTCGTCAACCCGAATTACGACGCGCCGATCGCGCCGCTCATCGGCGAAGCGGATGCCGCGGCGGCTCCGCAGTTCGCCGGCTACCAGACGGATATTTGGCGGAAGATCTTTCCCGTCGCGTATAGCGGGCGTTCGTGAACGTCCATCTCGTCGACGGAACCTACGAACTGTTCCGCCACTTCTTCGCGCTGCCGCCGGGGCGTCGTCGGATCGCTCCGGGCGATGGTACGCGACGGCGCGACACACATGGGGTTGCGACCGATCACGTCATCGAGTCGTTCCGTAACGGTCTCTATTCCGGTTACAAAACCGGCGAGGGAATCGAACCCGACCTGTGGGCGCAGTTCCCGTTGCTCGAAGAAGCGCTCGCCGCTGCCGGTTTCGTCGTGTGGCCGATGGTGGAGTTCGAAGCCGACGACGGGCTGGCGGCGGCGGCCGCAATCGCGAGCGCCGATCCGCGCGTGGAACGCGTGATCATCTGCACCCCGGATAAGGATCTTGCGCAGTGCGTGCGCGGCACGCATGTGGTGCAACTCAATCGCCGCACGAACACCTACTTCGACGAAGCCGGCATCGTGGCGAAGTTCGGCGTCCGGCCGGCGAGTATTCCGGACTACCTGGCGCTCGTCGGGGATGCCGCCGACGGCTTTCCGGGATTGCCCGGCTGGGGTGCGAAATCGGCCGCGCGCGTGCTCTTCCGCTACGGGCACATCGAAGCGATACCGGCCGATGCGCGCGATTGGGACGTGCAAGTCGCGAGTTCCGTGAAGCTGGCGCAAACGTTGCAGCGCGAGCAGCAGAACGCGCTGCTCTTCCGGACGCTGGCCACGCTGCGCACGGATATCCCGCTCTTCGACGACGTCGAATCGCTGCGGTGGAAGGGCTGACGTGACCAATCAGCGGCGCGTGTTGACGCTCCTGTGGATCGAGTTCTTCACCGCCTATCTCGACCGCACGAACATCGCGGTCGCCGGGCCGACGCTCATGAAGACGCTTGCGATCACGCCGCAGCTCTTCGGCTACGTGCTGGCGGCGTTCACGGCCGGATACGCGGTGATGCAAGTCCCGGGCGGAATACTGGCCGATCGCTTCGGCGTACGCCGAGTGCTCGTGGCCGCCTTGCTCGTATGGTCGCTCTTCACCGGGCTCACCGCGCTGGCGGCATCGGTCGGCGCATTGATCCTCGTCCGGTTTTGTTTCGGGCTCGGCGAAGGCATCGAAAGCGGAGCGCATTTTCGCGCGCTCGGCGATACGTTCACCTCGCGCGAGCGCTCGACCGCGAGCGGGATCCTGCACACATCGCTGGCACTCGGGCCGGCCGTAGCCGCACCGCTGGCTGCCGCAATCATCGGCGCGTACGGCTGGCAGGCGCTGTTCCTCTGGTTCACCGTGCCGGGGATCATCGTGGCCGCGGTCGTCTGGCGCTATTTTCCGAAAACGACCGGTCAACCGCGGCCGCCCCAAGCCACGATGCGCGCGCTGCAGCGCGGGCCGCGCTTGTGGTGGATGTTCGCGGCGTACCTGTGTTTCAACGTCGCCTTTTGGGGGCTCGCGGGCTGGATGCCGTCGTACCTCTCGAGCGAGCGGCACATCGAGCTCAAGAGCCTCGGCTTCGCAGCATCCGTGCCCTATCTGTTCGGCTTCGCCGGGCTGCTCGTGCTCGGCTGGGTGGCGCGCACGCTGCTCTACGAACGCCGCGCGCAGCTCGTCGCGGGCGCATACGTCCTGGCCGGCCTCAGCCTCTTCCTCGCATTCCGCGCCGGCGACGTCGTGACGTGCATCACGGGGCTTTCGACCGCCGCCTTTTTCTTATACGGAAGTTTCGCGCCGTTCTGGGCGGTCTCGCTCGATCTCGTTCCGGAGGGCTCGCACGGTGCTCTGAGCGGATTCGTCAATCTCGGGGGGCAGATCGGCGGCTTTTTCGCACCGATTGCCGTCGGCGCGTTCGTCGGCGCAACCCATTCGTATGCCGGCGGCTTCGCGCTAATGGCGTGCGCGCTCATCGCCGGCGCGGGCGCGGTTCTCTGTGCGCAAGGCGCGTTGCACGAAGTGAGGAGTGTGACGCCCGCCATAACAAACGTGCAGTAACGATTGTACTTGCGAGACGAATATTATCGGCCCTGAGCGCATCGTCAAAATAGATGAGGTGGTCGATATGCTGAATCTCTTTGCCGCAAAAAAGAAACCCGACTCATCGAAGCTTCGAGCGAAGCTCCCGGCGACGCACGCGTTCGTGACCTTCGTGGTGCGCGGAACCGGCCTCGAGGGGCGCCTCTGCTTCGAGGGCGCGAGCCTGAAGACGTTCCGGACGACGAAGATTGCCGGAATGACACCCGGCCAAAGCGGCGTTTTCACGTACAGCAATCAGTTCGGCAAATTCATGTTCACGGCGCGTCTGGTCTCGCTGAGCGAGGATCAGGCGATTTTCAATCTGCCGGATGAGATCAAGACGGTGGCCAGCGCTCCGGTGCCCGACCGGCGCGCCGAGGCGCGGATCGATACCACCGTCAACGCGGAGTGGCGCTTCAAGCCGGTCGGCAAAATCGTCGGCTCCTGGACGAAGGTCGTCATCAGCGATCTCAGCCGCACCAGCGCGAATATGACAGCCGAGCGCGAATTCAAGTCGCAGGACATCATCGAAGTGCGCATGATCCTGGAAGCCGCGAGCCCGGTGACCATCGACGCCGCGATCGTGCGATCGGAAAAGGCCGGGACCAAGTTCAAGGTCGGACTCGCCTTCCGGCACGTCGACGAAGAAAGCTCGCACCTCATCACCCGATTCGTGAACAAACGAATGACGGAGTTGCGCGCCCGGGGACTTTGAGCCGAAGGGGGTAGCGCCACCAGGTCACCTTGAATGGGTGCCTGATGATGAAAATGTTTCGAGCCAAATGACGCGGGTCGGCATCGTCGGGCTCGGCCGCATGGGTTCGCGCATCGCCCAGCGCCTTACGGAGACCGGCTTCGAGGTAACGGGCTGGGATCGTAACGCCGAATCCGTGCGCGCGCTGCGCGACGCGGGCATCGCGGTGGCCGCAAGCGCGCGCGCCGTCGCCGAAGCGGGCGAGTTCGTTTTGTCGTCCGTTACCGAGGATGGCGGCGCCCGGTCCGTGTTCACCGGGCCGGACGGCTTCTTGGAAGCCGACGTACGAGGGAAGCTCTTCATCGAGATGAGCACGCTGCGGCCGCAAACGGGGCGCGAACTGGCCACGCTCGTCGAAGCACGCGGCGGAGCCTTCATCGATTCGCCGGTGCTCGGCTCGCTCACTTCGATCCCGCGCGGAGCGCTGCAGGCGCTGGTCGGCGGCCGCAGTGAGGACGTCGAGCGGGCGCGCCCGATTCATGCTCCGCTCACGCGCCGCGTCGACCACATGGGTGCGGTCGGGACCGGCTACGCGATGAAGCTGGTCGCGAACGTCGGCCTCGCGGTCTACCTCGAAGCGTTGGGCGAAGCGCTCGCGATGGGCGGCGGCGAGGGGCTCACGCTCGATGCCATGCTCGATGTGCTAACCAATTCACCGGTGGCCACGACGTGGATCACCAATCGCCGTTCGATCCTCACCGGCGAAGCGAACGACGTCACGCTGGATATCCGGACGATGCGCAAAGATGTCGTGTCGGCGCTCGCGACCGGTTCGAAGTCCGGGGTTTCGATGCCGGTGACGGCCGGCGCGCTGGCGGCGTTTTCCGCTGCCGTCGCCGCCGGTTGGGGCGACGGCGACATCGGCCAGATCGCACGATTCGTGCGCGAAGAGATCGTTCAGCGATTCACGTAGTGGCCGGCCACGCTCGATGAAGTGGCGGACGACGCTCTGGATCATGGTCGGGATCCAGATGCTCAGCGTGGGCTCTTTTTACTTTGCGCTGCCGTTCATTCCGTTCCAAGTCGAACAGCTCGGCGTTCACGATCCGGCAGCCGTCGATCTCTGGTCGGGCATCATATTTTCGATCAACGCGCTGACCGGTGCGCTGTTCGCGCCGCTGTGGGGCGACGTAGCGGATCGTGTCGGGCGCAAGGCGATGGTCGTGCGTTCGAGCATCTTCGGCGGCCTGACGGCGGCGATGATGGCGTTCTCGCCGAACGTCTGGCTGCTCACGACATCGCGTGCCCTCATGGGCGTCGCGGGGGGATTCACCAGCGCCGCGACGGCGCTCGTCGGATCCGTCGTCCCCGAGTCGGAGCTCGGCTTCGCGCTGGGCTGGATGACGACGGGACAGATCGTCGGCACGCTGCTCGGACCGGTAGTCGGCGGCGTGATCATCGATGCCTCGCACGACTACCGGTCGATCTATCTGCTCACGACGCTCGGAACGTGGACGTGCGCGTTTCTCTGCTGGCGCTTCGTTCGCGAAGACTTCTCGCGCGCGGCCCCCACGTCGGCGCCGCGATTGCCGATCTGGCGCCAGTTCGCCGCAATCGTGCGAGCACCGGAGATGATGCCGATGTTCGCGATGCTCGTGCTGGGACAGGTCGCGATCCTCTCGACGACACCGGTCATTGCGCTCTACGTGCGCCAGATGGTCGGACCGTCGCCGCTGATCGGCTGGTACGTCGGCGCGTCGTTCGCCGTCATGGGCATCGCCGATCTCCTGGCCTCGCCGTTTCTCGGCAAACGCAGCGACAAGATCGGGTATCGCCGCGTGCTGTTGATTTCGATTGCCGGTGCCGCGGTCTGCACGATTCCGCAAGCGTTCGTCCACGACATCCGGTTGTTCTTGGCGCTACGTTTCGGGGTCGGGATTTTTCTCGGCGGGATCATTCCGACCGCGATCGCGTGGATCGGACGGCAGTTTCCGGCCGAACAGCGCGGCCGCGTCTACGGCGTCACCTACAGCGCGATGTTTTTCGGACAATTCGTCGGACCGGCATTCGGCGGCGCGCTGGCCGCACGCTTCGGCATCGCATCCGTGTTCGTTGCGACGGGAGCGTTCATGGTGCTCAACTTTGTGTGGGTAGCGCGGGGGGTGCGCAGCGCCTAACCTACATCGGTGCGGCGATCTTCACTGGTACACCGAAATTTGAAAATCGCATGACCATGTTCGTCGTTTCGAAACGCGCCATGCGCCCGGCGCCGTCGAGGAAGACGTCGCTGACGGTCTTTTGTTTCGTATCGTTGATGCGGTAGGCGTGCAGCATGGCGCCGTCGCGGGATTGCATGCCGAGATCGGACACCGTGTAGTTACCCGCTTGCTTTTTCATCATCGAGGCGACATCCATTTGCGCCATCGATCCGATGTCGCCGCCCATCTTTTTCCACCCGGTGCCGCCCATGTTCATATAGGTGTAGGGTGGGAGTACGACCATTTGCATGGTCCCCTGCGCCCCCATATCGGTTGATATGCGCATCCGTATCGGATTGAGAGAAGCGACGTCGCCGACCGACTTTGTCGCGCCCGGCCCGGCCGTCATCGTCATCTCGAAATGGTAGGAGCCGTCCTTCATCATTTTGGAGACCGCGCTTTGCAGGGCCGGCGTCAATTGAGCCGGTGCCGGACGTACGTATCCGAACACGGTGAGTACGGGCAGCAGCACCGCGATAAGTAGCGCGCCGGTCGCATTTTGCTTCATGCCCGAGGCTTCAGCACGAGAGGTGGACATCTTTCACCCGCTGGGGGAGCGAACGCTTGCTAGAGCATAGAGAAGCGAATGATCAAAGCCATCCGCATCCATCGCAATGGCGAACCGGACGAGATGAAATGGGAGGAGATCGAGCTCCCCGCGCCCTCCGCCGGCATGGTGCGCGTGCGCCATACCGCGATCGCGCTCAATTTCTCCGACGTCAACGTGCGACGCGGGGGCTTCTACATCACCCCGCCTTCGGCGTTCCCCTTGATTCTCGGCAATGAAGCCGCCGGCGTCGTCGTTGCGGCCGGTGCCGGCGTCACGACGGTCAAGCCCGGCGATCGCGTTGCCTACGTCGGCGTCGGCGGCCCATTTTATGAAGACACCGGCTCGTATGCGGAAGAGCGCAACGTGCCCGCGTCGTGTCTCATCCATTTGCCGGCGGGGATCAGCGAACACCAGGCGGCGGCGCTCCTCCTGAAGGGGCTGACCGCGTCGCTCGTGATCAATCGCATCTACCGGCCGAAGAAGGGCGAAACGATTCTCGTTCATGCCGCGGCCAGCGGCGTCGGCATTCTCTTGACGCAATGGGCGAAGCATCTCGGCGCCACCGTGCTCGGCACGGTCGGAAGTACTGATAAAGCGAAGCTGGTCCTCGAAAACGGCTGCGAGCATGCGATTCTCTACCGCGATACCGACTTCGTGGCGGCGGTGAAGAAGATCGTTCCCGCCGGCGTTCACGCCGTCTTCGACGGGGTTGGCAAGGACACGTTCATTCCGTCGTTCGACTGCACGCGGCCGTTCGGCATGTTGGTCAACTATGGCAATGCGTCCGGACACGTCCCGCCGCTGGATCTCCTGCTGCTCGCCAAGAAGGGCTCGCTTTCGGTTTGCCGTCCGGCATATAGCTCGCACGTTGCCGATCCAAACGATTATCGCGTTGCGTGCGATGAGCTCTTCGATCTCGTGCAGCGTGGCGTGCTGCGCGTCGAAACCGGCCGCAGCTACGCGCTGCGCGATGCCGCGCAGGCGCATCGCGATCTCGAAGCGCGCCGCACGGCAGGCTCAACCGTCCTCGTTCCGTAGGCTGACTGCGTCGGTAACTGCGAGCGCGTTGAGGACGAGATCCCACGAGCGGTCGTACCCGCGGGCGTTCTCGTCGTACGTCGCTTGCGGCACGGTTCCCGCGCCGTGGCTTACGGTAACGCGCGTGCCGCCGTCGACCGGTTCGAATTCCACCTCGACAAACGTGGGATGTTCGGGTCCCGTCCCCGGAAACCAATCCAGCGCAAGACGGTGCGGTGGTGCGAACGCGCGGACGCGTCCGAGCTGTACTTCGGTGCCGTCGGCCGCTCGTTCGAAAAACGGGCCCTCGGGATCGATGTAAATGGTGCTCGCATCATCATCCGTGTGTCGTCGCTCGCTCGGCCACCAGTCCCCGGCTCGTTCGGTGAAGAGCGTGAAGGCGCGTTGCGGTTCGCAGCGCAGCATGATGCTCTTTACGATCATTCGTCGGCCAACGCTTCGAGCCGCGCCAAGGCGACGTCCCAGAAACCGTCGATGTAGTCGCGCACGGCGCGGAAGCCCTTTAGCCGCACCGCATACACGTTTTGCGTTCCGCGTTCTTCCGGCGTGACGAGCCCCGCACTTTGCAGTACCCGCAGATGGCGCGAGATCGCCGGCCGGCTGACGTTAAAATGCGCCGCCAATTCGCCCACCGGCAAGGGGGAGCGCCGCAGCTCGTTTAGGATTTCGCGACGCAGCGGGTTCCCGAGCGCATCCAGCGCGTGAACGTTCATTCCCTAGGTTGCCTCCGCGCGCGCTTTCAAACACGCCGCGAACTCCGCGAATGCCGGCTGCAAGTCGGGAATCGACTTCGTGATCAACGGCGCCATGGCGCCGGTGTAGTCTTCGCGCATCACAAACTCGACGCCGTCGCCGCGTTCGCGTAACTCGAACACGCGCTCGCCGCGGAAAAGGCCGAACGGCATGCTGCTGCGCCACGCCATGCGCCGTGGCGGCTCGAATACCACGACCTTCACGGGAAACGCCCGGCCGGGTGCGATCTTCGCATGCACCGTTACCGTTTCGCCTGACGCGATGCGGCCGTCGACGGATGAAACAGTAGTGTTCCAGGCCGGATAGGCCGGCGCGTCGGTGATGATGTCCCAAATCACTTGCGGCGTCGCACGGATCGTGGTTGTGACCGCGAATGTCTTCATGGTGAAATGGTAACATTTATGTTACCAATCTGCAAGCGCCGAGCAGGGCTTGCAGGTACGTGGCGCGATGAGTTCGCTCGCGTCGACTGGATGCAAGCATAGGGTGACGTTTGCATTACCCTTCGGTCGGCCGTTCGAAATGACGGCGACGTTCGCCCAACTGAGGCAACGTTCGAAAAGTCGCATATTCATCGTACCAAAACAATACACACGATAGTGACTGCGCCTACAGTACAGACCGGGGTCGCTTCATCTGAAAGGCCGAAGCGAGAGTAGACATCCATCATCTTTGAGAAAAGGACTATATATTTTGAAGAACGTTCTACGAACGTGTCTTATCGCCGCGTGCGCCGCCGTCGGCGTTGCTGCTGCGACGCCTGCATTCGCGCAAAACGCGAACACGGGGAAGATCGTCTCGGGCAACAATCAGATGGTCGAGCGCAGCGGCAACTCGGTGCCGGGCGGCGTCGCGACATTCGGTCCGCTGACCGTGATGGTGACGAACTCCGCGGGCAAACCGGTCTCGGGCATACAGGTCAACTTCACGTGTACCGCACCCAGCCCGGCTATTGCTTGTCAGCTCAATCCGGGCGGCGGCGGTGGCGTATCCGCCACCACGAACGCGCAAGGACTCGCCGTCCTCAATCAAATGGGCGGCAATTCGGTCTCGGTCTACTATGGCGGCGGGGCGATGACGGTCAGCGCGACCGGCAACTCCTTTGCGGCCGTGAGCTTCACGCTGACGGCGCTCACGCCCACTCCGGCTCCCGTTGCCGTCGTCACGAATCCCGGCCTCACGATCACCGGCGGTAATAACCAAACGCACGAGCGCAGCGGCTCGTCCGTTCCGGGCGGTGTTGCGAACTTCTCACCGCTCACGGTGCAGTTGAAGAACGGCGCGGGCCAGCCGGTCGCCGGCGTCCCGGTGACGTTCACTTGCCACGTGCCGGGTTCGTGGGCGTGCCAAACCGATCCGTCGGGTGCATCGCGCGGCGTGATGCAGATGACGACCAACAGCAGCGGTGTCGCGACGCTCAACGGCATGGGCGGCAACGCGCTCTCCATCTACTACGGCGACGGCGCCTTCACGGTCACCGCGGCGTTTCAAGGCGCATCGGCGACGTTCAATGAGACCGTCGGCGCGGGCACCACGTTCGCTTACACGGCGACGGTCGTTTCCGGCAACAATCAAACCGCAGAGCGCAAAGGCACGAGCGTGCCGGGCGGCGTCGCGAACTTCGGGCCGCTGGTCGTGCTGGTGGCGGATGCCAACAACAAGCCGGCTTCGGGCGTCACGGTCAACTGGGTGTGCACTGCACCGGCCCAGATGGCGTGTCAACTGAGTCCCGGCGGCGGCGGCGGCGTTCCGTCGACGAGCGATAGCAGCGGTCACGCGACGCTCAATCAAATGGGCGGCAACAGCGTCTCGACGTACTACGCGACCGGCGTGGCGACGATCGCGGTCAGCGGCCCGTCGTTGAAGCCGACGAGCTTCACGCTCACGACGACCAATCCGCCTCCGGTAACCGTCAGCTACGTTGCGGGCGCCAAGCTGGCCATCAGCGCCGGCAATAACCAGCGCGTCGGGCGCAGCGGTTCGGGCGTTCAGGGGGGCACCGCCTCGTTCGGTCCATTGACCGTGCTGCTCACGGGCCCCACGGGCGCGCCGATCGCAAACGCACCGATCACGTTCGTGTGTCACGTTCCGGGCACGATGGCCTGTCAGTTCGATCCGTCCGGTGCCGACCACGGCACCTACACGGTGACGACCGGGTCTAACGGTGTCGCAACGATGAACCGCATGGGCGGCAACTCGATGAGCCTCTACTACGGTTCGGGCGCCTTCACGGTGACCGCGTCGTACGGCAACGTCGCATCGTCGACGTTCAACGAGGACATCAGCCAATAACCCCGAGTGCTTACCGGCGCCGGCGTTTGTTCGCCGGCGCGGGTAAGTCTGTCGGGGGAAGGCTTGAACGCGGCCCGAATCCGCGGGCAATGACTGCGGCGCAAGCGAACGATGAACCGGTGCTCCTCGTATGGTCGGACGTCGTTTGACCGTTCTGTTATCTCGGCTCGGTCTGGGTCGAGGAAGCGGCGAAGAAACTGGGTGTCCGCACGCGGTGGTTGCCGTTCGAGCTCCATCCTGAGGTGCCGCCCGGCGGCGCCGATAAGCCGTTTTCGGATGCCGAATGGCCGATGGTTCGCGCCCGGCTCATCGCTTTGGCGGAACGTGTCGGGCTGCCGATCGATCCACCGCGGCGCAACGCGAACTCGCGACTCGCGCTCGAGACGATGGAACTGGTGCGCTCTCGCGCCGGCGACGATGCAGCGGCGAACTTTCACCACGCCGTGTCGCGCGCGTTCTTTGTCGACGGAGCAAACGTGGCGGATATGGGACTGATCGTCCTCGAAGCGGCCGTATTCGGCATTGCGAAACCCGATGTGGAGGCAGCCTGGCAAAGCCATGCGTTCGCCGCTGCCGTCGATGCGTCGATTGCCGCGTCGCGCGCGGCCGGCGTGCGCGGAGTGCCCGCCTACGGCTGGCCGGGCCGTCGCGCGATCAGCGGCATGATGGAACCGGAGCAGATCGTTGCCGCGCTGGAGGCATACGCATGATCGTCCTCAACCGCCGCACCGCCGTCGCCGCGCTCGCTGCGTTTACGGCCGCGCCGTTTGCGCGCGTCGCGTCGGCTGCCGACAAGATCACGATTTCGGTGCCGTCGACGAACGTCGACGATGCCGCGATCTTCATCGCGTTGCAGAAGGGCTATTTCGCCGCTGCGGGGCTCGATGCGGACCTGACGTTCGCCGGCGGCGGCATCGCGACGCCGGGGTTGCTCTCGGGAAGCCTGCAAGCGAGCGCATCGCCGGCCGCCGCGTTGAGCGCGATCTTGCGCGGCGCCGACCTGCGCATCTTGCTCGTTTTCGGCACGAGCCCGCCCTACCAGTTGTGGGGGAACGACTCGATCCGGTCGCTGGCGGATTTGCCCGGGAAGAGCGTCGGCATTCAGAGCCGCGGCGACACCTTCGAACTCGCTACGCGCATCGCGCTGCAGCAGGCCGGCATCTCGGCTGATTCGGTCGGCTTCACGCCGCTGGGCGTCGGCGGGACGGTCGGCGCGGCGTTGACGAGCGGCGTGGTGCCGGCGATCTGCACCGCCGGCGTCGAGATCAACGAACTGCGCGCGCACGGTCAGCTGAAAAACGCGCATCTGGTCTTCAACTACTACGGGAAGATTCACATGCCGTTCAACGGCCTGGCAACCTCGCAAAAACTCATCACCGAGAGCCCGCAGATCGTTCACGGAATCGTGGCGGGTATCGTCAAGGCGGTGCGCTACGCGCGCGCGTTCAAGTCGCAGACGGTCGCGATAACGGCGAAGTACGACACCAACCCAAACCTCGTGGCGCTCGCTGGGGACTACGACGTCCTGATGCAGTACTTGACTCCGTCGTTGACGGCTCCCACGGATGCGCTCGTCCCCGATCTCGCGGTCCGCGCGCAACTGCTGAACATTCCGAAAGCGCAGATCCCGCCGATCGATAAGGTTTACGATTTCTCGATCGCGCGGGCGGTCAACGCCGAGCTTGACCGGAGCCGTTGGCGACCGACCGCGTAACCGCCTAGCTGTTCCCCGACCTGCGCTTGCGCTCGCGAAACGCGCGCACGCTTTCCAGCCGCGCGCAGTCGCCGGAACAGTAGCGCTATTGCGCGAGCTCGTCGTCGCCGGCCTGAAAAAGCTCACGTAGATATACGCAGCGCAACGCGCTCGCGGGACGGGCTGCTGTTGGGGCCGGTTACGCTACGCAGTTAGCCTTACCGCTCATTTTGTCGCGGCTCTCATCGGGCGTTGTCGCCAAACCGCGCACGCCCGGCCGGAGTTCGGCGCGCACCGGTGCGATCGGTCTGTGGCTCACGCTGCGATGTGTGGCCGAGACACCGTCGAGAGCGCGCGCGGTATTGGTAAGGTCGCCGGCCGCGCGGGTCAGGACTAGGCAAGCCTACCGCTCGAAGCCGCCGCTCTTCCAGACTTGCACGCGCGCCGGACTCATTGCGTCGGCGATAAACGCGCGCGCATCGTCGGGAGCAGTCGATCCTTTGGCCACCGCTGCCGAATACGTGATGTAGTTCTGCATTGCCGCGGGAAAAGGTCCCGCGACGACGACACCTTTCACTGGCACGATCTCACTAATATTCTGAACGCAGAGTGCGACCTTACCGGCGGCGACGAGATCGCAGGACGAGCCGCCCTCGACCAGCGTTTCCTTCGGGCGAACCGCGTCCGCGATGCCCATCTTTTGCAAAACCCCCGCAAAGTAAATCCCGCTCGATGCGCCGGCCGCCGGATCCGTTGAAGCGATTGACGGCGCAGCGAGAAGTGCCGCCTTGAACGTTTCCGCGGTCGAGAGGTCCGGTACCGGCGCGCCGGCGCGTATCCCGACCCCAATGCCGGTCCGGCCGAGATCGACGCGCGTACCGGCGAGGATACCACCGTTGGCCGTTAGGGTATCTAGCGCAGGAGCGGAGAGAATTACGACGTCGGCGCGCTCGCCGGCGGCCAGCTTCGCCGTTATCTGGCCCGTCGTTCCTTCGGTCACCACAACCGCGCGCCCGTGCGCGCGTTCGAAG
>Ga0182030_10003582_pt1 | contig 33162 bp, 42 predicted proteins | sample 812S3MmetaG_FD_121299 | JGI IMG/M metagenome (GOLD analysis project Ga0182030, IMG submission 121299) | Permafrost microbial communities from Stordalen Mire, Sweden - 812S3M metaG (Illumina Assembly) | ecosystem: Environmental > Terrestrial > Soil > Wetlands > Permafrost | place: Sweden... | reverse complement strand
TGGTTGATGTATTCCTCTGTTCCAAGATTGACATAGCATCGAGCCACAGCGACCACGACTGCCGAATTTCGGCTTTGGAGGAGCGGCTTAATGCTCTTTAAGAGAAGTTCGAGATCTAGGTCTAGGACTTGAACGACTTCGCCTGTTTCTTTTTCTTCTTCGACTTCCTCGTCGTCATAGAATCCTCTGGAAACATTGCTCTTTGTTACCCGCCTCGTTCGTTTTGGGAAGCACTTCCTTGCGTAAACTGTCATAAGCCTCATAGTCACCAATTGACTCCACTCATCCATGTCCACCAATTTTTTGACCAAGCCCCTGTAATGTTTATGGATGAGATCAATTCTCTCCGGACATATTTCCATAAATGCTTTGACCGCTGCACCTGCCACATAGTATTGTTTATCCCCTAGTAAGGTGGAAAGATAGTCCAGTAGTTGGGGCAGTGTATTCGGATCCAGCCTATAACATTTCGGTATTGCTAACGCAGCAGCTTTCCTCACATACGGACTCATGTCTCCTAAACCCTTTTTGATAGCCAGGGAAACAATTTGACTGATGACCGGTACTCGGATTCCTGACATGGTCTTGAGAGCGAGGGCCCGTACCTGAGGGTTCCCATCTGACAAGGATTTTTGTATAGTATTAATGGAGAGAAGAGCAAGGTCTGGCTCTTGTTCCGCGTGGTTCAGGAGGTAGATGTAGACGAGCTTCTTGATTTCGATATTGGGGGAGGCTACGTTCTTCACTACGGAGGAGAAAAACGTGAGGCATGGTTGGGAGCGGTACATCATCTATTCCCTTGAATCAGCTATAATCCCCAAGTGTAGAATAGGAAGTCATCGGCTAGGCAGACGCACAGATATGACCTTCCTCAATCCATCCAATATCTCTCGGTCATTTCGACTATCCAGCAGCTTCTTTATCTGCGCCGCGGGCAAGGTTTTTGTAGGGTTGCGAGAGCTTCGTGCCACTTGTGCCGCATCGAGGGTGAGCTCTCGAGCTATTTAACATGTCAGCGCTCAGCCCTTTTGGGGATATCCCAACAGCATAATCAAGAGACATACCACTCTCCAGCAAGCTGGATATTCTAGATATTGATTCCATGAGTGGTCATGCATTCATGTGGGCGCATCGTTAACTGAAGGTTGTAGTGGGGCTAAGCGATAATCTTTCTGGGCAATGGATCAAGCTTCCTTTTTCAAGCACCCCATTCAGAGCGATATCAAACGGCGCAGAAAGATCTCCAGACCTCTAAGGGAACTAAGTTATTTCTATTACTATGACCTGGGATTTGATCTAGATTAACATTTAGCACTAATCCCAAGTCAACCGGAGCTCCAGCTCGGTCAACGTAACGCAACCCCTCCATCGATCTGGATAATTTCAACATGGCACTACCCCTAATCGCCCTCACACCAGCAATCCCCTCTGAGCTCCTCACCTACATCCTAACTCATCAAGCCTACCCCACCAGCCTCATAATCTGCCAGCCCCGCGCAGCCTTTCTCTCCTCCCTCTTCAACGGCATAAATCACACCTCGCCTCCCATTATACCAGACGAAGAGCGATCTTCTCAGCCTCCTAATTACTCCAATTACCAACCCCCAGAACGCCACCCCCTTCTTGTCCCAACCCTCCACCAAGTGGCAATATCCCGAGTTATCAATCTAGTCTTTGTACCTACGGTGTCCCATCTTCGAGCCTATCTCGCTGTTTTCCCTCCCCCGGAAACGAATCCCCCACTGACGGAACAGAATTTTGATAAGCCAGGGAATAAGGTGCCGTCATTAGTGGTGTATGGGTTGGTAGGGTTGCATCGTGATACAAGTGAGTGGGGCGCGCAGGGATTGGGGAATAGTCTGAGTGGGTTGGTAGAAGCGGGCTGGAGATGTGGAAGGAGGGTTGTGGTGATGGAGGAGAGAGAAGTTGGGGATGTTGGTGAGGGGGAAAGTGAGGGTGGGGAGGTTGAAGGGCTGAGGAGGGAAAACGGATTGAAGGGTTGGGAAGAGAGGGTACCGATGCTCAACGGGAGTGTGAGGAGGGCTGGGCTTGAGAGCGAAGACGGAGGATGGAGCGGAAGGACTGTGGAGGTGGGGAGAATCCTAGGAAGATGGTTTAAATTTAGGAGGGGTGATTGGGACTGTAATGAGCAAGCTGGTTGACTTTTGAAAATGGCTGTTTGTCTTGAAAGTTCTTTGCCGATTATCATTATAATCAGGCAGTATCCGTAGGTATACCCAAACACCAATTGCGTCCTATGCAACCCCCATTCCTAATCCAAACAATAATACAAACAAGATCAAATCGATTGTTCCATCTCTGTGATGTACAGTTTGATATGTGAATCCATCTTCAAGAACTCGTCATGTGCGTTATGAATCTCATTCTCGATGTTTTCCTTCAAGTCCGCCATCTTACAAATGTCAGTAAAAGTCAGCCGGTGAATACAGAAATCCATACCTTCTTCTCTGTTTGCTCTATTCGCACTCTTCTTCTTTCCATATCCCTGGTTTTTTCAGATCTCTCTTCTGTCAATTTCCTATGAACGGCCCGCAATTCTTCCATTCTTTCCTTTGCACTCATCGCTTTTTCTTTACTGCCCTCTCTCAGTTTTTCTGTTCGCTCCAGCCATTTTGACAATTGCCTCTGCAGTAAGCCTTCAGTTCTCTCGACTTCTCGAACGTTGTTTCCTCTCTCGCCCAGTGCATCCCGCTGTCTAGCAATTCGAACATTCTCTTCTTCCTCCTTCGCCAACTCTGCAGAGATTTCCTCCAAGAGCTTCGTACATGAAACAACATCTGAGGAGACGACCGAGAAGGTATCAGTCGATGTTTGAAGAGCACGGGCTCGTCGGTCGAGGGTATCTATCTGAGCCTTTTCGGCATTCAAAGCATTGCTCAGCTCGGTCAGGGACGCCTGTAGAGCAGCAGGTGACTGAAGAACATATGGCTTCAGTTTGGAGCTTTCTTGCCGTAATGCGAGGGTAGCTGCTGTTTTGTCCTCGAGAATGGCGGTCATCTCTGACTTCTTCGCCTTCACATTTTCGAAACGCCGTGTAACTTTCTCTTGGCTCTGCCGCAACTCGAGAAGGCGCTTTTTGAGTTCTTCATTCCGTTTGACTTTCTCCGCCACATGTGCTTCCATAGCCTTGCGATCACGCTTCAGACTGTCTAGACGTGCTTCCATTTCCTGATTCTCCATATATAATGTCTCGATTCTGTGCTTAGTCGTCTCCGCCTTGTTAAAGTGCTCGTCTATGACCGCAGTTTGACTCTCCCGGAATCGCACAAAGTTAATGATATAAGAGAAGATCTTGACCAAACGATCGTGTGTCGGCTTGTAAAGATCTTGGAACGAGAAATCCGTAATTCCACACTCGTTGAGTAATTTTCGCAGGCTCATGTAGAATCCCATGAGGTTGCGCGCCTCCGATGGAATAATATCAATGTATTCTCCGCAAATATCCTCCGCAGCTGCACGCATTGCTGGATCGACTGTCTCTCGCGTCGCGTTCATGAGAAGTTCTGCGAACAATTCGAAGATCATTTGGATTTGTAAAGGATTCGGCTTCTGGAGATCTTGGACTGTGAATGGGACACCGATATCACTAATACATCCTACAATTTCTTTGTCGGGCTACATAATCAGATGTTGTCTTGATGAGGGAATTGTGTTTCCTACCAGGCGCATGAATGCATCGCTATCTTCCTCCTTCTTTCTCCCTCGATTCTGTTGCTGAGAATTCGGCGCCATACTAATTCGGGGGTTGTAAGACATGATGAAAGGCTGAAAGGTTTGTAGCGACTTTTCTATAATTTCGAGAAGTCCTTGAAGTTTGTTCGTCGGGAAGTCAATTGTCGAATTCGGTTGCTAGGTAAACATCCCGCTCAAGTAAACAGTAGAAAATCACGTGGGGCGCATCATGTCTCGACCGACCTTTTCAGGATACAGTAAGCACGATAAGAGCTACTTGAAAGCTTAGGAATCATTTCAAGATTATTTGGCCAAGTGCAACTTCAGAAAGGGACTGACAAATCAACTTGCATAAGTATTCTATCATGTGATTTTCCTTCTCGTTTTCTTGTCAAGCAAAACTTCATACCTCGCACTGAAAGCGGTAATAAAAAAGACGGCAAAACAAGCAGTAATTTGATTACACGGTTACAGGCTAATCAAGCTTTCCCTCCGAGCCGCAGGAAGACATTTGACTCATATTCTTCGTTGGCCAGGCCTCCAGTGATTGATTGCCGCTGGCGAGGTCACTTTTCAGCAGAGTGACAAAACAGGCTACATGAGGCTCTTCTTCTGAGATAGTCCCACTGCCTCTTTCATATCGCATCTCGTGCGTGAGTAGCTCTATTCGTCTCCGTATCTTCTTGAAATCAGTGCCCCAGGTCTGCTCCTCATACTCTTAACCCCGAATACTTCGTAATGACCTTACAATATGTGTCACCAGAGTAGACTTTCAGAATGACCTCCACCTCCACGACACCACCGCAACCCCGCAACCAGGGATTCTGTTCAGAAGCCGAGGAACATCGCGTCATATCTGACCAAACGCACCCTTCCGCCTTCTTTTGCACTACCCCCTGGGGCCCCTTCACGCCACTTTCCAAGCAGTCGCTGCAAGCGGATGCTTCTGGCCATTTAACCCACTCTTGATCTGCAAGATAAGCTGTGCTCTTCTCGTTTTGGTGCTTTTGGAGTACCAAGATTCCACACATATGACTATAGTTGCGTCTTCAACTGATCGGAGTGTACCTATAGACTACCTATAACCTCTCTTTACTAGGTTGCCATCCAGTCCCTAATGCACGGTTGCCATTGACTCCATATCAGATCTTCATCTCTCGACTACCAAAACTCAAATTCAACATCACCGAAAGGCCGCGATCAAATCACAAAATGTTTCTTGACTCTACCCGGTCCACCCGCCGGACGTCATTAAAAATAAAGGGCGCTCTGCGGAGAGTCTTTTTCATTCGGCGAACTCAGAGAACGAGTTATTAATGATGAGGTCACGCTTGCTTCCTTCAGCGTGGGGGGCTTTAGTTACATACTCGCACAAGAGACGCCATTGCTGACTGCGGGGCCTGAGTATCTGCGCCCATTATCCTTTTCAGGTACCTCCTTGAAATTTTGGATCCATGTCACTCGTGCCACTCCACAGCAGGAGGATGGGTTTCCGCGCCGTTCCTGATGATTCCAAAGCCTAGTTGGATAATCCGGGTCCAACATGAGGCGTTATGCACCCCTAGAAAACTCATCGGTCTTGACGAGCGTTGTTCTACGGACACTATATTTGCTAGTGTACTCCCCCAACGTCAAGATTTTGCTATAATATCTCCTAAATATCCTTATTTGCGATTTTCGGTGTTCAATCATCATTGTTTTGCACAATGACAATTCCCAGTGTTTCAAATGGTTCTGTTGAATATGGAGGGGTCAAGGCCCCTCCAGCTACCAAAGTCTTGGCTTCCAAAGAATCTTCAAGTCATGGATCGGTCTCAAGCATTGACATCATTGACATACGCCACGATGCGGTTCAGATCAACTTGAAGGATGAATTTATGGATTTAATAAGGCCTGAAAATGGCCCGAAACAGATGCCTACCTTGATTCTCTACGATGAGCGAGGACTGCAACTCTTTGAGGAGGTAATGCCTTTGGCCCAAGATCGAGATTGAACATTTCTAACCTGGAAAGATCACTTATTTACAAGAATATTACCTCACCAATGCGGAAATCGACGTCCTTGAGCACCATGCCAAGAGCATCGCGGAAGCGATAAAGCCTGGCTCAATGATCATCGAATTAGGGAGCGGGTCCGTGACTGTCAGCGTGCACACTCCATTATTCGGAACTAACAGAATACAGTAACCTACGGAAGGTAAGTATTTTGCTACAAGCTTTGGAAACTGCTGGCAAAGACGTCGACTATTATGCTCTGGACCTGTCTTTGAAAGAATTGAAGCGGACACTGGAACAGGTTCCGGCCTTCTACCACGTCAAATGCCACGGGCTCCATGGCACATACGACGATGGTCTCGATTGGCTGAAATCGCCAGAAAACAGATCCAGACCAAAATGCGTCATGTCACTTGGGTCGAGTATTGGTGAGGACAGTGCTATATCCCTCTTGAATTACGTTCTCACCCTTCTAAAGGTAATTTCCATCGTGGAGACGCCGCTGCCTTTCTTCGTGGCTTCTCAAACGTTTTGCAGCCATCCGATTCGATGCTCGTAGGATTGGATGCAACTCATGATCCTGCAAAGGTCTAGTAAGTCAAGCATATGCATATAAAATGATCAAAGTTAATTGAAGCCCTAGTCACGCTTACAACGGTAATCCCTAATGATGTTCTTTTATAGTCAAATAGACTAATAACTCCCATACAGATAAGGAGGGAACGACTCATAAGTAAGGACTCTGATCCGACAATATGCATTTTCTAACTTTGTGCAAGGTTCATTTTAAATGGCCTTCTTCATTCCAATGAGCTCTTGGGTGAAAAGGTGTTCGACCTCCAAGATTGGAAAGTCATTGGTGAATATGTCTATGACAGCAAAGGTGGTCGCCACCAGGCGTTTTATTCGCCAATTCGAGATGTACATTTCAAAGACGTCCACTTCAAAGCTGGAGAGCGTATTCAAGTTGAACAGAGCTTAAAATACTCCCATGAAGAAGCTCAAACTTTGTGGAAGGCTGCAGGATTGAACGAGATCAGGCGATGGTCAGCCTCGTCGGAGCAGTACAGTCAGTGCCACCCTACTTATGCACTTTGCTTTTTCATGCAGGGGCCTATGATCCTATCATCCCAATAGTGTAAGTGCCACAATGTGAGGCTATTGTCCCGCATGTTGGGGTCGATATGTCGATCGCCTGACCGTACCATCCCGAGCATGTGGGGGTCCTAGAGTTAAGTGTGGCGCACGGACCATTCTCTGTATTACTTATATACATGATCGATTTGGCATACGACCAACATTAATATTTGTTACGGGTGCTTTTATCTATCGTCTATAATCTTGCTGGGAAGTGTCGCTGGTAGTCTTTTTGCTAAATACTGAGATTCGCTGACCCTTTTCCACCTTCCAGGTGTTCATCTTTTGACGATAGCAAACATGGCATTCAACCCAGACCCCTCCGTCTACGCTGAAAAAACTGTCCCGACTTTCGAAGACTGGAGGGGACTTTGGGCTGTATGGGATTTGGTAACTAGAGGAATGATTCCGGATGAGGAGTTGCTTGAGAAACCTATCAAGCTTCGAAATGCCTGCATATTTTACCTTGGCCATATTCCCACATTTTTGGACATTCAGCTTAACAAATCTACGGACCTACCACCGTGCGAGCCTTCTTACTATCCTCAGATCTTTGAAAGGGGTATCGATCCTGACGTAGACAATCCTGAGCACTGTCATGCCCATTCGGAGATTCCAGATGAGTGGCCTCCACTAGATGAAATTCTCGCGTATCAGGCACAAGTTCGGGCTAAGGTTCAGGAGTTATACGAAATGGAGCAAATGCCTCGCAAAGTTGGACGTACACTTTGGCTCGGCTTTGAGCATGAGATCATGCATCTTGAAACACTACTTTACATGCTCCTGCAAAGCGACAAAACACGACCACCCACGGCAGTCACTCCAGATTTTGAAGGCGAGGCTAAATTGGCCGAGGCTGTCAGAGTACCCAACCAATGGTTTCAAATTCCAGAGCGAAAGATAACGATTGGACTCGATGATCCCGAAGATAATTCAGGGCCCGATAGCCATTTTGGATGGTATTTACTCTCCAGGAAACACAAATGAAAAATCTAATATGATGCAGGGATAACGAGAAGCCTCCAAGACAGGTCACTGTTCCTGCATTCAGTGCTCAGGCGCGACCAATTACAAATGAAGATGTGAGTCTGGTATTAGAATCATGGATGCATATATTGATAAGTCTAGTACGCTCATTACCTAGAACAAACCCACAACTCAAAGCTTCCCGCTTCGTGGTTTGAGCAAAAAGTCAACGATTCTTATTTGAATGGCCACACTAATGACTTTAGCAATGGCCATGTAAATGGATCAACCCCTCTTACCAAGGCATTCCTCGAAGGGAAATCTGTCCGGACTGTTTATGGTCTAGTCCCTCTGAAATATGCTCTTGATTGGCCGGTCTTTGCTTCGTACGATGAATTGGCTGGGTGTGCGAGCTGGATAGGTGGAAGGATCCCTACGGCTGAAGAGGCGCGAAGCATCTATAGCCATGTTGATGGCCTGAAGGTGAAGGAAGCAGAGCAGCACCTTGGTAAAACCGTGCCAGCTGTCAACGGGTTAGTACGCTTCTTAGCTCTATATCAAATGGCTTCTAACACAGACTAGACATCTTGTCAACGACGGAGTGGAAGAGAGTCCCCCATCCGGAGCGTCAGGAAGTGGTGGGGGCTCGCAAGAGCTCTTTGCCAATTTAAAGGATGCCAATGTTGGTTTCAAACATTGGCATCCAGTTGCTGTGACTGCACATGGCAACAAACTTGCGGGGCAGGCTGAAATGGGTGGTGTTTGGGAATGGACTAGCTCTCCACTCGTTAAACATGAGGGCTTCGAGCCCATGCCACTATATCCAGCGTATACAGGTTCGTTCACAGCACCAAACTTCAATGAAGTACTTGGCCCTAACCCTTGATAGCCGACTTCTTTGATGGCAAGCATAATGTTGTCCTTGGGGGTTCTTGGGCGACGCATCCCCGCATTGCTGGACGGAAAACCTTGTAAGTGAATCTTCCTTTTCTCACCGTGCCCAGTACTCATTCCACGCAGCGTCAACTGGTACCAACGCAATTATCCTTATGCCTGGGCTGGAGCAAGACTTGTGCGTGACCTTTAGCTTAGGTTCTTTTTGCTTCTCAGGACCGATAGTGCCGATCTTCAACAATTGTGCACGCAGAATTGGAATTAATATGTGGCGAATCAACTTCGCCAACACTCTCTGGAATTAATGTATTTAAAAGTAACGACTTGATGGTGGTTTTATCTGCTTCTCCTTCTAAATGCCAGTTGTACTATGCAGCATTTTGTGCACTAAAATTAAATGTCAACTACCCGTGTATTAGCGAATCTCGGTATGGCATATGGTTGATGGCAGCCGACTGTTTGTATTTGATGTGCCTAACCGCTTGGAAAAGTCTGCGAAGCGGTAAGATTACACAAACGGATTCTCATATGGAGCGTGTCTTTCTTTAAGTTCCCATTCCATTAGAGTATTGGATTGAGATTCTGCTCTTCACTCTTGGATCCAGGGCGGTGCAGTTGAATTAAAGTGATATCGTTTTGAACAACTGGAGACGATAAAGCAGTAGCAAGCGAGAGCGAACCCCCCTGCCGAGAGCCGAATCGGGAAATAAAAAAACACAGGCGGTGATCGGACGATTGGACGCTCTTCACTCCGACCATATTTGAAAATACTGTTGGCTTCCTCCTTGCAATAAACTGATAACCTTTCCTCTACAATCTTGCTACCTACTGCCTTGCTCCTCCTGACCACTCTTCAGCCAGTGATCTCTTTCAATTCGATTGTGAGTACGCCTCCTATATCCTTTTAGAAGATTCATGCTTCGCAAACCTCGAGGCTCGCTATTGAAAGCACATGTCGCGTTTGATCAGACAGCTCCTCGATCTTGCTGCTCATTATGATGATCTCTTCCCACCGTGCTTCTTTCCCCATTAGTCCAAAATATATATTGTAAATACACCGACTGACTCGGGAGTCTTTTCAGATTTTTCACCAGACAAGGTCTCGCGACGACAGATGAATTGGGCGACTATCGAACCAGAGCATAGGCTCTACAAGGGCAAGAACCTGTTCAGGTGGGATGTATCTCCCGGCCTAGGTGAGAGATCAATAATGTCAATCTTTCGGAATTGGTCGCTGACTTGCGCAGAACATCATTGCGGAACATGTGCTACGCCCTTGCACAGTACGATTATTCCCAGTGCTGCTCATTCATAGAGGCTGATTTGATCCAGATGCTCGAGCGAAGACATCGTGCCTAGGAAAGCACGTTGAGCCGTGCTATCGCTTCCATCAGCAACTTCACTTCGTCGGTAAGAAATGCCTCTTCCTAGGAGATACTTGATTGGATTGTCCTAACTGTAGAACGTTCCTGGTTGACAGGTAAATCTCATGAATGCTTTGGGTAAGCTGCTCAGCTCATATCATCGATGTTACGCCTGCTAATCACACTTATAGTTGCAATCACTCCGACGAAATGCATCACATAAGGCACAAGGAAATCCTCAAGATCATACGGAAGATAGCGGCACTTGACGATTTGCATTCCCCTACCCAAGGATCTATCTCTACATCATCCTCGAAGTTACGACGAAGCTCAGCTATGGCAACCAATGCGACAGACACAAGCTCAGAGTCATTCGTTGATGATGGTAGAAAGTTAAAAAGAAGTGAGAGGAAAAAGGCAAAGAAGTCTGGTATGATCGTAAACAACAAGCGAAAGAAGGTCGAAGCGTTCCCTCAAGAAGATCTTGACTTTGTCAGTGAAGCGATCCATCTCACCATCCACGAGAGCAAGGGGGCTTGGGAAGGAACATACGTATACGATAAAACGCCCCAGAAAACTGAGCGCAGTATCATTGAAAAAGGAGAGGCACCTGCCACCCCAGGGCACGTTGGTGGTTTGTGCATCAAGTCACCAGCAGAGTTAACTCCCAGGCAAAGGAGAATATCCAAGAAATTTACTAATGCCATCAATCACTCGAGCTTTCGTGGAGGTTCTCGCAAGTACACACCCAAGCCAAATTCCGATCTTTACGACGGTGTCGACCCTCAGATTTTCTTTCGCCTTGGGATCGAAGTTGTTAACCCACCCGTCAGCTCAGTCGCTCGCAAAGATTTGGTCTCCAAGCTCGTCGAAGCCGTTAAAGCCGACCTTGCGATCATAACGCAGGAGGAAGAAGAGTGTGTGATGAGAGAGGAAGGCTTCTGGCGCTGGGCTGGTAAAGCCGCATACCACTCCATCATGAAGATAAGACAGGAGCTAGACTGGGCGACAGGACAGAAGAAGACTGTGAAAGAGCGCCTCTTCGATGAGGAGACTTTGGAAGAAGATCTTTTTGAAGAGGACACCATCACCCATGAAACTGCATTCAGGGGAAATCAGGAAAGAACCAGTGTGTCTTCTGAAGACTTCGACAGTAGCTCTGAGTCATTTGACCTCAACGATCTAGCAGAAGAGGTTGAGGAGATTGAGCACGTCATTGAGGAATTTGACAGGCAGACAATCTCATCGCCGCGCAGGAAGAAGTGGAGTCAAGTTAAAAGGACTGGCGAGCTAGAAATAACGGTGAGATAGAGATGAGATCTGTGATCATGAGCGAGTATCTGTACAAGTTATTGTGACGAGTTACTTCCCGCTGGTGTATGAGCTTGTCGCCATTTTTGGCTTTCTGGTTTCCTTTTTCACAACTTTGGAAAGGTGGAGGGAAAGTTGAGCGAAGGCGTCCTCCAAACACTTCTCATCCGCATTTACGAAATTACGACTCATGAGAAGCGATAGTGGAATGATGACTATTATGTACAATAGTTTCGATTTGTCCGAGATAGCGAAAACCTACCCAAATCATGTCAACAAAACTTTAATTTGGGTAGGTCGTTCCTTATGATATGTAAATTTCCGTGACACCTCGACAGACATTGATTACAAAAGAAAGGGGTAGATATAACCCACATAATGAAACTGCCTCTGATTGGAGCCCAAGGACTCAAGACATGAGTAGTACTCAAGTCTCGGTTGTCCTTCTGCCAACTCTTTCCCAATTTCTTGCGATATACTTCATTCCTGTACACCCCAACCCAAAGGTCATCCCTCCAAAGCATCCTTTTCCAGGTTTGACTTGACCAGACTTGGTACCTTGCAGTCTAAGCTCTGGCGGAGAAGTCTCATCGCACCTGCTTATACACATTCAACATTAATAGTCAACAAGTTTCTTTATACTACTCATAATAAGAAGTACCTATATTTATCACTTCCAAAACCCTCCTCCCTCCCCACCCTCTGGCGGGCAATTCAGCTTCGATATTCTCCCCTTTATCATTCGCTTGCTAATGCCCTTCAACTCATCTTCGGAATCATCCTTTAGGTTCCCGGCGCGTTCTTTCTTCTTTTTAATAATGCAAATTTGCCCTGAGCTAGAGTTTGTATCTTGATATGCCTTTCCCAAGGGGCGGTTTTGCTACTGCTGTAATCTTACATTCCTCTTCCTACATCACGGGGTGTATTTCTTCATCAGTAATGGGCAGACTTTCGGCTTGATGGGTCAGTGGTCGTCTTCACGTAGAAGATTTGAATAATTGATAGAACGGGTGGTAATGGGAGAGAGAGGCCACCGATAATCGGGTTCTTGCGGAATCGGTTCGGTGATCAAGCTGCGGCAGGCGCTCGGGTTTGGAGACTTAGGGGGCAAATTCTGTAGGAGCAATGACCGATGCAGCGGTGACATTCTTACGGCGAGTAATTACGACGCTTGTTCTGCTACAAATCCCCCGAGTTTCAAGAAGATACTCATTCTTTTTCGTGTCACGATCGTCACATATCATTTATCTTCCACTTATTTACTCGAGTGACAAAGAGCATGTCACTGGAGATCCTCGATAGGCTTGATGCTTAAATTAGCCCCTGTAGATTGACTCCCAACCTTACCGAAGTGAGGTGATTGTTTACGCTAGGGGATGTCAAATTCGCCAACCGTGATTCCCCTGGATCCTCTGATTTTTCCATCTCCGCCAATCACCGTACCGTCATTCCTAATCATAAGTCAACAAGCGGTCCTATGACAGAATGGTCCGAAGATACGGTCTGCGCGGCATACAACGTGGGCAAATGGCGACACCAAAGTCTGGATGATTCCATGTCCATACACCGCAGACAACAGCCCACTCCTGATTTGCGCGTGGGATACCCTAGAGGTGGAGATTTGGCTGGTGTCCAAGCTTTATCAGATTTCCCTTGTTGAGAGGGAAGCGTCTTTTCCCCGGCAAAACATCAGCCAAAATATCACGAGATCAGATATCGTTCGCCCTCAATACTACGGGGAAGAAAGCGGACGGGCCAGACGTTGGGTTCGCCAGAACAAGAATAGAAAGATCGACGGAGTGTCCAAGGGGAAGAACCAAGGCCCGAAACAAGAAGGAGGAGGAGTGAGAACCGAGTCCCCAAAAACCGAAAGTTACGAAACGTCAAGCTTTCTGAACAGCATCGTTCTGAACCCTGGCACTTGGGGGGGGGGAAGAGACAGGTTCCGTGATCACGTATTCTATCAATAGAATCACGGGGATCCATAGTTGTACCACTCGGCGTCTCCAGGGACTTTTTCGCCTCCATCTACCCACCATCTTCAGTTGGATCATATCATATCTTCTCCAATCTCCAAAACCAGACTGGAGACTTCCGGAGCGGAACCTCCACATTACGCGTAGTTCAGTGGCCCTCTCAAACACGATATCTAACCTTATAGAGACCGGTCGTCAAGTCAAGGTTTCGGTACCCAATCCTATTTTTATTTACCAGGGCTTTCAAGTATCGGGGTCATACCACGACATTGATACCTCATGATCAGATTCACATATCTGCGTCCTTAATACATTTCTCTATCACGAGGTGGTCGAGACATATCGCCGAGTCTGGCCAGCTTCAATCGCCAATATCACCTCACTCGCACAGCGAAAAGACGCCTCAAAGATCTGATTAAGGTGACGTGCTTTTACTGTTATCGATCACTGTGGGAAGCTTATGGCTTACCCTGGCCCGTCCTGATATCTACCGGCTGAAATAAATCCTTGCACACGAGACATCTTCGAGCTGTGCAACTGGTCCACACACGCCTCAATCCGACGGTCTCAGTTTGGCACCTCGAAACATCTAGCTCCATCCAAGATTTCTTTACAAATTGACATCACTCAACGTTATATCTTTTTTTCTACGCGACAAATCTTTGACATCAAATTCTTGTTGAGTTCGTCTCATCCTGTTTTGAAACATCTGATGATATCCGCTTAAATACGCCTCCTGGGAATCCAATCACGATAACAACAGCAAATCCCCATGCTCACCTTTCCAGGAACTCGGTAACAAAATACAACTTTGACTCGCTTCAGCGTCCCTTCACTATTTGTAGCGAACTTTCTATGATTTGTACACTTCAACGACATCCTGCTACTGACTTTATGTCGGAGCAAGCTTTCGACGTTATGAATGATAGAGGCTCGACGTCACCGCAGCAGCGGAGACAAGAATCTTTTCCCGTTCCCGTTAGAGCTGCTATCGTATCTAGGGAACCCTCAAAAGCAGACATTGGGCTTGCACAGCATCTGGCTGGTCATTCCCGAGGAGTCAGAGACACAAGGCAGAATCAAAAGGCACAAGATGTCAGTTCGTCTCCGACGTACGAGCTCCAAAATCAAGACCCCAACTTAACTCCACCTTCCGAGCGGATGCGTCAGCTCACCCCTCGATCAGCTTCATTAGAGCGCATGCAAAGAGAATCTTCACAAGCGTACGCACCCGTAATCTCGTCACAGTCTGATTCTATTCCTAGTGGCCAGGTTTGCAGGTAAATATTTCACCCCCCACACTAGACCTCTGATTAACGCGAAGCAGCAATTGCGGAACAAGCAGGACGCCCCTTTGGCGTCGGTCACCACAAGGAGCTACTATTTGCAATGCGTGTGGTCTTTATTTGAAAGCTAGAAATGCACAAAGACCGACCAACCTGAAACGTCCCCCATCTACTGTGGCAGCTCAAGGGCAAACATCATCAGAGTCAAGAACTTCACCTTCGAGTATGGGTCCGACGCATCATACTGCTACGGGAGCTACATATGTAGCAGCGGATCAGACGTCCCTAGGCTCATGTCCAGGTGGTGGGCGCTGCAATGGGACTGGAGGAGCAGAGGGATGCAGTGGATGTCCAGCCTTCAATAATAGAGTGTCGAAGAGCGCACACTTCGCTATGGCTCAAGATAGACAGCCATCTTCCTCTAACCAACATCAAAGTGAACTACCATCAGATGCGCCATCCCCGATTGACGTCGCCTCGCTCCAGATTCAACCTCAGAACACCACAGTAGTAGTAGCATGCCAAAATTGTGGTACAACTATCACTCCATTATGGCGTCGAGACGAAAGCGGTCATACGATCTGCAATGCTTGTGGTACGTAGAATCCCGAACATTTCGCCTCCACCACTCCACTAATTATCTTTAGGTCTGTACTACAAGCTCCACGGCGTTCATCGCCCAGTCACGATGAAGAAATCGGTTATTAAGCGAAGAAAACGTGTTGTACCAGCTACGCAAGGGACCCAGGCATCGAGTATTGATGTCGCAAGTAATTCTATGGGCTCACCCGAGTCAGATCGGCAATCCCCAGATGCGGATCAGCGAGGCACGATTAATCCAGACGGTTCAGTAAACCTTGGCTTCCGCGGACGTGGTCTTCCAGCCCCCATTTCGACCTCTCGCACGCAAAATGGTCAGCAGACTTCTGATCTCACTGCTTACGCATCAAGTACCCAAAGTCATCACGACCATCCCGAGTCATTACATGATGATAACCGTCTCCCACCGATGACTTCTTATCCCTCACCCTCCCAACGTCGACCCTCCTTATCACCCAATTCCTTCCTCTCGCCCTCCCGAAAACGCTCCTTCTCAGCAACAGACCTAGAACCACTACATTCCCTCTCCGAAACCGCCTCCGCCGTCCAATCCGCCAATCCAAAACGTCTCAGCTCCATAAAAGCTATCCTCAACCCGGGCTTCTCGGATTCTGAAGCCAGCGACGTAGATCCTACTCTGCGGCTCTCCGCTGGCGGTGAGAGACTATCTCCTGGAAGATATGCAGAGAGCCCGAGACAGAGTGTAGGGAGCTACGCAACGAGTCCAGCAAATTCAGGGGGTGGAAGTAATGTGGGTAGTGCGAGGGATGCGAATAGTGAGAATGAGAAGAGTAAGGTCGAGAGGAGGGAGATGTTGCAGCGGGAGGCGGAACGGATGAGGGAGGCGTTGAAGGCGAAGGAGAGGGAGTTGGCGGAGCTGGGTGGGGCGGGCGACTGACAGTTAAAGTGGGGGATGGGGTTAATGCTCCAAGAGGAAAGAAGATGGAGCATTGGAGTTCAGGACTGGCAAAGGTGGTAGTGGCTTTATGACAGGAGTTGATGAGGTATGAAGGGCTTTAATGATTGCAAATAGGAGGTCAGAATGTGTTTCAGCGCAGGGCATAGAACTTGTGCGTGCATGGCGTTTCGTTTGGGATACCAAAAGAAATTGGTTACTTTATATCAGCTTTATTGAAAGCAATATGGGCAAAAAAGGGAGATCGCTACCTTGCGAGTGTGCGAAATATTTCCTCACTGCCAGAGAGTACAGTGTAAAGGCAAATAACTTGAAGTCGAATAAGACAAGAAAATTTTAAAACTTACTCTCATACCGCGTTCTCAAACTCGTAAGTGAAACCTAATCCCAAAATCCGAAGGGCCAAAACCAACTCGGACAATGGAACTAATTCAATCACACTCTCTCCTTCCAGGCATTAGTCCCTCACCAGTAGCGAGCTGCAAAAATGCGCATAGGGGACTGGACGTTTCACTGGCCGAAGCGGTCTCTGGAAATTTATTGAATTAAACTCTCTTCACATGAAATGCGGCTTTGTTGGGATCAAAAATTAGGCATAAGATGGGAATCTCTGGTAGCAATGCTCTGAGGGAACTTTCTTTTCTAGTTCTCTAATCCTAGACCAGTCTGGTTCCTTGTAGCCGATTATTAAATGGGACGCTAGAAACTAGATGTCTGAACATGTAGTTTGTGACATTCTGAGGAAGTCTCCTTTCTCATCTATCCCACCTACCTTAGTGGTGGCTAATGATAAAACAAAAAATTTCGGTTTTCATCAGATCTCCTGTACTGGGTAAATCAAGAACAGGTTCGTGCAGCATTTTCGCTTTGAAAGCTAGATTTGGAGTGTTTTCTTGTATTGACACGCTGATATACAAGAAAGCGAGAAACGAGAAGCCGTTTCTTTTCTACTACTATTGTGACATTTCCCATCATACAACTTCTGACAGACTTCTTTATTCCCAGGCATAGTGATAATAGAAACGGATTGATGATTAGGCGGAGACCAGGTATGAGGAGTATCGGGTTCGGTTGTGGTAAGGAGGCGAAATGGTCCGATGAGGGGAATTGAGTGGTGGTTGTGATTAGACCTGTTCGGCGCCCCATCCTCCATCTGCTTCCCTATTTTCAAAATTCATCAGTATTTGTCTTATGTGAGGTTATTGTTTGGGGAACGAACCTCATGTTCTGCGGTGGTTCGATGGAAGGTACGAATTCGAGGCCGACGTATGCAATTCCTACTAATCCGATTATGGTTCCGAAGACTTTGTTGATTGTCCATTCGTCGAGGAGGATAGACCCGACGAAGATGTAGACTAGTCTTGTTAGCTTTTTGAAAGAAGAAGAAAAAAAGGGGGTTCGGGTTGGGGGAGCCACATACAGGCGCCTCGGCCGATGAACGAGAAGAGGAACGATGCATATCGAGAGACTTGAGGTGGGATTTGGAATTCTGTGGGGGTTCAATCAGTATTGGTATAGGTGGGTAAAAATCGGGGGTTGGAGATAGGTTGACAGACCGAGAAGAAGCGTTGCTAAGATTCAGAGTTAGCACGACGTTGGGATAGGAAGAGGGAGAGACATACCAAGTCCAAAGATTATTATATAGACACCAATGATCACCAAAGTACTACCAGCGAGTCAGTTCAATCTTCAGGCCAGGTATCTGCCGCATGCATACAAGTGTATTGGAAGACAATGTATTACTCCTCCTGCGACCATCAAGCCGCCTACACCTAGATTCACAATCCGACTGTAGGAAAATACATTTGTTAGCGAAGTCTCAATGAATTGGGGGGGTGCGCGATGGCTGAAGGTTGATAATTCGATGCATGCTGCAGATGCAAATGTGAAGGCTGGAATCGGAACTCACAAAGCGTCAGAGAAATCCATCGTGGTTATCGAAGTCGCAGTTTTGTTGGAGGGTGATTTCACGAAGGATCGAGTCGTGAAGAAGAGAGACTTGAAGGTACTGTCAAGCTGTCTTTGTGGTCAGGGAGGTTGCAATTGGTAGTTTTGCGCAAGATGCGCTACGTAACAAGCTTGGATTCTTTGTGACAGGGGTTGATGTTGGACTAGGGCTGCTTTGGGTTGTTTCAACAACCAGCATGAAAAGGACGATCGGTCTTGGAGCAACGTATCCAAAAGTAAAAGAAATGCCTAGATGCCGAATATATTATTACTGCAAGTGCATACTGATACCTAATCCTACTTCTGAAGTCTTGATTCATGTTTCTTGCTGTTGTTGGTCAGTATTCAGTTGCCTAATTTGTTGTCGTGGCCTTTGCCCTCCGGTGTATGGTGACGAAAGTCATGGTGTCACGATTCTACATTCATTCTATCAAAGGGATCTATGTCTAGTTATGTGTCAAATTGATATGAGGCTCGATTTTGTTGCGGGGATGGAGCTTTACATTGCTGATCGTTCGATATCTCTTCACAATTTGGGGGGAGAATGATCATATATCTGCATATCAAATCGTCGATCTATGAATCTCCGAAATGATCTTGATTCTACATTTCAAGAATCTCGGCTACTCTCAATACCCCTTTGACTGTCAAAAATGGCCCCCAAAAAATTAGCTGTAATACCAACCGCCAAGTGCCAAATATATCTGCAAAACTCCAAGATGCCAACGTAACAATGGCATCTCTTAGAACTACCAGACGGGCTGGTGGTTTGAAGGGGCTAATCTTCACTTCAGCTGAATTTGCAGATCATCTTTCCAAAGTTCATTTCAAACAAATTCTGTAAAGAGGAGTACAGTTACCACTCAACCATACGCTGAAGCGAATTTGGAAATTTCTTCTTATTTAAATAGATAAGAATATCAGCAAAAGTGGAATTTGCGTTAATGCAATACCGTCAAGCTGGGGGCAAAGCGGCCCAGCCATACATTTGTCACTGATCTACCAACTTGACGATTGAAATAGGTCACTAGATCTGCCCCAATTACTTTGGTAAAATTATACGTTTGGTATATATCATTTATTTATAGGAACCACCACATTGCGCCTCGATGTAGAACGAGCCCGCCATCACTTTGGTGACCCCGTGGGACTATATCTATTTACAGCTTCGATTTTGGAGTCAGCACCTCCTCAACTAGCTCCCGGACCCCTTCTGCACACCCATAAGAGCCTTGGTATCCCCATCCAGAATGTCCATAATTATGTACAACCCAATCGTCGCCGATCTTCTCCTTCTCAATCCTTACTCCACTCAGCCTCAATGGGCGTAGGCCAACGCCAACTCGAATGACACTCAAAGCCTCAATTCCTTTCCCACCTGTCAACGCTGGACATATCTCAACCGCTCTCTTCATTATTTGTATTGCCTGGTTGTTATCACTCTGTGATTCCCAATTGCCTTTCTGGTAAGTCCCACCCAAGATCGTGCCGCCACCAGCTGCTCGTGTCATCATGTAGCAAACCTGGTCATTGCCATCCTCTGTACCGGAGGTGCAGATCATGACTCCAGGATCATTGCGTACCAGCACAGTCACACCTCTCGCTGGAATTACATCTCTATCCATCACGCCTCCTAGCTTCGATGCCAGGATACCTGTGCAATTGATAATGACATCTGCCTTCTTTCCAGAATGGTGCAGGCTGGCAGCCTCAGAGATATGGTTCAAGATCGCGCGCTTGGCGACTACGCCATTTTTTAAGCATTGTCCGATTAGCCATGGAAGATAGATAGCGAGGTTCATGCATACGCTCGTGAAGCTCGTGCCTGAGTCCACTCCCGGTGGTAGATCGACTTTCGGAAGTACCTTGAAATCAGGAACTAGATCTTTGAACCATGGAGTCAATGTGTTCAATTCGCTTGGAAGAAGTCCCTGATATGACACTGGATCTTTGTGGCGATTGTAGATAATGGCGGCTGCAGATTTTAGCAAGGCTCTGGGTGGGATAGCGGCTCAGGGGTAATAAATCTTACTTTGAAAGTGGATCCCAGCCTCAGGAACATCTTTCGCAAGTCGAGCAAGCTCAGGCCAAGTAGTCCTCTCCCACCTACTTCTCGGAGCATCTGAGAAGCTACCTAACTGTCAACACATCGCACGTGATGGACTATGTAAGGTACGGTGTGACCCACGGTAAGAAATTTGCGCCTGCCCAGGGCGATGTGTATTCGATATCGTAATCACCCGGCATGTGCTTTGCCACAATTGTTACCTTGTAGGCAGGATTCTTTGACAATTGGAGAGCCGTGGTTAAGCCAGATACACCAGCGCTTGAACAATCATCAGCTGGGAATTTTCAAGTCATATGTTCCAGAGGTGGACTCACCCGACGACTACGATGTTAGGCATGATTGCTGGAGGCAAAGATTGGGATTTGGTAAGGCAAGAATGTTTGAAATATCCTGTTGCTTGTCAAAACACACGATGCGAAAAGGATTGTGCTCTATATTGCAAATAAAGGATCTCAACCTTTGTATCACACATGGCAAGAATCTAAAAATCTCCCCACTCTCGAATCTCTTGAGCTTGCCGCCTTGCATGAGCCGTCGTGTTATGCACGTGACAAGGCTCTGGAGCTTTCCATTTAGGTGTGATTTCCCAAGGTCGTTTTTGGAGGATCCACATCAGGATTACTGTTGACTTATTCTGCAAATCGCAAATTAAAACTTACCAGGAATCAACCCAATATTTTTCGAATACTGGGAAATCCAGCACAAAGGACGAGGTGAATGCTTATCGGTCTTATCAGCTCAGATTTGGCGACAAGGCTGAAGGGTCCTTAAATTTTGATTGGCTATCAGCTGCGCTAGAACTAAAATGCTTAGCTGAAGCCAAGGTACCCGCAATTTGTGACCTTGCGGCCGTGACGCTATTCTGTTCTTCTGCTTGTGCTCACAATACCACGCCCACGGGCTGGACTTTATTCCAGTCGACATTCAAATCCCACCACCAGAACCTCTTCAAATCCTTCGCATTCCTTCTCTCTTTGATTTATGCAGTGCACGCACCCTCTTTCTTCTTTTTAAAGAAATAATCACACTCTCTGCCCAACATGGGTCGGTCTTCAGAGTTCCCCTGTCTCGAGCCGCAGGGCTTGTTCGCCAGCGAAATACTTGGTGATGGTCAGTACACGAGACCCCCCAAAACGCCGCAGTTCCCACAACTGCGCTCACTTTGTGCGATTATAGCTAACTGGATCTTCTTTTTCGCAGGAAACTGTCTATTCAATGCTCTGTCTGATCAAATTTACGGCGACCAAACTCATCACCAAGAAATCCGCAAGGCCGTCATCAGCTACATGCGCGAACACCCCGACAACTTCAAGAATTATATAACCGTCGAAGTTGGCGGAGGTCATCGTCGTAACCCAAAGAGAAAGACAACCGGCGCGTTCAATGGCCCCCTCACATTCACTGCTGCCACGGATGAGGAAATCATGCGTGCCTACGAAGCACACCTCGATCGAATGGCTCAAGGCGGCACATATGGAGACAACTTGGAAATCATTGCTTTTGCCCAGGCCTTCAATACCGACATCAAGATATATAAGGCTGAGTACGCATATTATGTTAGAGCTACAGATGATGGAGCTGAGAGAACTGTTGCTCACATCGCATATCATGTAAGTTTTCCAAAACAGATCTCTCCTTTAAATGGCGCCAATTAATTTTTTATCGCAGGAATGGGAGCATTACTCTTCTATTCGAAACATCGATGGTCCATTCACTGGCCTTCCGAATGTTAAAGTCAAAGACTTGTCACCAGAGGAAGCTGCCAAAGTCAAGGCTGCGGCCCCCAAGACCATCATTCAGGATTGGATGATCAAATCGGTCATGACTTCTCTACCTTACCTCTCTTTCGACGAATCCACCATTAGAAAGACTCTTGAGGACTTCAAGGGCAACATTGATTTAGCTGTCAACAAGTTGATGGATGAATCCCAAAGTAGCAATCCTGGTAGTCCAGGTAGCTACTCTCAGTCGGGCGGCTCAAGTATCGAGCGTGACCCTGATAGCGATGACGACGAAATCCAAGGTCCAAACAAGAGACAAAATCGTCGCATCAAGGAAATGCTTAAGGACAAGATGATTCATGAGCAGAAGGAGGCCGAGCTTGCCGCAATTCCTACCATTGAACTCACCCAGCCCGACACCGTATCAGAGCTCCCGATGGCTTCCCAACTTCCCGAATTATCTCGATTGCCGGCTGCTTCTCAACTTCCTGCTCTATCTGCCATCAAAATCAAGCTCAACACCCGCAACAGCAAGAGCGATCATGACGATAACGATTTTGCTCCCGACGACGACGAAGATGATATTGGTTCTATCTATTCTGCCAGCAGTCGCGCACCTTCAGTTTCTCTTGGCTCTACTCCCCCTCGCCATCAATCGAAACCCTCCAAAACCTCCAAAACCAAGCAAAAGCAACAAGGTCCCCGAGTCTCTTCTCGCGATCAAAAGGTTGCTAAAAAGGCAGAACAAAAGCAAAATCGCAAGCTAGCTAAGAAGGCTACTGCCCAACAAACTGGTCGGCTCGACATCTCTACAGCCAACAACAACAAGCGCTCTTCTCCTCCAATGGAATCAATGAAGACGCTCTACATCTAATTCGACCTACTATAATTCGAACAACCTTATGGATTCACATATCACGCACGTTGTATACCCACGAACTTTGTAATACCATTTCTTTTTGTCATCCTGCATATGCATATTGAGCGAAGGCGTACGGAAGGAAAGAAAGGGGGGTCACGTCGATATCTCCGAAGAGCTCGGGGATATCATATTTGACGTTTGACCTTGGCGCTCTGCATAGCATACATGTTTCTTAGAAGGGTGGATAAACAGGAGACTTTGTATCATAGTGGCCGGTATAGACCACAGAACTTTGCATGGCACGAACTTTACGTCACTGTTGAAAGGTGGCGAAGTGGATTGTCTACAGGGAAGCTTGGATGGAGGATCATCGATGGAAAGTCTGGTTCTTTCTTTCTGCGGGAAGTTGGATCTTGAGACGAGTAGTTGGTGGTTCAGACTTCTGGATCGCTGATGAGATATTTGGTGGTTGAGATATCAAGCGGCTCCTGTTCTCTTGTATTTAGGCTTCTGCAGATAGAAGCAGGAGCTCTGAATGCATATGCGAAGATTTGCATCATAACTTTTGACACCACTTTGTGATCACTGTGATACTTCCAGGGCCCAACCCCAATACTTCGAACTCTAATCTTTATGTGGTCAGCGCTGAAATAGGAAAACGGCGGCTGAGTAAGCCGCCTCATGCCCCGCTTTGGGGGGGGCACAACTTTCAGGAGGTTGCAGCTCGTGCATTTCGGCGAATGAAATCATAATGCGGTCCCAACTCGTGAATTCTATTTTTGGATATCGTGCCACAAGAGTTTCCAGGCTTAGAGCCTCATTCATACGTGGACTCTGCTTGATATCTGATCTGAAGGAACCGATGTGCATTGGTGAGGTTGCCACTCATAGCTCCAAGGTGGGATCGGACGTTCCTTTTTCTGACCGGCAACAACGAAGAAATACAAGTTTCAGATCTAAGTGTACACTTTACTGATCGAGTCAGATTATCTCCTAGGAAGTTATTGTATGGAAGGAGATGTTGATATTCAAGTCGATCATTTGCGAATAATTGTATTTTCATCACAAGTGAGGAGGATACTGCAGTTGATATGGGTACCAAGTCAAGACCGAGGAGGCGTTGGTTTGATAATCTATACACTCCTATAGGTACTCGATGCAATTTGCTAGAACTGTGGAAATTATTTGAGTCTTTCCTTCAAGCAAACTAAGTCCCGTCGGAAACAAGGGGTTGATGTGTAGTGAACCATGGTTAAGCTTCTTTGGTTTTACAATTGTCAAATTGACATCCAGACTGGACCCATTCTCTATATCTTGAGATTCCTGCGCTTTTAATTCAAATCTTTAAGATACACTTTTTTGTCCCAGGCAACGAAATTGTGCCACAATGTCCTTTAGAAATATGCCAGGACCCGTAGATCAAGGCTTTATACCACGAACGTCTGAAACACTGGACTCTGTGTAAGCTATTTTTATTGTCATCATCGTCTTCCAAGCTCGAGGTACAGCTGTGGGGAGATCAGGGGACACTCCAATTGTGCAGCGCTGCTCCCCTCCTAGATCTCCCGTTTTATATCGCACTTTCAGATCCAAAGCCTGATAAGCATCTATACTTTGAGAACGTCCGCTGATATTAGGCCCAGACCCTCTTCTGCTGCAATGCCAACTACACCAATACCAACCTCGATCGCCACCCAATTACCTCTGGGCCTCGCAATCAGAAAGCTCCCAGCCGAGCTCCGCGAATCAATATTCTGGCCCAACTTAATGTAAGCCCTCCGCAGCCAATCATTTTCCCTTCAAAGACCTCGAAGGCTGACTTTATTCTACAGCTGGGACGGCATCAGCGTCCCTCCCTTGCTCAGGGCCCTAAAATACGATCCGCTATACGAAGAACTCGTCGCCATCTTCCAAAGAGCCAACCCGGTTTTCACGCTCTCCTATAAAAACAACTGGTCTTTCGCTTTCCTCGCACCCGACTTGCTAGCGTGTATTGAGGCTGTTGAAGTCGTGCTGTACGTTCCCCTTTCCCTTTCTATTCCCCACCGCACCCCACCCCACATCCTATATGCAAAACCCACTGCTGATGCGAATTCCGGTGCTGATGCTAATGCTGACGAATCTACTAGTACCGACTACCTCTACGATCCCCACTGCCATCCCATCTTCCGCAACCTAACCATAGACCAGCATCCTTTACCCTCCTTCCTCCACCCAATCCTCACCGCCCTCCCCCATCTCACGCACATCCGTCTCACGCCCTCGGCCGGCACAAATGGTGCGAACTTCATTCATTTCTGGTTGAAGAATTTAGTGGGTTTAAGAACTTTAAAAAGAGTGAATGTGGTAATGCCTCAGTTACAGCAGGATATGGGTGAAGTGGATGATGGAATGGGGTGGAAGGGGCGTTCATGGGTGCTGGAGGAGGATATGAGGGAGATTGCGGAGAGGCATATGAAGGTGAAAGCGGATGGGCTTTTGGGTGCTGATGGGAGGTTGGAGGTTGGAGGTGAGGGAGAGATGGCGAGGAGAATCTGGGTTTGGGAGGTGGAAGAGGGGATGGTGCTTAGGGAGCTGTCGCTGGAAGTCATGGAGATGACGTATAATCCATAACCTAGGTGGAGGGCGGGAGGATGTGTGATTGGTAGGAGGTTGTGGAGTGTGTTAAAGTGTATCTCAAAGGGGAATATATGGCATCTAATCTTGATATAAAGATGGACCCAAAACGGAAGTACCAAACGGTCACGTGACATCCTTCTTCCTTCAGGGGCTCGCTTAATTATGTATAACTTCACAGTGGTGCAGGCCTCAGATGAGCTGCTTTTGAACTTACAGTCTACGGAGAATAATGAAAGACAGTAAATCCACAAAATATTTGAACCAGCGTTTGGCTAGTAGATGTTTGTTTTGTCCATCTGCACGACAATGACAGTGATACACTTTAAGGAGATCAGCCACCTGTATTCGTCAAGTCACGGGAACCTGCATGATTCAATGATTTCCTGTAGTTAGGATCAGGCTATCTAGGAATTAAAAGAACAGGCGGAATAGGAGGTCTATGAGATTGGGGGAAAGTTGACTCGACAACAGAATCCATGCGCCATTTCTTTGTAGAAACACACCCCTCCAAAGTAATCAGAAAAGTCAGAATCAGCACGGAATCCTCCCACATGCCCTTTCTATGCAGAAGCAATCCTCATAATATACAGAGAAAGGAAACTATGAGCAGCACAGTCTCCTTATATACGCCCTAATGTATGCAGAAACATACCTCGTAGAGTGCAGAGAACTCGACCTAGAGAATGCAGTCCAGGGAACTTAACTCGGAGAGTTTGGAGGAACTCAATCCAAGAAATTCAACCCAGAGAATTCGATCTAGAAAACTCAATCTGGAGGCTCCGTCTAGATAATTAAATCCAGAGAGCTCAATCCAGCGAATTAAATCTAAGAGAACTCAATCCAGATAATTCTCTCAAGATTAGAACTCCACACTCCAACGACAGCCTTAAACCCTATTTTCTGCTCCTAATCAACCCAAGCCTGACCCTTCACAAACAGTTTCTATCTCCTAACCATTCTCAAGTACTTGTATTCCTTCGTCGCAGGAGGCTCCCACCACCAAACTGCACTGCCAATTCCACTCCTAGTCATTCGCCTTAACTTCTTCGTCTTATTCTGCTGAGCTCTAGCACCAAGAATATCATTAATCTTCTTAACCTCCCGTGCAATCCAATTCTGCGTCGAAGCACCCGCATCCAAGAACCGAAAGTCTACAGTTAGGGTTCTACGCTGCTTACAATCCATAAGGTACTCATAGATGATAGAGAAGATCTTAGGGGAGACGGTGCCGAGACAGCCTTCGATGGTAATGTGTTGGGCATTTGTGGCTTTGGCGAAGAAACAGGAGATCTTGCGGGGTTGGGGCGTTATGATCCATTTCTTGGACGGGTCCTTGGGGTTGGCGTGGTACTCCCTTGATAGGTTGTAGATAATAGTCCCCATCATCTCAAGATACATGAGAATAGGTGGAGCAACTCACTTGATCTCATTCTTCAGCTTCTTAATCGATTTTATGACCGGCACCTTCATCTGACAGAAGCCCCAGCCATTGCGAGAGTTGAGAAAGAAGGTGTGGTCGGCTTCGTGGAACTCACCGAGGCATTCTTGGTAGAGTTCTGGGTTATAGCGAAGAGCGCCCACAATAGCAGGGCTGCGGCCTGTCCATTCACCTGTAAAGCAGTGCTTGAAGACCCTCAAACGGAGCTCATGGGGCAAGGTTCGAAGGGGTGGATTCTTGTTTTCAGGGTGGTCGGTGTACTTCTTAAAGTTCTCATCAGAAGATAGGGCTAAGATGGCTGAAGCCAACATAGACAGAACTGGGGTGGGTGCTGCTCCAGTGGATGAGGCTCCGGTTGATTGGGCTTCGGTGGATGGGGTATTAGTTGAGGAGGCTGTAGTTGGTAATGTGCTTGCGTCTGCTAGGATGGCGGAGACATCGCTCTTAAATTTTTTGTAAGGGTTGGGTCGACAGTGATATCATCATCTTCTCAGGTTTTCTTATTTTATTGTTCGAGCTGAGAAGATATGGGGGAGGTGGAGGCCTCGAAGCTCTTAACCTTCTTGGTGAGTGGTAAATCGACCGTGGTATCGTCCTTTCAGGATCTCTTTTTTGATTGTGTGACCTGAGAAGACATACTGGAGGTGGCGCCGTTCTCCGACTTCTTGCTCGGACGTGGGTTGGCATTGTTCGCGCTATCGCGTGCTCTCTTCTTCTTCAACTTAGCCATGATGATTGTGTACGATCAGTGTGATAGTCTGTTTGGAAGAATGTCGATGGAGAGTATCTGGTTCTGAAGAAGCAATTTCGAGAAAAAATGGACGGAGCAATTGGTCAGAAAGTTACCTATGCGGTTTTGTAAAAGGTTAGGTATTGTTGCGTACAGCTGGTAAATATAAATAACTTATTACTCCTAGAAGCCAGCGTGGTATTTTTCACCAGGTCATGCAACAAAAGCAAAATGCAAACAATGCAAATAAGGAGATCCAGGGCTGGACTCCCACCTTTAAGTCGAGGTGATCCCATTATTTGATTACGGTTCGAGCATTGAAAAGCAAGATCTCCATCCGCCGGTCGAGGCCACGGATGATCAACTTACTGATGGGCTTCATTGTATTACCTTTCTTTGAGTAGTAGAAAACAAGACAGCCTCCAGAATTTCGAGACCAGAAGGAATTGGAACAAGATAAGCTTCAATCTATCACCTCCTTTCCAGCAATGTAAAGCAGGCGGGGTCCTCCCTGGGATTGTTTTAATGTTTAGCACTTATTGCATTATCATCCTCTAACCATAGAACCTAAATCCTCCCCCAATCCTTTCAATTCCTAGATAAGTGATGTCGAGATCAGCCTTATTTTCTAGGTTCCTTTCAAGCAATACAATACAAGCTCTCCTCTAGCTCGTAGAGATCAAGGAGATTTGACTTCAGATGAGTCTCAACATATCAGCTTGTTTCAAATGATGGAAAGCAAGATTCTGTGATTCACAGCTTCGTTTCCTTTATAGCGATCCCAAGGTTTTGGTGTAGGTAGGTAGGCAGGATGTTTTACAGAAGGGCATGCGTAGCAAGTGTGGATGTCACGAAACGAAGGAAAGGATTCATCTTGGCTCTTGGTAAGCTCGTCTTGATTGAAGGTGTCTTAATTCTTTTTATTATCATAAATTCCCTCTCTCAAGGTGTTATGTTTTGTTGTTTTCATTTAGTATAAGTCGCTTTTTAAAAAATCCTGGCATCGCCCCATCTGAACACTTGGAAAATATGCAGCAGAATAAATCGAAAAACTTTCCTACAAACCATATTTATATTGATTATTGACCATACTCAATAGATCGGCAACGATTGCAGCAATGTCGTTGGTTACAAAGATCAGGCTGTTCGGTCACCATTCACTCTGTCGCCAGGGGGAGGCCAAATTCACCTTGAAAACTTGATCGCTTCAGCCCTCACAATAGCAAGGTAGTATATTCTTCAATGGCAGTTCAATGCACAATAGGAAGATCGCACATAAAAGAGATACACCTTGCTTATTTCAACACCAACTTTCTTCCATATCTATGTCACATACAGACCTGCCCCGCAACTACAACTCTTTCGATCATCGACAATCCCACTCTACTCGCTATTTAAACCATATTCCAGACATTACAAATATGCCTACATCAGCCGTACATTCAGTCGCCGCGACCACAATCCCCGGCCCTCTTTCCCACCAAGAACCCACCTCCTCGAAGTCTCTTCCAAAGTCATGTATTATCCCTAGCTCCACCGGCAACTTCAAGCTCGAGCTACGCAGATTCCCCGTTGAATTACGTCAGATGATATTTGCTCCATGCCTCGAGTTCGCAACCTACGACACCCACGGTCAATTCGTCAAGCAAGAGACCCCGGCATTGCTCGCAGCCTTGAGAGGCGATTGTGTCATGTACCGCGAGGCATTAGAACTCTTCCGTAAACAGAACAACACTTTCGTACTGCACAAGGGCAACGACTGGAGCATAGATCAGATCCCGCAACATCTGCTCTGCGATGTCCGAAAGGTGGAAATCATTCTCGCGTAAGTATTTCCTGTCCCCCCTTCATGTGTCTTTACTAACGAAAGTATAGAGCTGCATACCGCCACTGGACTTGTCTCCCAACTGATCCCGTCTGGCACATTGTTTCAAAACCGCAACCGATTGACCTCCACGTTGCGGTAGGCAGAGCTGTCAATATCAGGGAAGTCAAACTTCGCTGTTCGGACGGAGACGAATTCTTCTACGGCCATTTTGAGCGTTACCTAACCGGATTCCCCCAAATGACCAGACTGACGATCGAGTTTGTTATTCCGCCACGCGTCCGTATTGAGTACTGGGAAGAACTTTTGGACTTGCATGTCGAGCGGGCCAATGAAGTTCTTGGCGTTAAGGGCAGGTTGGAGACTGTGAGAGAGAAGGAGGTACACTTTGGTCGTTGGGCGGAGCCGAGCGTGGAGGAGAGGACCTGGGTTTGGGAGGCTGCCGATGGGACCTTTTTAAATGAGATTGAAGTAGAGGATTGGCTTTAGATGTTGTTGTGGCTAGTGAAAGGGATGGTGATGATGCTGGTGCAGGAATGGTTGGAAGACTAGAAATTGGGAGCAGAGACCTTTTGGCACCTTGACCTTTTATTTCTATGTCCCCGAAATGACTACGACACAATGAGACCGACATCAAATTCCATCAATAATTGTGACAATTCTAGAGAAGCCCTTGCTTCTCATTAATTGAAGGAAATCCAACGAATGGGGTTAATCTGATTGTCAGTTACCTATGATCTCCGATGGGGAAGACAATTGCATATGTAGCTTGCAGTTCTTATCACTCGGGGAATACAGAGTCAAGTCATCGACCACTCTCAAGCCTTAAATTGGAGTTTTGTGCCGCGATGCAATATTGATCTGATTACTAGACCGGATTTGTATTCCAGAGCAGCAGTACTTCTCTAACAGGACGTCGAGGGTCTTCGAATCTATTTTCGTCCCGTGGAATGGGTTGAAAGAAGAAAGAAGAAAGGAGCAAACACGATACCGTCCAATCAATGAGCACATGTCATTGTCTGATACCCCAAGACCTTGACGTTGCTCTTGTTGCGAGATCTGCTTTATTAGTCATAACGTATAGAGGTGCCAAGAATAATTCCAACCAATAGTATCAAGAGAGTGACATTCATCAAAAGGTCCCCTTCTGCCTTGCCCCCTCTTGGGCTGATAATCTCATTGACTGAATACTTTGATCTTATAATTATTCAGCAGAATTCGATCGAATCTCGGCCTCCATGGTTAGATCGGTCTAGATCGAAGCCGGTTTTCTGTCGACGTAGATATCGATACTGCCTGACGTTCTATAAAACCCCAGACAAGATTAGAGCTCATTTAGTTATTTCTTCCTCTTCTTTGACACTTTGACATTAGAATTTGAATTTGAACTCTAAAAATGGCACCCTCCACATCCTACGACGATGTCAATGACCACTATTCCCGAATTGCCCGACAAAGACCGAAAGAGAATGAGAAGCATAGCGAGAAAGTTGCTCTTTCATTCGGCTACTCATTGGAAGAGTTGTCAGATATTCCAGAGGGGTCGAATTTGGGGGTTAGCTGTGGAAACCCCATCGCCTTAGCGGGCCTAAAAGAGGTGAATATCTCTGCCGAACATGATGACGGTCTGAAGGGGAGCCTGCTGATAATCCATAGGGCGAGACGGTTGTGGACCTTGGCTCTGGTGCGGGTTTTGATGTATTCATGGCAGCCCGCAAAGTCGGCGATACAGGCATGGCCATTGGCATTGACATGAGCAAAGACATGCTAGCCCGGGCCAGACTTAATGCAAGCAAATCCAGCATCACCAATGTCAGATTCGTTGAGTCGAAGATCACTCACATCGATCTGCCTTCATATGCTAGCAATTGTGTCATTAGCAATTGCGTCATAAACCTTGTACCAGAGCAAGACAAACACCTTGTTTTCAAGGAGATATTTCGCATTTTGAAACCAGGTGGAAGAGTTGCCGTTAGCGATATTTTGGCCAAGAAAGCATTTCCTGATGATATGCGAGCGAGCATCGCTTTGTATGTTGGTTGTATTTCAGGTGCTAGCATGGTGAAGGAGTATGAGAGGTATTTGAGAGACGCTGGATTTGAAGGTAATCTTTCAGATCATGAACGATGACATAGCTAATCGGTGTTACTAGATGTGCTGATTGTTGATAAAGATGTCGATCTAAATGTCTATAAGGAGAGTGATCTCTTTGAAGTAGATGGAAGCGGCTCTCAAGAAAAGGAAGGAACAGTGGACGAAATGCATCCGGTTTGCTGTGGGACAGGAAGAAGGAAAGAAGAACCGAAAAAGAAGGCAAGTTCATGCTGCAGTACTAGCAGCTCTCTGAGGCAGGAAGCGTCCTCAGTTGTGGTTGACCCTAATTTCAATGAGTGGGTTGGTAAGTCCTTTTTTCCCTGCCCATGCATTAGAATGTTGGCTGACCTAACGCAAATGCAGGATCCTACAACATTTATGCAGTCAAGCCATTGTAGTGAAATACGATTGTCATTGAAATACAGTTTTGATGTGATTAAAGAGACATTTTTTTTCTTTTCAGGAATGATGACCCAGAGAAGCATACTCACTTTGTTCTTCCAATCCGAGGCTCCTTCTGAAAGCGAGTCTGCAATGCCTCGAAGCGATATAAGTTGAGAGAAGCTGCCTTCACGTGGTGCAATAAAATCAATGCTTCCGACTTTGGGACCTGATATGGACTCTGAGTCCTCAACTAGGCCAGGATACACTTTCAAAAGAGTCACGTGAGTAGCTTGGAAACCCCTTGCAGTCCCAAAGAGACGAAGCGCTAGGATTGCTAGATCGATGTGCAAATACAAGTAAGATTTATTTAAGAACCCTCAGAGATTGCTACACCTGGAATATCGCCAATAAAGTCTTCAAACTCAACACTTGTGGCATTTGAAACTATCTCATTGCTTCGGTCCCACGCGCTTCATGACGCTCCCGATTCAAGGCGGCCTGCCAAGAGTTGTTGGAAGGACAATTCTGGACCAGATGACCTGAAAGCTGAGATTGTTTTCATTTCATTTCATTTCCTTTCTTTCAGCAAGAGGCTGTCGGATTTTGAGCTCGAAGGGTGCATGTTCAAGCTCAAATAGACACGAAGCACATCATGATTTCAATTCGTCAGCCAAAGCTTGGTACTCGTACTAGTTAGTAACCTTAGTACTGGTAGGTAAGTTCCTGCGCATGAATCAGGATGCCCCAGGCCACCGTCGCCAGGCCCTTGCATCTTAGCTGAGAATGATCGACAAGCCTATCAGCAATTGGGAACGCGGTACCTTGCCCCTTCCCTGTCTGCCGTCGGGGTTATTCCAAGGACGGGCCCTGCAAGTTGATTCGATGCTTGGACAGAAGGATTCAAAAGAAGGAATGATATTGGGAATGATATTGGGAATGATATTGGGAAGGATTATAAGGGGGCTGAGAGCTATAAGTTTCACAGTATTCGTTTCGAAATCTCATCAAGCCAATGGTGACGAGCCAACGATTTGGTGAAACTTGTGTGAAAACGCATCGCTTCGGAGAGAAAGCCAAAAACAGCGGTGGACGAGCACCAAATTTGCAATGTTCTGGAACCTCTGATCTGCAAACGGGTTTTAATAAGAAGATCTTGGGGCATTTGAGAAAAGGGTAAAGGACGATCGTGAAGATAACAAAAACCTGTTTTCTTCGTTGGAGTCTTCTTTTCTCAGCATCACCAATTTTCGTGCTTGAAGCAGCGTCCCGTGAGTTAATTTCTGTTCTGCTCTGCCCGGCTCTGCCGTCCCCTGCCCTTCCCTCCCCTTCCGCGCCA